>Ga0302319_10004226_pt1 | contig 29587 bp, 15 predicted proteins | sample Bog_T0_2_FD_203319 | JGI IMG/M metagenome (GOLD analysis project Ga0302319, IMG submission 203319) | Peat permafrost microbial communities from Stordalen Mire near Abisko, Sweden - Bog_T0_2 | ecosystem: Environmental > Terrestrial > Soil > Wetlands > Peat | place: Sweden: Abisko, Stordalen Mire... | reverse complement strand
GGCCTGGAGCATGTCAAACGCCTCTTCGCCACGTATCTCGCCCATGATGATGCGGTCGGGGCGCATGCGAAGGCAGTTGACCAGCAACTGGCGCTGGCGGACCGCGCCCTGTCCTTCAATATTGGGCGGCCGTGTTTCAAGGCGCACGATATTTTCCTGCGCGAGGCGGAGTTCGGCTGCGTCTTCGATGGTGACAAGCCGCTCGTTGCGTGGAATGTACTGGGACAGGATATTCAGCAGGGTGGTCTTACCGGAGCCGGTACCGCCCGAGATGACAATACTGATCCGTGCTTTGACGGCGGAGGAGAGTACCTCCATCATTTCCGCGGAAATACTCTTCAATTGCACCAGCGAATTGGCGGCCAGGGGTCCTGTTCCGAAACGGCGGATGGACAGAGAGGGCCCGTCGAGCGCCAGCGGCGGAATGATCGCGTTGACGCGGGAACCGTCAGGCAGGCGAGCATCGACCATCGGCGAGGATTCATCCACTCTGCGGCCCACACGGGACACGATGCGATCAATGATCTGAAGCAGGTGGCGATCGTCGCGAAACGATGTGCTGACCCTGGAGAGGATGCCGCCCTTCTCAATGAAAACATGGTCCTTGTCGTTGACTAGAATGTCCGAGATCTTTGGATCGCGGAGCAGGGGCTCCAAAGGCCCCAGGCCGAAGACTTCGTCCAGCAGATCGGCCTGAATTTTCTCTTGCTCGTCAAAGTTCAGAGGCACCCGCTGGTCTTGGATGATCTCTTTCACAATGCCGGACACGGCTTGGCGCGCCTGGCTGGAATTGACGCGCGACAATTTCTCCAAATCCAGCTTGGAGATGAGGGTACGGTGTATTTCCGCTTTGTATTTCTCCAGATTCAGTAATTCCACGGGATACCTTCCTTAGGGGGGATTCTCATCGTCCTCGGCACCATCGGTTGAAGAACGCTCCCTGCCCAAAGAATACGGGCAGGGCTAAGACTTCGTCATCCGTTCAGAACGAAGATTACATTGACCGTGGTCTCCACTTCCACAGGCTCGTTGTTGAGCAGGTACGGCTTGTACCGCCATGTCTTCACAGCGTCGAGCGCAGCCTGGCGCAACATCTGAGGCCCGCTGATTACGCTGACATTCGAGATCGTCCCTGCCTTGGAAATAGTGGCATGCAAGACAATCGTGCCGTCGACGCGAGCATCGCGGGCGAAACGCGGATATACCGGCGGAGTCTTCGAAATCGCCCTGCCCGCCATGACGCTGCCCGAAACATTGAGCGTCTTGGGAGCTTCGGCCGCTGCCACCTTAATCCCTTTGTTCTGGTTGAATACGCCCGGCACGCTGGAGTTGCCGCCCATGTTATCCAAACCAGCCAAGCCCGCGCTGGGTGCTGCTTCCTTGTCGTTGTTCGTCTTGATAGAAATCTTCGAGGTGGAATTCAACTGAGCCAGCATCGCCGCCGACTGCGCGGGAGCCGGAGTAGTATCCGCGGGGGTTGTTGCATCCGTGGCCGTCGTCGCAGTCGCCGCGGTTGCCGTTGGGTTTGTCGGCGTTGTTGTCGCCGCCCCCGGCTTCGGCTTTCCGCCCGCAGCCGAGTCCGTCTGCGACTCAGTAGCCTGCTCGGTTGTGACCGGTCCGCTCGGAACGACCGCCTTGGTGGGCGATTTACGGTTCATGACAAAGAATATCCCCACGGCCACAAGCAGGATGGCAGCAATGGCAATAATCACCAGTTTGCCCTTGCCCTTGCTCGGGCTCGCCTCCTCTTCCTCTTCCTCGGGCTCTATCCTGGGCTGAACTCTGGTTTCAACCCTGGCCTCGGCCTTGCGTTTTTGCCCAGCCCCGGCCTTCCCGCGCGCGGACTGAACCGGCTCAGCGGGAGCCTCAGCCTCGGCATAGACCGGAGCCTGGGAGCGCGGCACGCTGGAGGCTGCCGAGCGCACTGGGGGGGCTTGCGCCACCGGAGGCTTGACGGGCGCCTTGGGGGTTGAATCGAAGTCGGTGAAATCGTCAGGTAAAGTCGTGGGAGGTGCCCCACTATCCCATTCGCCGAAATCCGCCGGGAGAGTTGATGAGGGTCCATTCTCTTCGTCCGTTACTTTTGCTCTAGGTGCCATTGGCCGTCGGCTCCTTTCACGTAGGTTGCGCCTTTGTATGTGCGCGTTTCTTGTTTAACTTGCTGTTGGGGAGCGTTGCCGCTTTGCACCGCATCCCGCTTCGTGTTTGCCTGGTCGGCGCGATTCACGGAGTCAGTCGAAGCATACGAGGTTTGCGGTTCTGCCGCAAGCGCAGCGTCCTCGGAGGCGGTCTTGACCTGGTTTTCGCGATCCGACGCATTCATGCTCTCTGTATCAGAAGTCTCGGAAACATATTCGCCATCGGATTCAACGGCTTCTTCCGGCATGACCTCGGCGATATTGGCTAACCCCTCCACCACGAGTACCACGGTGGCTTGCGTCGTTGTGTAGTCTGCGGTGTTCGCCGGCGTGAAGGCTACCGAGAGTATCCGATCGCCGGCAGCCAGCACGTTGCCCAGGCCAGGCGTGTAGATGAATGTTCCTTCAACCGATGCCATGGCATTGAGTTGATCGTCCCCGAGTGTAGTGCCGTACGAAATCGGTTTGGGCTTCTGCCAGTTGATGACCGGAGTCGCCTTAGCGACCGTGAGCGACACAGACGCTTCTGCATCGGAGTAGTCGGAGGAGGCTTTCGGCCTAAAGATCACCGAGAGAGCCTGTGTGCCCGCGGCAAGCACTGTGCCTGCATCGGGGGTGTACTCGAAGCTTCCTTCAATCGGCGATGTCGCATTCAATTGCTTGGCGCTGAGAGCTACGCCATACACGATCGGAGCCGGCTTCTGCCATGTGATCGACGGCGTCGCCTTGGCCACATTCAAGGTCACGGCGGCCTCTGCCATGGGAAGGTTGGTATCCGCAGGGGTAAAGATGGCAGAGAGCGTATGGGTTCCCGCTCCGAGCACGTCGCCAATAGCGGGAGCATAGATGAATGTTCCCGGGACTTGCGCCGAGGCATTCAACTGTGTGGCGCTGAGCGCAGTGCCGTGCGTAATGTCGGCTGGGTTCGCCCACGTTAGAACTGTTGCCGCTGCATCGGTAACTGTGACCGATACCGCAGACTGAGCCGGGGTGTAGTCGGCTATGTCGGTCGGGGTAAACGCCACAGTGAGCGTATGGACCCCAGCCGTGAGCATCTCGCCCACAGCGGGCTCGTAGACGAATGTTCCCGGAACCGATGCGGTCGCATTCAGTTGAGCCGAGCTGAGTGCGGTGCCGTACGAAATGTCCGCCGGTGTCGGCCACTCGATGGCGGGCGTCGCCTTCAGAACAGTCAGAGAAACGGCGGCATGAGCCGCGGCGCAGTTCACGGTGTCCGTCGGAGTAAAGGTGACCGATGGAGTATGCGTTCCCGCCGAAAGCACTGCGCCAGCGCCTGGAATGTAGGCAAATCTTCCCTCAACCGATGCCGTGGCATTGAGCTGCCGGGCGCTAAGCGCCGCCCCGTAGGTAATCGGCTCGGGCTTCGGCCAGTTGATAGAGGGCTTCGCCTTTGTAACCGTGAGGGATACACCCGCCTGCGCCGCCGTGTAATCGGCTACGTTAGCCGGAGTGAAGGTCGCCGAAAGCGTATGCGCGCCTGCTGAAAGCAACTCGTCCGCACCCGGAGTATAGACAAACGTTCCTGGAACCGACGCCTTGGCATTGAGCTGAGCATCGCCCAAGGTGGTGCCGAAGGGGATCGCAGCGGGCTTTGGCCAGGTGATAGCCGGCGTCGCCTTGGCGACGGTCAGCGACACGGTGGACTGTGTTGGCAGATAGTCCACGGTATCGGTAGGCGTGAAAGATACCGAGAGAGTCTGCGTTCCCGCAGCCAGCATGCTGCCCGCGGCCGGGGTGTACGCGAATTTTCCTGGGACCGATGCCGTGGCATTCAACTGCGTGGGGCTCAGCGAGGCGCCGTACGCAATCGGAGCGGGCTTCGGCCACGTAATGACTGGCGTCGCCTTGGCGATCGTGAGCGATACTGCCGACTGCGCCGTAGCGTAGTCCGTGGCGTCCGTCGGAGTGAAAGTTACCGTGAGACTCTGGGTTCCCGCCGTCAGCACTTCGCCAACAGCCGGAGCGTAGGCGAATTTCCCAGGAACCGATGCCGTGGCATTCAACTGCGTGGGGCTGAGCGCGGTGCCATAGGTGATCGGAGCGGGCTTCGGCCAGGTGATAACCGGATTCGCCTTGGTGATGGTGAGCGATGCCGAAGCCTGGGCGGGAAGATAGTCCGTCGAGTCCGTCGGCGTGAAGGTTACCGACAGGGACTGAATTCCCGCAGGGAGCACGGCTCCCGCGGCGGGTGTGTAGACGAATGTTCCTGGAATAGATGCCGAGGCATTCAACTGCGCGGGGCCTAGTGCGGCGCCATACGAAACCGATTGAGGCTTCGGCCAGGTGATAAGCGGCGTCGCCTTGGTGACAGTAAGCGACACGGAGGCTTGAGCAGGTGCGTATTTCGTGGCGTCAGTCGGAGTGAAGGTCACCGTGAGGGTCTGGGTTCCCGCGGCAAGCACGTCGCCCACTGCAAAAGCGTAAGCAAATGTTCCCGGAACCGATGCGGTGGCATTCAACTGCGTGGCGCTTAGCGCGCTGCCGTAGGTGATGGAAGCGGGCTTCGGCCAAGTGATAGCAGGCAGAGCCTTGGTCACGGTGAGCGACACGGAAGATTGTGCCGGCGTGAACTTCGCGCTGTCCGACGGCGTGAAAGTTACCGAAAGAGTGTGCGTGCCGGCCGCAAGCACGTGCCCCGCTGCAGGAGCGTAGGAGAACGACCCCGGAACCGATGCGGTGGCATTCAACTGCGCGGCGCTCAATGCAGTCCTGTATGCAATCGGCTCGGGCTTCGGCCAGGTGATGGCCGGCACCGCCTTGTTCACCGTGATTGGCACCGAGGACTGAGCGGGGGTGTACCGGGAGGTGTCTGTCGGCGTGAAGGTTACCGAGAGCGTATGTGTTCCCGCCGGCAGCGAGTATCCTGCCGCGGGAGTATATGTGAATTTTCCCGGAACCGAGGCCGTGGCATTGAGCTGCGCGGCGCTGAGCGGTATCCCGCAGGTAATCCCGGCGGGCTTCGCCCAGGTGATGGACGGCAGCGCTTTGTTGACAACCAGCGTTACAGATGCCTGTGCCGCGGGGTACTTCGCCGTATCCGTCGGTGTGAAGATTGTCAGCAGTGTATGCGTTCCCGCTGCGAGCGCATATCCCGCACCGGGGGCGTAGGTGAACATTCCGGGGACTGACGCCGTGGCATTCAGCTGGGCGGCGCTGAGCGGAGTACCGCAGGAGATCGGAGCGGGCTTTGGCCAGGTAATGACCGGAGTCTCGTCCGTAATGCCAGTGAGCTGCTCTGCGATGGCGGCAGGCTGCTCGGGCGCGGCCGCGGGCGGTACTTGTGCTTTGACGGGCGCCTGGATGGGCGTTGGAGCGGGCTGCGGGACGGGCGCCGGGGCTGTCACCTGGGCGGCCTGAGGCTCTGCCTGAAGGTGCCATTGGCCGTCCTCTCCACGCACGTAAGTGACGCCTTTGTAAACGCGCGTCTCGGGTTCGGTGGGCTGCCTGGGACTCTCAACCTGCTGTCTGGGGCTTTCGACCTGCTGCCTGGGGCTCTCTTCCTGCTGTCTCCTGGGAGCAACGCGGGCGGGCGGTTCCTCCCGCTTCTGCTCCACCACCGGCGCGGGAGCTTGGACCGGCTCAGGAGCTGCCGCCCTGGCTTCAGGCTGGGGCGCGCTCTGCGCCGAGGCGCCATTTGCCGGCCCCTGGGTCGCACGGGGTGTGATGGACAGCGTCTCTTCGGAGCTGGCGGCCTTTGCCGCGCCGCCTCTGCCGAGACCGAGAAAACTGAACCCCTTCTTCTTTTCCTGCGGTACTGGCAGACCCGTAAACGTGCTGGCCATCTCCCGAATGATGCGAGAAATGGACGAATCTTCAAGCACGAGCGGTGTACCGGTGTTCTGCATCTGGCGAACTGCGGAAAAATCGTTGGGGATCTTCCACTGGGCAGGCCGGGTAAGCGCTTTCGTGATGTGCTCGTCGCTGACTCCGAGCGCGCGCGGATCATATCGGTTGATGACGATTTCCAGCTTGGGGCCGCCCGAGCTGAAGAACTGGCTGATCAGGCGATTGGAGTTGCGCAGCTCCGGAATGGCGGCCTGGGTGACCAGATAGACTGTCTTGGCTTCTTTGAAGAGGGCCGTACCCGCATAATCGAGCCTCGAACCGACATCGACCACGACGCTGTCGTAGTCCTGGCGCGCAACGGTCAGCAGCCTGTCGATCGACTCGTTTGTAGCGGCGTACTGCGGCAGCTTGCCCGGCGCCGCAAGTACGTAAAGCCCCGAATTATGCTTGACCAGGAGCTTGGAAAGGAAACTGGCATCCAGCCGGCTGGACTCTTGAAGAGCGCTGATTGTCGAGTATTCAGCGACCAGCCCGAGGTTGAGCGCTGCGTCTCCCAGCGGGAGATCGAGATCGATCAGCAAGGTGCTTTGAGTTGGATCCTGAGCCAGCGCAACCGCAAAGTTGCAGGCCAGCGTGGTGACGCCGGCGCCGCCCTTGGCGCCAAAAAACACAAGCAGTTTGCCGCCTGCCTTTTTGGGGCGATTTGCCGGGCGGCGAGCCGCCGCCCGCACCATCGCCTCGGCCATGGTATTCGGGGCAAAAGGCAAAGTGAGAAACTCGCGGGCGCCTGCCCTCATGCAGCGCACCAGCAGATCCGGATCGGCCTTGGCCGAATAGACCATTACAGTTGCTACGCCATTGGCTCCAATGCTTTCAACCAGCTCAAGAGCATACTCGGGATTGCTGTCCAGATCGATGACAATTACGTCGTAGCGCTGCTCGAGGAGCCTTGGGACATCGTCGAGTCCGGGAGGATAGGAAGTAAATTCACGAACTTCGGTTCCCTGGCAACCGGCAAGAGCATATGCTACCGCCCTGCGGCGCTGCTCGTCCGGACCAATCAGCGCGATCGACAGCGGGTCGGCGCCGAAGGAGTCGGGATATTGAGGGTCGAGATAAGAGGACGTGTTTGGATTCACGGAATTGCCGCTCCCTGGCGCTTTGAAACTTTCCTTTGTGTCAACCGCATACTGATAATCCTTTTGCGATTCGCCCATGATGTCTTCAAATCCTCACTGAAACAAAAAAGGAAAAAAGCGTCCCGATCGCAATAGCTGGCGCGTAAGGCATTTTACGCTTCCGCGGATTCGAGAGTACCATCTCCGGATCGCGATGCAATCCACGCCGTCTCCAGCCGAAGAGAAGATCTCCCGTACCTGCGAACAAATCCTTCATGAATCCGCCCACGGCGGCCCAACCTAAAACCATCACCCCCCCCGCCAAGCCGGTCACAATCAGCGCAACACCCAACTGGGCCGGACCAACCCAGGCTCCAATGGCCGCGCACAGCTTCACATCGCCGGCGCCCATGCCACCCATCCAAAAAAAAATACCGCACACCAGCAAACCCATTCCAAAGCCGGCGAAGCTCAGGCCAACTCCGTGCCAGCCCAAACTGCGGCCGATGCCGGGCCAGTTCTGACGCCAGGGGGAAACCGCCATTCCCACCAGCATAAAAGGAAACACCAGCCAGTTCGGAATGCGACGGCTGCGCATATCCGTAAAGGTAGCCACAACGATAACAATAAGTGTCGGCCACCAGGCGAACGAGCGCATAACTGCAAACTCCCTTGCTCCCTGTAATTCGGGGAGTACCTTAGCTAATGCAATTGCCAAGCCAAACAACTCAAGGCATAAGCTGCTTTGATTCAATCATTTAACAGCACACTACAGCACGTGGTGTCCACGCATGTTTACGGGCGTTGCGAGGGAGTGAAGCGCAGTGTATACACTCCGGCGCAACGAGAATAGCACAAACGTGTTATAAAGATACAGGATTCACTCAATTGTGTTACAATCTTCAGCATGGCGCGTGTGCAATTTTTCGCTCCGCGGAAGTTTTCATCGGCCGAAGTTTTCAACTTCACTGTATACAGGGGTTTACGCAATCCTTCTGAAAATGAATCGGTTCGCGCTCTTTCAGCAAGCCCCGGCTCAGGATTCGGGAGCCTTTCAGCCGATCCGCATCATCCTTCCGCCTGCCATTTTTATGTCCGGTACTGCGATTTTTATTACCCAGAAAACGAAGATATGGTTACTAAAGAAACATTGACACCCCCTATGGCCGTCACTAGACTTGGTCTTCGGCTAGGATTCGTGGAGCATAGTCAGTAAATGCTTGCGGGCTTTTTCCTTTGTATTGAGGCGTTTCCTGGACGAATTGTACTGGCGCGCGATGTGAATTGGCTGCAATGTGTCTCATCGAGCGCAGCTTATGCCGGTAACGGTTAACGTGTGTTACCTAGGTCGCATATGCCTAGCACGAAGTTGGGATTGGCATAAATGCAACCGATTCAAGATGATGATGGCACGTTGTCGCTTTTCCAGTGCAGGCTGTTGGGCTGCAAGTAGAAAGAGTTCCCTATTCATGATCAAAATCGGACTATATTCGGAGGACCGCACGCTCCACCCGCTGCTTTCGTCAGCGCTTGGGAAGGAGTTTCAGGTTCTTTTGGAGTCAGATCAAGAGGGAATGAGCAGCCTTGTATCGGATGGAGACTGCGATGTCATGATTCTGGATCTGAATTCCAATCATGACTCGTTGCAGGAGCGGATAGCGTTTTCCCGGCTGTTGATCGCTTCAAATGTTCCCTCGGTGGTGATGGCCGACGACGGGCTTCGGACGACGGCCTTTGAGCTTGTGCGGACAGGAGCTTTTGGCTACTGCCGCAGGCCGCCCTCGATTCGGGATCTCAAGACGATGCTCAGCCGGGCATACGAGAACTCCGCGCTGAAGCAGCAATTGCAGACGGTGCAGCAGCGCCTGGAAGAGCCCGGCAGTTGCGACCGCTTGATCGGATCGAGTCCGCAGATGCAGCGGGTTTATCATCTGGTTCGGCGCGTCACTAACCTCAATGCCTCGGTGCTGGTGACCGGCGAAAGTGGAACGGGCAAGGAATTGATCGCCCGCGCCATCCACAATCTCGGTTCCCGGTCCAGCCGCCCGTTTGTGGCTGTATCCTGCGGCGCAATTCCTGAAACTCTCATCGAGGCCGAGTTGTTCGGGCATGAGAAGGGAGCATTCACCGGCACTGTGGGAGCGCGGGAAGGCTACTTCGAGCAGGCCGGCGACGGCACCCTCTTCCTGGACGAGATTGGGGACTTGAGCCTGTTTACCCAGGTCAAGCTGCTGCGCGTTCTGCAGCAGATGGAATTCAGCCGTCTGGGCAGCAACAAGCTTATCCCGTTGCGCGCACGGCTCATCTTCGCCACACATCGCGATCTGGGCAAATTGGTTTCAGAAGGGAAATTCCGGCAGGATCTCTTCTACCGCATCAATGTCATGCGAATCGATTCGCCGCCGCTCCAGGAGCATCCGGAAGACATTCCCAGGATCGCGCGGCATTTCCTGATGCAGTATGGTCAGGTGTTCCAAAAGCCGATGGCGGATATCGAGCCCGATGCCATGGCCGTGCTACAGGGCTACTCATGGCCCGGCAATGTGCGCGAACTGGAAAATGTCATGCAGAGGGCCATCATCCTGGCCACTGGGCAGACCGTTCGCACAGAAGATTTGAGCCTGAATACCCAGGAAGACGACGGCGGAGACATCGACGACATCGTTGACATCGGCGATTTTCATCCCGCCGGGTCGTTTGAGAGGCAACTGCGCGACTACAAGATCAAGCTGGCCGCCTCGGCCGTTCGCGAAAACAATGGGAACAAGACGCTTGCTGCCCGCCAGTTGTGCATCTCCCGGGCCTACCTGCATCGCCTGATCAGGCTTGCGGAACCCGACCCAATCTTCGAACAGGATATGCGCGAGCAGTTTTCCGCCTGAGAATGGCTTTTCCCTACGCCTCGAATAGAGCATATTCCGGCTACGTGTGCATGTTGTAACTGGGCGGACCGGCAAGCACCAATCCGCTCTTCTGGCGTCCGTGAATATACCAGCAGCACCAAGTTGTTTCGTGCAGTTGCTTGGCGCCCGGCGCAATTAGATCCCTGTACACAACCTTCCCAGAAATAAAGACCTTTTCTTCCCAGTTTGCGACCCGCTTGAACCGTTCCTCGGTTTCGCAAATCCTTCTGCCCTCATCGCGGCTGAAGGATTCGACAGGTGTAGATTCACCGGGAAGCAAAATGATCGGCACGCGTGGGGAGCGTAGTTCCCCATACGACGGAATTGGGGGCAAATGCGATTCATCGACCGCAAACTCGATCCCTTCCGCCGTGGAAACGATGGTGGCGGGGGTGTGGCCGCGATTCGTGGCAATGATGGAAAATGTGTCTTCAATTCTTGGGGATGGCTCGACGGTTATCAGAAGCCAGGGTCTTTGTGAATCGTGAATCGCCTGCGCATTCAAAAGCGCTGCCTCGGCGCTCAGGCTGGCAGAGGCGGCCGCTGATTCCATTGAAGTCGTTAGACGCTCGATCTTTTTCATGGCTTTGAGTGCCACCATGATTCCGACGTATCCCACAATCGAGAGCATCACGCTGGCAGCCCATTGCACGCGAGCATGCCAGGACCACACTTCAGGAGCTGGAGCCGGAAGCGTGACAACGATGGGAGGGCGCTGGTCCTGCTCGCAGGGTACGCCGTTGCAATCGCCCTGGCCGGTTGCGCTGCCGGCGGATTGCGGCGTGGAGCCGGAAGAAGCCGACGAAGATGGCCTTTTGACTCCGGAAGAAACGCTTGTCTGCCCAAATGCCGGCGCAGACAACTGCGCAAGGGTCAACAGCAACACTACGAGAGCCAGACGCTTAAGCCTCATGGCGTCAATGTATCACAAGAACATGGAAGAGTGGCGAGCCTATTCCCTGCCCTCCGCCAGCCAGCGCTTCGTATTCAGCAACTGACGCTGATCCAGGGCCCAAACCTTTCCCGTCAGTTCATCCGGACCTTTGCCTTCGCGGGCGGATTTTTCGAATTCGCCTGCCACTGCCTGCATCTTCGCATCGAGGTCGTCAAGGAAATTGAGAACCAGGGCTTCGGGGATCATGGGCAGCTTGGGAGAGCCGAACTCCAGCTTGCCGTGGTGCGACAAAATCATGTGCAGGACCAGCGTCTTGAGCCGCGGCGGGAAGTTGGGCAAGCTGTCCATCGCGCGCTCGGCCAAAGCCGTGCCGATCTGGATGTGGCCCAGCAAACTGCCTTCCACTGTGTACTCGAAGCCGATCTCCCAGCTCAGCTCCCGCACCTTGCCGATGTCGTGCAGGATCACGCCGGTGAGCAGCAGATCGCGGTCGAGCATTGGGTAGTGCGGAGCGACGCGATCAGCCAGGGTGAGCAGGCTGACAACATGCTCCAGAAGGCCGCCCAACCAGGCATGATGGAGCTGCTTGGCAGCCGGGGCCTCGCGATAGGCCTGGGCAATGGCAGGGTCGGCCAGTAGCGTTGTGAGCAAAAGCTTGAGGTCACGGTTGGCCAAGCTCTCAACAAAGCCCAGAAGCTGGCGCCAGAGGGCAGCAACGTCATATGTAGTTGAGGGCAGCAGGTCGGATTTGTCCACTTCGCCCGGCGCGGCCTTGCGCAACTGGTCAACCTTCATCTGCAAGCGGTCGTCGAAGCGGGAGGCGCTGCCGCGGGCCTTCACAATGTCGCCCCGCTCGAAGTCCTTGGCGATACGAGGGTCGCCCGGCTCCCAGATGCGGCCCTCAAGCTGGCCGGTCTTGTCCCCCAGGATCAGGTTCAGATAGGGTTTGTTGGTCTTGGTAGTGCGCTGCTGCTTGGCCAAAACGAGAAAGTAGCCATCGAAGAGCTTGCCTTCGTCAAAGTTGACCAGATCGGCGATGTAAATATCTTTCATCTGCCGAGTAGCTTAACGCATCGGGGCGGTGACTCCGCAAATCGTTCACCCTGCATGCACAGATTTAAGATCAATAGCACAGTGAAACCCTTGAAGATTGCTCCATTCGCGAGTACAGTTGCGGCAATGAAAAGCGCACTCGTTGTAGCGGTATTCCTTTGGGCCAGTATCCTGCCGCCGCAAATTGCGAACGGCCAAACCGTAACGGTAAAGGCCGAACCGCCAACGGTGACGTTCACCACGGTTGAACCGGCGAGAATCGACTTGCCGCAACTCTTCAAGATCTCCGACGTGGTTGCCGTCGTGCGCATCGTCTCCGGCGACTCGGAAAATTACAAGATGGCCATCTACAAAGCAGTCGTTGTCACCCGCTTTAAAGGAACGACTAGTGGACAAACGATCTACTTTGGTCCGTATGACGGTGGAAAACTTGGCTCGGAGTACGTGATCTTCCTGCGCAATGCGAAAGGGCCTGCCGTACCAACGACAACACCGACCGCTGCTTATGGAACCGTCAAATACCTGGAAGTATTCAACCAGGGCTATAGTGAAATGGAGACCTCATACGAGTGCGTGTTTCACGTAAAGGACGCTGAGGGGGGATGCGATTACGGGGTGAGAGTCTGCACGGATTACATTTTGCTCCCAAAAGAAGTCCAGGCGTTTCCACCAGAAGAGAACGATCCGCCATTCGGGTGCCGGTGGGTGCGGAAATCGAAATTTTTGAGCCTGCTTGACCAGTTCGCGGACAGACCAGGAATATTTTAAAATATTAGGCGGCAATGCCGCCCAATGCACACTCCGTCTTAAGGCTGCTTTAACGTCTGTGGCCGACCGCACCCAAAACCACTTCATCTGAATCGAAAGCGTCCGCTCAATCTTGCGCAGGTCGCCCCGCTCCGCCGGTCCGGCAAAGGTCGAAGCCACGCCATGCGCCGAGGGCCGCCCCGTCCGCCCAACGCGGTGAACAAAGTTCTCCGCCACCTTGGACATATCGAAGTTGATCACATGCGCCACTTTCGCCACATCGATGCCGCAGGCGAATGAGCTTGCGCTGGCGAGCGGCTCTGGAACTGCGGGGAATGTGCCACCGATGGCATGAGTCCCCCGGTAGAAAACCTATCTCAGCGCCAAACTCCCCGGTGTCAGACAAGGCTAACAAACGAGCCGGCGGCGGAGAGTTTCTGCTAGCCCAGCCATGCCTGTAAGCAACAACACCAGGCTGGATGGCTCCGGGGTAACCTGCACGTCGAAATTCACAGTGCCCACCTCGTTGAAGTCCGAGTCCGTAGGGCCACCCTCGATCACGTACGATCCCTCGTATAAGCCAGCTGGCGTTCCGGCCGGGATGAACACCGTGAACGCCTCATACTCAGAGGAATCCCCAGGATTCAAGAAGAAGGGGGCGTTGGCTTGGAACTCGTCATTCGTCACCAGATCGTTCCCAACAGGGTTTATGTTCAAGCTGTCGCTGTTAAAGTTCACCACCTCGGTGAGGCTATTGTTGATCGCGGTTACGTCAAAGGTGAGTGTGTCCCCGCCCACGCCGCTTTGAAACGCCTGGGTAAAAGTTAGCGAAAGTGGATCTGCATTTGCCGCCGTGGCGGCCAGCAGCAAACCCACAATCGTCAGGAACAGTACCGGCAAACGTCCTAATCTCTTCATTCTTTCCTCCAATATTCTTTTCTGGCTACGGTAGCACGGCACGGATGCTGGCTGAGAACGTGCCTCCCGAAGATGTTCCCGCGTATGTCTCAGCGGCTCTCGCGCCGTCACTGCCCGCGGTCCCCGTGAAGTGAACCGTCACTGTGGCTGACCCTCCCCCCGCGGCAAGCGTTCCGAGACTCTGAGGCAACGGCGATCCTGTCGCGGCTCCCAGTGTAGCCGTGTTCAGTTGCACGTTTGCAGCAGGCCCCGTGCCATTGTTCGTGACCGTCACTGTCGCTGTATAACCAGCGCCAGCTGACCCCGTCAGCGTGGCCGCAGTAACAAGCACCACTGTGGGAGCCTGGACCACAGACAACGTTCCATTCACAAACGTGAACGTATAGTTTGGATCTGTCAGCGAGCCCTGAGTGACCGTGATCGGATATGTCCCCGCCGAGCTCGAGGACGTTGCTGTCGTAGATAACGCCGGCGATCCGCCCAGCACCGATGCCGTATCTCCATTCACGAATCCGCTGTAGGTCACGGTAAATGTGGGATTGGCCGCTCCAACTGCCCGGCTGGCGTTGTTCGCTGTCACTGTCAGCGGAGCGTTCGCTACGGTGAGGGTCACGGCAGAGGTAGTCGCCGAGGTAAACCCGTTGCTGCTGGTGTACGCGGCGGAGACCGTGTGTATGCCTGCGCTCAGCCCGGTTAGGGCGGCTGTTGCGACGCCGTTGACCACGGTGGCACTGATTGTGGAGCTATCGACGGTGAAGACGACTGTACCCGCCGGTGTGATCGATGGACCGGAGACAGTAGCGCTGGCCGTAACTGTTTGTCCGTATACGGGCGATGCGGGCGAGAAGGCTCCTAGCACGACGGTGGCCGTGGGCGCAGAGGCAGGTGCGGTGAGCACAAGCTGCACCGACGACGGCGTGGACAAGGCGGCGTTAACCAAGTTGCCATTGAAGGTTGCTGTGTCTGTGGTGGTAAGGAACGTTGTGGGCCTATAGGTCGCAGTGATCGCGCAGACGCCGCCGGCAGCCAGCGTTGATGGCAATTGCCCACTGAGCGTGCAGTCTGTGGAAGCAGTGGCTGCCAGGCTGTAATCTGCCGTGTCAGTCTGGCTGACCGAGGTGAGCTGCAACGCCTGGTTACCGGACTCAAGCAGCGAAACGGTTTGCGGCAAGGCCAAGGCTCCCGCAAACTGTATATAACTCTGCGTGCGGGTGAGCTTGAGGACAGCGCTGCCCGAGCCGGTGTAGAGGTTTCCTGCGGAATCGATGGCCAGCGCCGAGGGTGCAAGGCTGGAGACGGTAAAGGCTGCGCTATTGGAGCTGGCCGGCTGGGCGAGGATCGCTGCCGTATCCGCAATGAGCAGGTTGCCGGCGGCATCGGTGGCGATGGCCGAGGGTTTAACGGCTGTGGAAGATACCGTGGTGGTTGCGCCGCTTTGCAGATTGAAGCGATAGATAGCGGGCGCGCCAGGATCGGTGATGAGCAGGTTGCCGGAGGGATCGATAGCCAGGCCGGCAGGCGCGACCAGCGTTCCAACGGCAAGCGTGCGCACCGCTCCGGTGATGGGGTTGAGCTGATAGACAGCCTTCGCGGACGAATCGGACACATAGAGATTGTTCAGCGCATCGACGGCAAGACCGGCGGGAGTGGTAAGCGTAAGCGCCAGTGTTGAAGCCGAACCGGCAGGCGAAATCTGCGTGATCAAGCCTGTGGAAGTATCGCCGGCGTACACGAAGCCACGAGGATCGACCGCAATCGGGCCTGGCGCTGTGAGAGTTGCCAGAGTTGTTGAAGCAGTGCTTGCGCCCTGCGACTGAGCCGGCATAGCAAAGCGGAGAATCTTCTTGCTGTTGGCGTCGGATACATAGACATTGCCTGCAGTATCGGTGGTCAATCCGGCTATCTGAAGATTCGCGCCAAAGCTGGTCCGGATTGCTGGATCGAGCGTGGATCCGGCGCCGAGGCCGGTTCCCGTGAGAGCGAGGTTCGCCGAGTTGCCGAGGGAGCTGTTGACCGTGAGTGGCGTAGAACGCGCGCCGGGAACTGCCGGCGTGAACCCGGATGTAAACAGGCAATCGCTCGTGGTGTCGGCGTTGGTTGCGCAGCTCGGCGTGCCCAGTGACCACTCGGTCGATGTGAAAGCCAATCCATTGCTGGTTGCCATTGTGTCGCTGGGACTGAAGTGAAGCTGGACGGATCGGGTTGTTGTGGCCGAAGCTGCGGTCGATGGCGACGCAAGACCGGTGATCACCTTGCGGATGAGTCCGTTCGCCGTATCGGAGATGTAGATGTTGCCTAGCGTGTCCGCGCCGACGCCGATGCCGTTGCCGCCATTGCCAAATTTGGCTTGGGTCGCGGGACACCCGTCGCCGTAGCTGTCAGTAGCGCCGGCACAGACTGTGGCGGCGTTGCTCGCGACAGCGCGCAGGTAGCCGGTATGGAAATCGAGGAACCAGATGAAGCCGTTGCCGTCGGAGATGTACAGGTTTCCGGCGTTGTCGAAGGCCAGCTTCTGTGGAGACATTGAGACCCCGGTAGAAAGCACAGGAGCGGTGTAGGTGAAAGCCGCCGTCGAGCCACTGCCAGCCACGGTGTAGATGTAGCCGTTCACCGGCGAGGCAACGCCCAACTTAGCCAGCAGCTTATCGAGAGGCGAATTCGTTCCGCAGGTCACGCAGACCACTCGAATTTTTCCGCCACTGGAATCGGCGGTGTATACATTCAGGTTCGCATCCGCGATGACTCCCTGCGGATTGTTGATCTCCGCCGATGTGGCCGGCGCGCCGTCGCCGATCGAGCCAGCAGTTCCATTGCCGGCAAAGGTATGGATATTGCCCGCGGTATCGACGACGCGGATTTTATTTGCGCCGGTGTCGGCGATGTAGATGTTGCCTACTGTATCGCCCCACGCACCGCGAGGCGAATTCACTGTTGCCGACGTAGCTGCCCCGCCATCTCCAGTCGATCCGGCAGTGCCGGTACCAGCAACGAGATAGGTCAGGCCGGTTGAGACTTTGACCTCGAATACCTGGTTGCCTGTGTAGTTGGCAATATAGATGTTGCCAGCGGCGTCGGTTCCAAGACCGCGCGCCTTGCCGATGCTGACCAGTGTGGACGTGCAGCCGGTGGTTGCGGTGGGAACACAGGCAGTGCCCGTGACCCTACCGGCAAAGTTGCTGATTACACCATTGGGCGCAATGCGGCGCACCAACGCTGCGCTGACGTCGGAGAAGTAGACATTCCCAAATGGATCGGCGACCACGGCACGCAAATCGTCGCTCGGGGTCAGGCTGATCGCGGTAGCCACGCAGCCGTCGCCATACTTATCGGTGGCGCCGGTGCAGGCCATGTTCCCGCTGCCGGGAATCGCGAGACCCGAACCGCCAGCGATGTTGGTCATGGTGTAAGGCAACGCAATCGGATTGCCCGGTAACCCTACGATCGTCGGCGTGTTGACAGTGATGGCCATAGCCGTCGAAGCGGATCCGGCAAAGCTTCCGCTTGCAACAAACGTGGCCGTCACGTAGTTGGTTCCCAGAGGCAAGTTCGCCGAGGCGGATGCCGTGCCGGCGCTTAACGTGGCGGAACCAAGCGAAAGCTGGGTGCCCCCGCTGGTAATGGAATAGGTGAAATTCACCGTTCCCGTAGGATTGCCCGCAAGCGACGAGACAGTAGCGGTCAGCAAGACCGGGTGGCCAAGTTGAGTGGTTGTCGTATTCGCGGATAATGCGGTAATCGTTAGGCCCTGGGTGATGGTGACCGCGGCAGCGAGCGAGGTTGACCCCGCATTTGTCGCATCGCCGCTATAGACGGCTGTGACCGCATAGGCACTGGCGCTGAAAGGCAGGCTGATGCTGGCCGATGCCGTGCCCGAGGTCAAGGCCGCAGTGGCATACACATAACTGCCCACCGCGCCGCCGCCGCTGACGATGAATTGCACCGAGCCGGTAGGGTTGCTGCCCGATACGGTAGCTGTTGCGATGAAAGCCGAACCGTATGGGGTTGAACTCGGCACACCTGACAACGCCGTGGTGGTACTGCCGAGGCTGCCGGAATTGACCGTGATGACATACGGTCCCGCCGTCGAGTAGACAGTCTGGCCGCTCGTCAGCGTGTAGTTGCTGTCGCCCGAGTACGTCGCGGTGAAGCTGTGTGTGCCCACTGAGAGGACGCCCAGCGGAACTGAGATGGTGTCCGTAGTTCCTGTCAGCGTGACAGTCGTTGTGTTGCTGGTGAGCGCGTCGGTCAGCGTGACCGAGCCGGTCGGATAGGCAGCGCCTCCGACAGCCGGTGTCAGGATGACAACTGCCGTCGCGTTCTGGCCGTAGGTAATGGTCTGCGGCAGGCCCGCCGGACCGGTCAGTTCCGGTGCAATGTAAGTAAAGGTGCATGTCGGCGGCAGCAGGCTGCTTGTCGTGATGTTGTTAGCCACGGTGTTGCCGTTCGCGCCTGCGAAGGTTGCATAGTCGGCAACAAAGCCGGCGGAAACCTGTCCAGGACCGTAGGTCAAAGCAGCATTCGCCGGCGCCGGGCTGAACTCGGAAGGTGGATACGTGCTTGGGAAGCTCACGTTGTCCAGTGTTACCTGCAGCGGGTAGACCGTGCCGTTGTTGCTAGTGCCGGTGAACTGCGCCGTTCCCGCGGTGAGGAAGGTCAGGTTCTGCAGCAGAATGTTGTTGAAGTTCGGTGACGATGTTCCAGTTGTGGCTTCGTAGTTGGGGCTGAATACGATCTCGGCCTTGTGGTCCTGGAAGCACGAGTTCGAATACTGAACTCCGGTGACCACGCCGCCGCGATCATATCCGGACTTGATGCGAAGGCCAGTCGAGTTGCCGTCGATAGCGCCATTGACAGAGCTTCCGGCGCTGGCGACATCGTTCCCAGACAGCATATTGCCGTCGAAGAGAATGTTGCTCACGCCCGCGCTGGTGTAACTGCCGATGGACTCGCCATGCCCGGCGAAGAAGTGGTTGTTTGTGACGGAGATATTTGCAGAGGCATTGGTAGGCGCCGTACCCGATGCACCGACCGCGATGTTATCGTCTCCATCGGAGATCCATGAGCGCGTAATGGTAGCGTTGGTGACGCTGCCTGGATCAATGCCGTCGGTATTGCGCGAACTGGTGGGCGTAACGATCTTGACATCCCAGGCGGTAAGGCCTGCAACGTGTCCAGTGGTCGACACGTGGAACAGAGGCGAATTGCGCAGCGTGATCTTGTAGAGCGTGATATTGCCGGCACCTGTGTCCGCCTGGATAAAGCGCGGGTTCTGCTGATTGCCGCCGCTGTTGGCGATAGCGGACAGACCCCACCAGCTCTGGCCCGCATAGGGTGCAATGGCGTTGATCAGCACATCGCCGCCGCGTCCGTCCAGTTTGCCATATCCCATGATGCCCACGTTCGTCGTGGTCTTTGGAATGTCGATGAGCGGCAGGCACGATGAGGTTGCGCTGGAGGAGTTGACCGTGCCGCAGGTGTGGGTGCCGGAGACCTTGTCGTAATCCTGCGCGTTGCGCGAGAAATAAACGATAACGCTGGGGTCAACCAACAGCGTCACATTCGAAGGCATGGAGAGCGGGCCGGTGAGATATGCGTTGTGCCCTGCACCGTCGACCGACAACTCAACAGCCTGGCCGGGATTGCTGGCCGAGCAGCTATTGAGCGCCGCCTGGATGCGCGCGCCATCGGGATTGGAAACCGTGGCGTCAACCGAGGTGGGAAGGTCGTCGTTAAGGGAGGTGAGTGCCGCGTTGAGTTGTGTGCAAACTGCCGGAAAAACCGGCTCGGTAACTGTGCGGGCATCGCCTGTGGCCACTGCTAGGGCTTGCGCAGTTCCAGTGACATAGAGATAGCCGCCCGTGAATGTAAAGGTGTAATTGGTTGACGCGAGCGTTCCCGTCGCAATCGCAATCGGATATTCGCCGATGGAGGCGCCGGTCGCGGCCGTTGTCAGCGAGGGCGCGCCAGTCATAGCGCTGGCCTGCGTGTCTCCTCCCACAAAGCCTGTGATGGAGTAAGTCAAGCTGGGCAAGCTGCCGCCTACGATCATGGATGCGTTGTTGGCCGTTACCTGCAAAATGACTCTGGCCACGTTGAATGCCACGCCATTCGAGGCGCTGGTTGCAAAGGTCGCATCGCCGCTATAGCTGGCGGTCAGGGTCTGCGCGCCCGCTGCCACGCCGGTCAGCGAGAAGGCGCATGTTCCGCTGTTCAACGTGCACGAGCCAAGCGTTGTCGCGCCCGAATTAAGTGTCACTGTTCCAGTTGGGGTGCCTGTGCCTGTCGATGGCGTAACCGTCACGCTGCCGCCGATGGCCGCGCCATAGGTGCTGCTGGTGTTGGTCACCGTCAATGCGGCCGTGTTCGCTGTCAGCGGAGCCGCGGGAACAGTGATAGTAAATGTTGCAGACGTACTCCCCGCGAAGTTCGTGTCTCCGCCATAAACCATGGTGATGGTATGCACGCCCGAGGCCAGCGTAGACGTGGTTAGAAAGGCCTCGCCGCTGGCGTCAAGCGAGCCGGAAGCCAGAACAGTGCTGCCGCCGCCGTTCAGGCTGTCATTGAACGTATAGGTACCGGTGGGAATAATACCTGCGCCCGGCGTCTGCGGCCGGCCCAGGATGGTCACGCTTTCGGTGTTTGAATTCAGGGTTACATTGCCCGTAGGCGCAAAGGAGTTCACCGCATTTGCCAGCGCGGTCACCGGGTTCCAGTTGGCCGTGAATCCGGCGTAGCTTTGCGTCGGCACAGTGGCCGAAAGGAAGTTGACGGGGGAGTATTGCGCCGCCTGAGCCGCCGTCAGTTGCGTCTTGATCGAGTTGGAGCCCTCGAGCGTCCCCGGATCAGTCGAGGTCGTCTCGCGCGTGCCGGAAACACCTGTGCCGATGTTACCGCCAAACGGCGAAGGCGTGGACCCGAACACTGTCGCAGGATACGGATAGGTTCCCGGGGTTGGGTCGGTATAGGCACGCGTGTTGAACTCGGCGTAGGTCGAGGTGGGCAGGTTCGTGTCGCCTGAGAATTCAATCCAGCCTACCGGGTTCACTTGATCCACAAAAGAGTTGAGCATGATCCAGGTCGAATAAGGCCCATAGGGGCGGCCATAATACAGATTGGTCATGCCTGTGCTCTGAGACATGAGCGTGCAGTCATTGCAGATGTAACCGCTCAGATAATCGCTGCTGCTGCCGGTTTGGGCAAGCTTGTTCTGCGCCTCAATCGTCTCCGTTCCAGTTGCCGATGCGCCGTGCCAGGTAGTGAAAAAGTTGGTGTGATCGAAGACCAGCGCCGCATCGCCGAAGACATAATCCACATCGCCGATGATGATTCCCTGCCACATATACTGCCGCGCCGCAATGCAGGTTCCGGAGCATGAAGTACTGCCCGCCTGATTGCCGGCATACAAAGTATCCTGCTGGCTGGTCAGGTTGACACTGTTCAGAATCGCCTGATCCGCTGTCATCCACAGAGCCAGAGCCTGCGAATTGCATTGGTAGCCGGAGTTGTAAACCGCCTGTAGCGTTTGCGATGGTCCTGTATTGGCGCAGCTTCCGCTGGATGTGTTGTACGTGGTGGTCGTGGTGGTGCTGGTGTTGTAGGTGTTCTGGATCGTCAGATACTCGGCGTAGAAGCCGGCCGGCGTGTAAGTAATGTTGCCTGCCGTCGCCCGGTTTCCGATATATGCGCTCTTGGAAACATCCAGAGTCGAAGATCCCTGATCACCGCCGGCGTTTGCATTGCCGTTGCCTGTGCCCGGAATCACAAAGGGAGACTTGAAGGCTCCATCTTCTCCCGTGAGAATGACCTTGGTGGGATCGCCGCCCAGACCGCGCAAAAACACATTCGGATAACTCACCGCATTCTGGCCGGCATAGGTGCCTGGCTTCAGATAAATGGTTCCGCCCGCGACCGGCAACGCAGCCAAGGCAGCCGACAGATTTGTGTAGTTGCCGGTTCCGTCGGCAGCAACCACATTGGTGGATGCGCCCACGGAAGCCGTGGTTGTGGCCTGCTTTACCGAGTAACTCGCAACCGTGCCCGTCGAGATCGCATAGTCTGTGGAATCGGTCGGATAGAAAGTTACACCCAGCGAATAGGCGCCGAGGGGCAGATAGGTAGAAGCGTCGATGGTCGACGCGGAGCCACCCGAGGGTGTCGCGGTGTACACAAAGTTGCCGGCAACGCTGGGTGTGGCGGCCGCATTCAGAACACCCGTCCCGACGGCCTGACTGACTTGCTGTGTAGTCGCGGCTGGCGTCCAACTTACCGAGGTACCCGCCTGCGCGATGCTGAAGCCGGTGGTTGTGGTGGCAGAACCGGAGCCGGTGAACTGGCCGGTAGTGGGATACACCACAGCAATGGTGTGGCCGCCCGCAGTCAATCCCGCCAGGTTCACCGTAACAGTGGACGAGTTACTCGTCGCCGCCGTCAGAGGATACGGCGTGTATGTGCTGATCGAATCCACATAGACGTTTACGGAACCTGCGGGCGCGCTCGATGCGGTACTCGCCGCGACGGTGACGGTGAAGCTGGCTTCAGTGCCGCTCGGCGCATACGTCAGCGTTCCCGTCGCGGCCCCGATGGTCGAGGTAGTTGGATACGACACGCCCAGCAAAGTACCCGTCAAAGTCAGTTCGCCCGCAGTGGAGGCCGAAGGCAGAAACTGGATGTAATCGTTCACCGTGGTGGTGCCGTTGCCGGTTAATTCAGCAGAAAGTGTGCAGGCTAAGCCCGCCGTCATCGCACCCAGAACGTTGCTGCTGAAGGTGCAGCCGTTGCTAGCGCCCGCCACAACCGTGAAGTTGGTGGTATTGGAGCCGTTGGCTGTGTTCTGTCCAGTGGAGGCCTGATTGCCCACATTGGTTAATGTGGCCGTAAAAGCCGTCGATGTGCTGGTGCCAAAGTTCTCAGCAACCTGATCGCGGACCACCTGAGTAATGCTGGTGTTGTGTGCATCGGCGCTATAGACGCTGCCCAGGCCATCCACCGCAAGACCTTCGGGATTTTGCACTCCGCTCAGCACGGTGGTTTCCGGGCCGCTGACCGGTACTTCAAGAACCGAAGTGCCGCTTTGCACATAGACATCGCCGGCTGGGTCCACGGCTACTGCCGCCGGCGTCAAGCTCGATACCAGCGTTGTCTGCGTATAGCCGCCGCTCGCTGCCGGCGCGAACTTGTATACCGCGTCCGCGCCCATGTCGGCTACATAGACGTTCCCCGAACCATCGACGGCAAGCGAAACCGGATTGTTCAGGCCCGTAGCCACCGTTGTCTGATACTGCAGCGTCTTCGGCGCCAGCGAGAGCCGATAGATGGACGATCCGTCCGACTGATAATCGGCCACAAACAGATTGCCGGCCTTATCCACGGCGACGGCCTGCGGTGCGGCTGTGCAACTCGTGCAAGGCGCATAAGAGATCGAGGTCAAAGCGTAGGTCGCAGGGGTACCAGCTGCGGACACCGCAAGCTCCTCAATCGTTGAAAATCCGCCGTTCACGGCAAAAACGTCGCCCAGCTGATCCACCGCTATCTGAGTGGGAGTCGTCGGCAAGGAAGGTAAAAGTGTGTAAGTCGTCCCGCCAATCGACTCTAAAAGATTGTCACCGCTGGCCGTGTATACATTCCCCCCCCCATCCAGGGCCACACTTGCCGGCGAAATCGAGTTGAAGACGGCATTCGTCGTGGGCGCGACGCTTAAGCCGCCTGACGATGCATTGTCCACGGCCAGCACCGATCCGGTCACCGTTCCGCCCAGGCTTATGGTTGCGGAGGCGTTTTCCCATGTTCCGGCTGGCAGCGCAACGGTCAACGCTGCCGACCGCTGACCGCTCGCTATTGGGGTATCCGTAACCGTCAGCTTGCAATCCACGGAATTGTCCGCATTCTGCACGCAGGACGGTGCAGCCGCGCTTATCGTATCCAAGGTCGCTGTCAGCGTTGCACTGGACCCGGCGACAGCCGCGGATGAGGACTCCGGCAAGTGAAGATCGAACGTCTGGATGAGCGCTGTGCCCAAAATCTGCCCGGCAAAACCCTGCGCCAGCACCTTGCGCACCAGCATGGTACCGGTCGAGTCGTACATATACAGGTTGCCTTGTCCGTCGACGGCAATGCCCAGGCCATTGCTATTTGCAAACGGCGCGTAGGAGGTGGCCGAGGCGGAGACCGGGCATCCGTCGCTATAGGCGCTCAGAGACTTCTGCCCGGAGCTTCCGTTGCAGAAGTTGCCCGCGGTTTCAGTTGTTCCAGATGCGAGAAGTGTTCGGATATACCCCGTGTCGATGTCGAAAAACAGCACTTTGGTGCCATCGCCGACGTAGATATTGCCCCGTGGGCTGACGTTCACCTTGAAAATTGTCGTATCCAGGGCGGTTCTGCTGTTGCCAAGCGCCGGCGTGCTGGATACTGCTCCGGTGGCGCCGCCTCCCGCAAGCATATAGACGAAGCCCGCTTGCGGCGTGATGCCTGGATTGTTGGCAACGATCGCCGCCTGCATGGCCGCGCCTGCCGTGCCTGATCCGCTCACAAAAAAGACGCGCAGGCCATGCGACGGATCGGTAAAGATCATGTTGCCTGCGGCATCGACAGCCACGCCCTGGACATAGCTGGTAGAAGCGTCCGAGACGGAACTGAAGTCCAGCGGGCATCCATCGCCATACGCATCCAGCGCGGTTCCGCTGTAAATGACCGATCTCACAGTTTCAGAACAAGTGGCGCCTTTCGTTGTCGCAGCCGTAACTGCTGGCGCGGTGGTCCCGCCGATATCGACGACCGTATACACATACCCAGCGGTCACCGACGCGTAATGCGCACCCAGCGCCGCATAGATTGGATTGTTGCCGCTGAAGTAGCTGGAGGTCAGCGGGCCTACCACCACGCGGAAGCGATACGTTGCGGTTTCGGCATAATAGACATTTCCATACATATCCGCGGTCACGCCGCGCGGAGTATTGATCCCGCCCAACGACGTTGAGCAGGTGCCGGAGTTCTTGAAAGCAGTAAGAGAGTTAGCGAGCGTCGAGAACCCGGGGGTATTGTCCAGACCAGATTCGGTGGTACCGCTGGCGGTAAGAGATGGCGCGCAACCAGCCGCTATCCCCATGTAGCCAACCTGGATCTGAATTGGGTTCGAGGCCGAAGGCGAAGGCGTTCCGGTAACGCAGAGCGGCGAGGCTGTGCGGCAGATGATGTGAACAAGATGATCGCTGTAGCCGGGCAGCAGAATATTGCCGTAGGGGTCCATGCCAATGCCGCGCTCTCCGGCAGTTAGCGTCTGCGTAGCTGCCAGACAACCGTCGCCGGTCGAGTCCAGCTTGCCGGCGCAGGCCGTACCGAGGCCCGCCAGCTTGGTCATGATTCCCGTGGAGGGATTGATCAGGTGGATGATGTTGTCGACATCGTCGGCGACAAGGACATTGCCGAATGAGTCCACCTGCACACCGCCGCGCCCGGCCGCGCCAAAGATGCCGTTGACAGCCAGACATCCGTCCCCGAACGCATCCGTGGACACCACACCTGTCGCCAGACCTGGGCACTGCGTCCCGGCCGTGGCCGGCATGGGCGTGAGTCCGCCAATCGTCGTCATTGTGTAAGGCAGCGCGACAGGAGTCTGCGCTTCTGCGTTAGGCAGCAAGGACAGGCATAGTACAGGCAGGATTGCGGCAGCAAGGCAAATTCGAGGCAGCATGACAAATCTCCGGGAGCAACTCTTGGCTGATTTGAGAATTTTGAGGGCTCGACAACGCAGCATCCGTAATAATACTTTGGCTAACAAGTGTGGTCAGACCTCTTGACCGCACAGAATTATCCGATACGCCCTGCAGGTGTCAATGAAATAAATTGTTCTGGATCGCTAAGGACTGATAAGATGCATATAAATCAAATGGTTGTAACGTTTTGTTCCGCGGCGTGGAGATGGTGTCTTCGGCCTGGTGTGGTCGTGCCATCCAACGACCTCTTTCTGTTTCGCGACAAATAAGCGCCCGGCAAACGGATCTTCGTTCATTGTTACGATTTCCCAATCCCGAATGGGGTGCATCCAATTTGCGCCAGCCCATGGCTGAAGCCGTCGATTGACTTCACCGGTTGGAACATAGCACAAGGCACGGCGATATTGCATCCTCATCCAGGAGGATGCAGGAAACTAGCGGCAAGATTTGCAGAGGCGCTTCATGTTCGTTTTCCAGGGGAGAATTTCGAGAAGAACTGCTGGATGACGGTTACTCCCGGTCTCAACCGGTCGGGCTGATACCATTCCTCTTTCCCTTCCAGGCAAAAAGCATCAAATCCGCTCAGGTGTGGAAAAATGGACTAGACTCCATAGGGGAGGCAGAAACGGGGGATGAGCGATGTTTGATCTGGGCAGAAAGGTAGTAGTAATCACAGACAACGCGATCACCTTCGACGGCACCATTGTGGGCAGAGCCAAGGGCGACAACGGGCCGGGAGCCTACAGGATAGCCCTGAAAGATAGCGACCCAGAGGACCCCGGCGAATGGCACAAGGCTTGCAATGTTTTTGTACCGGAACAGACGGCGGCCGAGGCGCGGGAGTCCTGGGACGGCTTTTTGAATGGATAGCCAGCGCGGCCTGGCCCGCTTCGTTGATCGCCAATTGTTGCTGGCGCTATCTGCCGGCTGGGTACAGCACCGATTGGATGGCGTCGAGATAAGCGAGGCCGTTTTCGGAATCAGGCTCAACATAGTTGCCTTCGGCCCACTCGTTCCATGCCTTCAGCAAGACGATGCGCCTCTGCTCCGGCTTACCTGAGACTCTGTCGATCGCTTTTTGCAAGTATGCCTTGAACGGTTCTGGAGTATCCCCCTCAAAAGCGACACCCTGATAGCCGCAGCGCGGGGTATTGTCCCAGCCCGGCAACACGCTGGGCTGGCAGCGTTCGGCGAGCGGCAGATCCCGAGGCGCACGAGCGACGACATCGGCGTTTTGAATGCGCGTCGGCCGCTTCCATCGCTTGCTCTTCAGCTTTGTTGAGCCGCCAGCCGAAGTTCAGTTCCCGAACGCGGCGGGCATGCGCCTTATGCCGTCAAGGATATCCCGATCATCGTCTACAAACAAAATCTCCTCAAGTGAGTGCCTGTTCACGCGGGCTGTACATTGCTCCCGACCGGCTCGACCGCAGGCGATTGCCCGCTGGCTACGAGGCACAGTTGAAGAATCAGAAACACCGCAATGATGGACAAGGAAAACTTGAGGCGCAACGCAGCAGAGAGCGGCAAGCGGGTAGTAGGCACAGGAACAACCTTTCGTCTGAGCTTGGGAGAACAATCAAACAAAACGCTTTGCACAGCAAATCGGCTTACTCAACCGAGAGCTGCTCAGGGCAAGTATAGTTGGGTCAAAAGGTGCATTTGGATTCGACTAGAATCTATCCGATCACCCTGGCCTTGTCAACGCGGAATTCCGTTTCTCAACGAATCATTTTGCGGACAACAACCAGGTAACCTGTTTTATTAACTCCTTAAGCAATATGCAGCGTCGTGACGCGCAATGCAGAATTGGGCGATTGGATATGCCTCAACATGAAGGAGATTCACGCCGTTGTTCGGCGTAAGTAGCGGCGAAGAAACCGCTCAACAGCGAGGCCGAGTAAGCCAAAGCGTTCGGGACTACGACAGCCTTCCCCGGTTCGCTCTATTCAATGCTTCTATTTGCAGCACAGCCCAGCGCTTTCTGGCGGACTCAGCAAGGCGGGCGCGGGTCTCTGGGGAGAAATAGCGCTTCTTCTTCCGTGTTGGGACCTTCGGAGTGTCCGGCAGAACTTTTGCCGGCCGCCCAGCTTTCCGTGAAGCGGCACCGACCACAGAAATAGCTGCAAGGAGCGAGCGGGCCTGTTTGAGTGTCGCGATCTCCGCATCAATGAGTGCAATAATCTCTTTCAAAGCCATACAGGGATTATAGCTCTGGCAAGCCGCGCGGCTCCACGCCTGCTTCCTTTTCTCCGGCCCTTGTACAGTTACTTGTCGCGAAGAGTGGGTCCGCGCAAGCGCGCAACTCTTGAACCGAGTGGGAACAGCGCGCAGTTTCTCCCCGTCGGGCGTGCAGCGGAAGACGCGCTGCGGCCACCGTGAGGTCGCTCCATACACAACGGATATTGACTTGTGGAAAAGGATGACGGATCGGCTTTTGAATCCGCGAGCACCCGAAGGGATGGGTCTGCGTGGAGGCATTTGTCAATTGATCGACGTTGCTCAATCGTTCGCGGCGCTGAACGAGCCGCTGAGCTACCTGCCGCCTCTCTCCTGCTGGCATTGGCGCGGATTCGCCAGACGTTGAAGAAGTAGCAAGGCGTGTTGCATCTCCCCGTCCATGAATTGGACGGATATGCCTTGTTGCGCCGCAACCTTCGTGACCATCCGCTTCCACTCCACGGTCCCATCGTAAGCGATGCGCGATCCGAATTGATGGATGGCAATCTCCAAACCGAACCTCTTTCAGCGGTCCACAGTCTTGGAACAGGCATCTTCGACGATGGATCCGCGCATTGACGGGCGAAGAGCGGGTCACTGTGTGGCTGATGGCCCGCACGGGAACTATCCCGACTACTTGGAACTTACAGGTAGTCGGCTAACAGGCCAGTCGTGAACGGTGGAGTACGTATGTTATCAGCGGAGTACAGAGGATAACGGAGGAAAACTCGGAGTCCTTTCGGCGCTCAATTGGACCAAATTCTGGACCACGTCCGGTTCTGTAAACCTGATCGTGGAGGAACCGGAAATTCCTGCCGTCCTACGCATCGGCCGCGAACTGAGGCAAGCTGTCGGGGGCGACGGTCTCAGACTCGGGACTTCTGCCGTGACTCTAGCGCAAGCTCGCGGAACTCGGCAAACTTGGGCAAAACTCCCAGCGCTTCAAGGTTAGCCCGGTCGGACTCCTCCATTTCAGCTCCGATTGAATCCAGCGGATGAACTTCCAGTTCATGGTCCAAAAGGTCGGCAACATATACGGCCGCTGTGCAATCGAAACTGGAGTTCAAAATGCGGGTGGGATGGTGGTGGTGCGCGATGGCCTCGACGGCAAGGCTGGGGATGCCCCACAACCCCAGCAGGTACGCGCCTATCTCGGCGTGAGAGGTTCCCTTCTCCCCCCGGTTCGCAAGCTCACAGTCACTTGGCAATGAAACCGGATGTACCACTGTAAGAGGGGGACAGAATGATTCTCCTGCTGCGCAACGAGCCGCAAACGTTTTTGGGAAGAAACAGCTGTGATGTTGGCTCAGACAAAACGACATAACCGTGCGGTGCATCCTGGAGAAAAGCCAGATAAAGGGCACGAGGGAAGAAGAGTTGTTTGCGCTGACTTGCAGATAATTTCGCCGGCACTTCGCTCAGTGGGCTTGGTAAATCCGCACGTAATTCAAATGCAACTCAACCAATGAGGTATGAGATGCCGAGAAAGATTCTGAGACTGCCAGTCGTATTGGATCGCACTGGTCTTTCACGCAGTACCGCTTATCAGCGTGTCACCGAAGGGAAATTCCCAAAGCCAGTTTCGCTTGGGGCCAGGGCTGTCGGATGGATTGAAGCAGAGGTCGAGGAGTGGATTGCCTGCCAGATAGAGGTCAGTCGGGAACTCTACGGCCAGAGAGTTGGCGTGAATCGTTCGTCGTCAAGATGACCCCGGAACATGATTCGACCTTGGCACCCATCTGAGATTGGATTGCAGGGCATGGCCTGACTCTCTGTATGCCGAGTTGACCGAATGACTATGCCGCAGTTCCACGGAAGGGCAATACCTTGCCGCCGCGCTGGGTCCGTTCCAGAAAATCCGCCCAGTCCTGCATCATCTTGGCGCGTGGCTCCAGATAGAGGGCGTGGTTGTATGCAGCGCTCACCGCATTCCGGGGAGCGTGAGCAAGCTGCAATTCGATATGGTCATGCGCGTATCCCTGCTCGTGCAGGATGGTGGATGCCAGACCTCGGAAGCCGTGGCCGGTCATGCGGCCCTTGTAGCCCATGCGTTTTAACGCTGCCAGAATGGTGTTGTTGCTCA
>Ga0302319_10004220_pt1 | contig 29618 bp, 26 predicted proteins | sample Bog_T0_2_FD_203319 | JGI IMG/M metagenome (GOLD analysis project Ga0302319, IMG submission 203319) | Peat permafrost microbial communities from Stordalen Mire near Abisko, Sweden - Bog_T0_2 | ecosystem: Environmental > Terrestrial > Soil > Wetlands > Peat | place: Sweden: Abisko, Stordalen Mire... | reverse complement strand
CGTCGCCCCAGTGGATGGCCGTCAGTCCCTCCAGCGTGGCCAGCACCACGGTCGTCGCCGGCCCGACGGCGCCGCCGACCAGCGCGGCGAAAGCCGGCAGGACGTATTCCGCGCCCTGCCATGCGGCGACCTGCTCGGCGGTGAACCGGCGGCGATATGCCGCAAACGCCAGCGCGTGCTTCGAGCCGGGCACCCAGAAATATCCGTAGTAAAGCTGGGTGAGCGGAAAGGGCGAGATGCCCTCGAGCGCGAGCTCGACCTGCGCGGCCACCTCGGCCGGCGGGGCCTCCGCGCCGCCGGCCTCCGCGGCGGGCACCGGCACGGCGCGCACGAAGAACAGCGCGTCGGGCAGCAGGGCCACCCGGGGCGGGGGCGGACCCGAGCGGAGGAAACTAAAGGGCGAAAAAGGCATTAGGCGTAATGGACCATTGTTCAGGATTCATCGGCCGCTGTCCACAATGGAGACGCGGCGTCCCGCCGCGGTTATTTCGGAGGCGGGGGCGGCGGGGGTGGTTGAATCGGGATCTGGTCGTTTTCGAGCACTTCGAGGATGGTGAAGGGATATTGGATATTGGCGGCCGCGGCGGCGGCGGTCTGGGCGGTGGTCGCCGTGGAGTTGGTCTGCGTTGCCGTCTGCTGGCCGGAGATGCTGGTCGCGGAGGCGGTTTCACCCGTCCCGGAGTTTGACGTACCAGCCTTCATGTCGGTTGCGGTCGTTTGCACGGTCTTGGCCCCGCCCTGCGGGGCGACCACGACCGAGAGCCGGAATTGCGAGTGGGGGCCCTCGTGGACGGTGACGAGGATGCGCAGCGCGGTGATGGCGGTGCCGAACGAGGCCGAGTTGCCGACCGCGCCCACGACCCCCCGCAGGGCCGTGCTGTTCTGGAACCACTGCTGCCCGAGGCTGGAGTAGTTCCCGGTCCCGGCGAGGTAGTCGGACACGCTTTGCTGCTGGTCGTCGCCGAACTGCCCGACGGCGGCGAGCACGTCGCTATTGGCCCCGTTGATGTCCGGGTGCGCGAAGGCAAATACGGAAAAATCGTCGCAGAAGCGCCACCACCGGTCGTTCGGCCTCCCCTGCTTGTCGTAGAAGACGTCCCGGGCATAGTCGATGGCCCGCAGCTCGGTGAAGGAGCGGATGGCGCGCAGGGGCGGATCGTAGGGGATCGCGCTCTGCTCGTAATCCGGGTTCACCGCATTGGTCGGGATGTAGTTCTGCTGCATCCAGGAGAGCAGGACGTCGGTCAGGTGCTGCGAGTCGTTCTGCGTCATGGCCCAGGACGGGGACTGGAAGAGGTTGTTGAGCACGGCCGCGTCCGCGTGGATCAGGGGGATCTTGCCGCTTTCATCCTGGAAGGAGACCTCCACCGTGTGCCCGGGATCCGGCGACCAGCCCGCCCAGGTGAGCGGGTCGCCCCAGCCTTCCGCCGTGCTGTGCAGCCCGCTGTCGGCGATGCCGAAATCCACCAGCGTGGCGAGGGTGACCTCCACGGCGGAATAGGCGTCCTTGCGCAGGCGATTGGCCACGATCACCCGCGCATCGACCGCCAGATCGTTGTTCGCCTTCTCCATGAACAGGATCAGCGCGGTGGTGGCGAAGAGCAGGGTGATCATGACGATCACGAGGATGGATCCTCCTTCGCTCCGGACGGAGCTTCGGCGGACGGGGGCCGGTTGGGATATTCCCTTCACGCCTTTCAAAAGTTCGGCATCCCCTGCTGGGCGAGCGGGATCATGACCAGGGTCACGCGCGTCAGCTTGTTGTAGGTGAAGGTCAGCCGCAGGCGCTGCGGGACCTCGGGCTGCCCGTTCGTGTCGTTCTGCAGGGTGGTGTCGGTCGTCCAGCGCTTGGTGCCGTCGTCGTAATAGTCGTAGGCCATCGCAGTGACGAACGGGGTGAGCAGCATCTCGCGGGGCGGGTCGTCGGCGAAGCGGGTCTCCAGGCGCGAATGCCACAGGAGGTACAGCCCCTCCCCCGACCGCACCTGGAGCGAGCAAACCACCTCGGGCAGGGCCAGATTGTCCGGCCAGCTCAGCACGCGGCTGCCGGCCAGCAGGTCGAAGGTGAGCAGGTTGTCGGTCGAGCCGTTCTGGGGCGTGATCTGCGGGGCGGAAATCGGCGTCGCGTTGGCGCGCGCCGAGGGCGGAAACACGGCCACGCGGAGCTCGCCCTGGAGATACCGGGTGACCGCGTTCACGTGCTCGTTGAAGAGGTGGACATCGCTGTTGCGCCCCCACAGCTCGCCCATCGAGAAGATGAAGGTGTTCATCGCCAGCAGCACGAGCCCGGCGAGCGCGAGCGCGATCAGCACCTCCAGCAGGGTGAAGCCCTTTTTCATGGGTTCTGCTTCCCCTGGAGCTTCGCGATCCGCGTCGCGGCTTCCTGGCGGAGGTTGCTGCGGTCGGTGGGATCCGACCAGGTGGGCCGGAGCAGCGTGAAGGTCTGCGCGATGGTGCGGGTCGGGTCGAGCCCGGAGCCGGAAATCACGCAGGTCAGGGTGACGGTGAACAGGTCCGCCGTGGTCGTGGGCTCGATGTCCGCGGTCCACGTGATCGTCTTGTTGTCCGCGTTCTCGAACTTGTCGCCCGCCTCGGCGGTCGGCAGGTCGATCTGCGTCTCCAGCTGCTGGCGGGCGTAGGCGAGGTCCAGGTCGTCGGCATTGCTGCGGCCGGCGAACTGGTAGCTGGTGAGCACATTGATATATGCGGCGCCGAGCACCGCCGCCGCCATGGCGAAGATCACCAGCGCCACCAGCACCTCGATCAAAGTGAACGCCCGCCTGGACGTGGCACGGGCATCCTGCCCGTGTCCTCGTGAGTCCTTGGGCTGGAAGCCCAGGCCACGTTTTCCGCTTTCCGCTTTCCGCTTTCCGCTTTTCATCACGATTCCTTCGGCGTCAGGGTCTGGGCGCAGGTCCACGGGTCGATCGACAGCACATGGGCGTCGCTGGTCGAGCGGAATTGGATGCGGAACGGCGAGCACGTCCCGTCAGGGTAGAAAATCACGGTCGGCGGCGGCCCGGTCTCGATCGCCACGCCGCCCAGGAGAATGGCGGAGCGGCCGGTCTCGACCGAGAGAAAGTTGATGGCCAGGTCCTTCGCCGCCCCCGGGATCGGAAAGGTCTGCGCCGCCGTGCCGTCGTCGACGACAAACGCCTTCACCTTGTCGTCGTAGGTCAGGATCTCCTGGTTGCCGGTCTTGACCGCGGTCTTGCGCGCCGCCTGGCAGGCCTTCCAGAAGACGTCATTCGGGCTCGCCGCCCGGTCCCGCAGCAGGTTGGCCGAGGTGCCGATCAGCACCGTCGACAGCAAGGCGATCACCGCCAGCGCCAGAAGCACCTCCAGAAGGGTGAAAGCCCTCTGGGCCGGGCCGGCCGGCGCCCTGCTCATCACCAATTCCCGACGTTGTCGTCCCCGCCATCCACCCCGCTCTTGCCCGTGGACCAGATGTCATAACCGTTCTTGTTATGGGTTCCGGGATAACGGTATTGGTAGGGGCGGCCCCAGGGATCGAGCGGAGCCGCATTGCCCTTGGCATAGGGACCGTGCCAGGAGCTCGCCTTGCTGGCCGGCGCCACCCAGAGGGCATTCAAACCGCCGTCGTCGGCGGAGGGATAGTCACCCATGTCGACGCGGTAGCTCGTCAGGGGGATATCCACCTCGGACGTCACAAACAATTTGGCGACCTTGACCTGCGCGCCGCTGAAGGACTTGCCCACGTCGGTCATCATGACGCCGACCAGCAGCGCGATGATGCCGAGCACGACCAGGATTTCGATCAGGGTGAAAGCGGACGTCAGCCGGGCCTTCCGCCCGGCCTGGTCGGGGACCGGCAATCCGCCGTCGGCCAGGGGCTGTTCCAGCACAAGAGATGATGGGGTGGACATAATCGATGAGGATTGGCGATCAGCCGCCAAATGTCGAGACGCGCGCACGGGGGGAAGGTTGCTATTCTTTTGCGTCCCAGCGGGCAATCGTCTTGAAACGTGCCCAATGGCATCGAGTTCCGGAGCACCCCGCGAGAGCAAGACCTTCTTCAGCCGGAAGGCCCGCACGCTGCTGTGGATCGACCACGTCGCCGGCGTCCCCCTCTGCCTGCTGCTCACGCTGATCCGGCGGGTGAGCGACGCCTTTTCCGGCGGCCCGGGCGAAGAACCCAGCCGCCGCATCGTCTTCCTCAAGCTGGCCGAGCAGGGTTCGACCGTGCTGGCGCACGAGGCCCTGAGCAAGGCCGTGGCGCGGGTCGGCCGGGAGAACGTCTACTTTCTCGTCTTCGAGGAGAATCGCTTCATCGTCGACGTCCTCGGCCTGATCCCCAGGGAGAACGTCCTGGCGGTCCGCAGCCACTCCGCCTGGGCGATGGCCACCAGCGGCCTGAAGCGGCTGATCGAGATCCGCCGCCGGCGCATCGACACCTGCATCGACATGGAATTCTTCACCCGGGTCTCGTCGGCGATCGCGGCCCTGACCGGCGCCCGGCGGCGGGTCGGATTCCACACCTACTTCGGGGAGGGACCCTACCGCGGGGACCTGTTCACCCACCGGGTGCTTTACAATCCGCACCTGCACACCAGCGTGACCTTCACCACCCTGGTCTCGGCGCTCGATGTCGACCCGCGGAAGCTGCCGACCTTCGACGTCGTGCCCGCGCCGGCGCCGCCGCTGCCCCGGTTCCAGGCGGCCCCGGAGGAGGAGCGGGACATGCAGCGGCTCATCCGCGAACTCGGCGTGCCGCCCGGCGGCCGCCTGCTGCTGCTGAATGCGAATGCGAGCGACCTGCTGCCGCTGCGCAAGTGGGCGGAGCAGAACTACGTCGCGCTGGGCCGCCGGCTGCTGGCGGAGTTCCCCGACGCCCATATCGGCTTCACCGGCACGCGGGAGGAGGCGCCCGCCGTGGAGCAGCTGGTGGGCGCGGTGGATTCGCCGCGCTGCTTCTGCCTCGCCGGCCGGACCACGCTCCGGGAGCTCCTGGTCGTCTACGGGCTGGCCGAGATCCTGGTGACCAACGACAGCGGGCCGGCGCACTTCGCGGCCCTGACCAGCGTGGACGTCGTCGCCCTCTTCGGCCCGGAGACCCCCCTGCTCTTTGCCGCGCCCAGCCCGCGCAATCACGCGCTGTGGGCCGGCATCGTTTGCAGCCCGTGCGTCAATGTGCTTAACAACCGGCAAACCGCATGCCGGGACAATGTCTGCATGAGGCGCATCACCGTGGACCAGGTCTTCGACACCGTATGCCAGATCTATCGCCAGCGGGCGCAGCAGCCGGCCCCGAACCGGACCTCCTGACGCCGCGCCGGCGCTTGCGCCCGGCCCTGCTCGCCACCGCGCTGCTGGCCGCGGTCGTGGCGATCGTCTGCCTGATTCCGCGGGACCGGGTCATCGGCGGACCAGAGACCGACATGACCAACCAGTTCCTGGCCTGGCGGGCCTATGGCGCCCAGACCCTGCGCCTGGGCCATCTGCCGCTATGGAACCCGTACACCTACGCGGGCCAGCCCTTCCTCGGCGGCTTCCAGTCGGCGCTGCTCTATCCGCCCAACGTCATCTTTCTCTTCCTCCCGCTGACCCGGGCCGTGAACCTCTCGCTGCTGCTGCACCTGGTCATCCTCGGCTGGGGCATGTATCGCCTGGCGTCCCGGCGGGGCCTGCATCCGGCGGCCGCGCTGGTCTGCGCCGGACTGTTTCCGCTGAGCGGGGTGGTGTTTCCGCACCTCTATGCGGGCCATCTCCCGAACCTCTGCTCCATGGCGTGGACACCCTGGATCTTCGCGGGCCTGGAGGATTTTTACCGTGCGGAGCGGCTCCAGGGCCTCCTGCTGGCCAGTGCCGCCGCCGCCCTGCAGATCCTCGCCGGGCACGTGCAATACGTCTTTTACACCGCGATCGCCGCCGGCCTCCAGGCCGTGGTCTATTCGTTGGCGCAGCCGGCCATCCGGCGCCGCGCGCTCCCCGCGCTCGCCGCGATCTACGTGGCCGCCGCCCTGTTGTCGGCCGGGCAGCTGTTTCCGGGGTTGACGGGCATCCGGCAGGGCATCCGGCACGTGAAGCTGGGCTTCAGCTTCGCGCGCATGTTCTCCTTCCCCCTGGAGAATCTGCTCACCTTCATCGCCCCCGGATTCTTCGGCGACCTGCAGCACCACCTCTACTGGGGGCGCGGCTACCTGTGGGAAATGTCGGTTTTCGTCGGGGTCTCGGGTCTGATCCTCGCCGGCACCGCCCTGCTCGATCCCGAGCGGAAGCGGGCCACCCGCTTCGACCTCGGCCTGACGCTCGCGCTGTTGATCCTGGCGGCGGGCAGCCACACCCCGCTCTTCGGTTTTCTCTACAACTACGTGCCCGGCTTCGACCGCTTTCGCGGCGTCTCGAAATTCACGTTCCCCGCCGTCATGTTCCTCATCCTGGCGATCGGCCGGGGGGCGGACGCCCTGATCCGCGGCCGGCTGCCCTCGCGCTCGCTCGCCGCCAATTCCCTGCAGGCCGGCGTCTGCCTCGGTCTCGCCGGGCTGGTGCTCAAGACCTATCCCGCCCTCCTCGGCGGATTCCTCACCCTGGTCCGGGACACCCAGGAAAGCTACCTGCCCGCGCCCAAGTTCACCGACCGCGCCTTCATCCATGCCGCCGGCGTGCACGCCGGCTGGTCGCTCGTCCTGGCGGGGGCGATCCTGGGCGCAATCGGGGTCAGCCTCCTCGGTGCCCAGCGCCGGCCGTGCCTGCGCTGGGTGCCGCTCGCGCTGCTGCCCCTGGAGATGATCGGCTTCGCGCGCACCCATTTCGCCCTGACCAATGCGACGACGCACGTGCTGCCGGCGGGCCTGAGGCAGTATGTGGCCGACCATCCCGGCGACTACCGCGTGCTCGATCCCCAGGCTCTCAACAACGGCTACTTTCTGGGCGTTCCCGACATCTGGGGAGACGACCCGGGGCCCCTCAGCCGGTACGCCGAATTCATCACCTACACCCAGGGTGGCGACCCGAATCACATCAGCCAGAACATCACTTTCCACGGTTTTCCCGCGCTTTATACCATGTTGCGGTTTCGGTACGCGTTCGTCCCCTCCCTGACCGGCATCGCGGTGGCCGAGCAGGTCGTGCCCCCCATGGCCCGCGCCCAGCTGATCTCCGATTACCGCGTCATCCCCCAGCGGGACGCGCTCTTCGCGGCGATGACCCGCCCCTCGTTCAATCCGCGCCAGACGGTCCTGCTCGAGACCGTGCCCTACCCCCGTCCCATGCCCGACCCCGACCCGGGCACCGTCCGGGTGACCGACATCACCCCCGATTCGCTCACCCTCGAGGCGGACGTCAAAAGCTCGACGCTCCTGCTGATCACCGATCTCTACAGCGCCAACTGGCACGCGCGGTCCCTGGACGGCAGCGTGCAGAAGCTCTATGACGTGCTGCCCGCCAACTACGTCCTGCGCGCCATTCCCCTGGCCCCCGGCCACCACCACCTCATCGTCGAATACCTGCCTGGCGGCTTCCGCCTCGGCCTCGGCGTCTCCCTGTTCGCCTGCCTCCTCTGGGCGGGATTGGCCCTGCGCCTGCGGCGAACCCCGGCTCCCACGGCGTGAGGCGAGTCCGGAACGAAGCGGGGATATCTGCGACTTTCCCGCTCCGGCGGTGTTCTGGAAACAAACGATGCCCCTTCCGTGCAACACCCATCCCCGGGGATGAGCCCGCAGGCGGACTTCGCCACCTTCATGCTGAACTACCAGGACATGGTCTTCACCTGCGCCGCCCGGCTCCTGGCCGACGACGCGGAAGCCGAAGACATCGCCCAGGAGGTTTTCCTCCGGGCCCACGATCACTTTCGGATGCTGTCGGCCAGTCCGACCGCGGGCGGCTGGCTGAAGACCGTTACCACCCGGCTCTGCCTGAACCACCTGCAGCGCTATCGCGGCCGCTGGAAATTGTTCTCGGAACTGCGGCAGCCCGGCGCCGAAGGCGACGCGCCCGGCGGGGCCGCGGTGGAGTTTCCCTCCCCTGATGTGTTTTTCGCCGCCATGGACGCCGCCGACCGCCGGGAGGCGCTGGAACGCGCGCTCACGCGCCTGCCGGACCGCCAACGCGTGCCATTGGTCCTCTTTCATTTTGAAGACATGTCCTACGAGGAAATCTCGGTGAAGCTCGGCCACTCCCTCGCCAAGGTGAAGACCGACATCTTTCGCGCGCGCGCCGGCCTGGCGCGCGCCCTGGCGCCCATCTCCGGCGAGTCCAACCTGACCTGACCGTGCCCATGCCTCCTTCCGAACCCGACCCCGCCGAACGCCACATCCACGCGCTGCTGCGCGCCCTGCCCGACCGGGCCGCGCCGCGCGCGCTCGCTCCGATGGTGCTGGCGGAAATCCGGCGGCTCGACGCGCGCCCCTGGTGGCGACGGCCCTACTCCTTCTGGCCGCCTGCCCTGCGCGGCGTCTTTCTGCTCCTGTGCGCCGCCGCGGTCGGCGCGCTCGCCGCCGGCCCGACCCGGCTGTTCGGCGCGCTGGCGCGGCATTCCGAATCGCTGGCGTCCCTCCAATCCCTCGGAGCCAGCCTGGGTGGGTCCGTCCGGGACGTCTTTCACGCCATCCCCGCACCCTGGCTTTACGGCGCGATCGGGACCGTGGCCGCCTGCTACGCGGCGCTGGCCGCCGTGACCGCGCTGGTCTACCGCATGTTTTTCCATTCCAAGCTGCGGTTGTCCCGCCGCCTCTCCGCATGAAACTCCCCTCCCTTTTCATGGCCCGCGGCGCCGGCCTCGTGGCCTTTTTTGCCCTCGCGCTTCCCGGTTTCGCCCTCGAGCTGTCGCCTCCCTCCGATGACGCCGAGGCGCCGTCGTACACGACGACGGGCGGCTACACCCGGGTCATGTCGAACAATGATATCCCGGCCAACGAGCGCGTCACCGGCGACGTGGTCGCGGTCATGGGCAACAACCGGGTCGACGGCTACGTCAGCCACGATGTCGTCACCGTCAGCGGGAGCACGGTAATCAACGGCACCGTGGGCCACAACGTGGTGACCACGATGGGCAACATCGTGCTGGGGCCCCATTCCGAGGTGGATGGCAATGTGACCTGCGTCGGCGGCAACGTGATCCGCCTGCCGGGATCGATCGTCGGCGGACGGATCGCCGACCGCCAGTTCCTCCACTCGAATCGCTACGGACCTCCCCTGCTGCGCCGCTTTCTCCGCGGCAACCGCTCATTCGAGCCCGGCGCGCCCGCCAACCGCGCCGGTTGGCAAGATGCCTTGTGGATTCTGGATGTCATCTTCATCGGGTTTGGCACGCTGCTGGCACTGGTGTTTCCCGGGGGAATCCGCCGCTGCGGCGACCTGCTGGCCCAGCGCCCGGGGCTGGCGATCCTGACGGCCTTGCTCGCCCTGCTGGCTCTCCCCCTGCTCTTCATCCTGCTCGGCATCACCGTGATCGGCATCCCGGTGGCCATACTGCTGCTGCCGCTGGGTTTCCTGGCGGCGGTGGTGTTCGGCACCGCGGCCGTCTACGCGCTGATCGGCCGGGGCCTGGGTCGCGACCGGCTCCATCCGGCTCTCGCGGTCCTGGTGGGAGGAGCGCTATGCGCGCTGTTCAATCTCATCCCGGTCCTCGGCGTGCTGGTTTTGATCGGGCTGTGGACGCTCGGGCTGGGCTCCGCGGTGGCGGCCCTGCTGGCCTTCGCCCAGTTGGCCAAAACCCCGGCCGCTCCGTCGCCGCCGCCACTTCAAACCCCTCCGCCCCCGGCGCCCCCGGTTTCCGCGCCGCCCCCGGCCGCCATCGCCGATCCGGCGCCCGCCGGGGCTCCGGTGGACCAGCCTCCGCCGGTCGCGCCGGCTCCCTCGATCAGTTCCACGCTGCCGCGCGCCGGCTTTTGGGTTCGCATGGGGGCGCTCTTGATCGACGCCCTCATCATCGGCATTTTTGCCCACGTTTGGTTTCTGGCCATCGCGCTCTACGCGGCCGTGATGTGGAAACTGAAGGGCTCGACCATCGGCGGCATTGTGTTCGGATTGCAAGTCGCGCGCCTGGACGACCGGCCGGTCGAATGGGAGACGGCCATCGTGCGGGCGCTGGGCTGCTACCTTTCGGCGGTCGTCCTCGGGCTCGGTTTCCTCTGGATCGCATTCGACGGCGAGAAACAAGCCTGGCACGACAAGATCGCCGGCACCGTCGTCGTGCGCGTCAAAGGAAAATCACTGCTGTAAGATTCCGAAAATCGATTTTTTTCCTTTCCCCCTTCCACCTTCCTACTTTCTACTTTCGGCATGACTCCTCTCGTCGGCATCATCATGGGCAGCACCTCGGACTGGGACACGATGCAGCAGGCCGCGCAGACGCTCGACGGCCTGGGCATCCCCTACGAGAAACGCGTGATCAGCGCGCATCGCACGCCGCAATTAATGCATGAGTGGACCACGGGCGCGGCGGGCCGCGGCCTGAAGGTCGTGATCGCCGGCGCCGGCGGCGCCGCGCACCTGGCCGGCGTGGCGGCGGCGCTGACCGCGCTGCCCGTGCTGGGCGTGCCGATGGAGTCGGCCTCGCTCAAGGGCCTCGATTCGCTCCTCTCGATGGTGCAGATGCCCGGCGGCATCCCGGTGGCGACCTTCGCGATCGGCAAGGCCGGCGCGGTCAACGCCGCCCTCTTCGCCGCCGCGATCCTCGCCCACGGCGACCCCCGCATCAAGCAGGCCCTCGACGACTACCGCACGGCCCAGACGAAAAAAGTCACGGAAGCCAAGCTGCCCTGACTGCGACCGCCTTTTGTTGGTAGCGCATCCGCAATCATAGGTGCGGCGGCTTGCTGGCCGCGGCGAAGACGCTTCCCCCCGGAAGCGAAGCTTCCCTGTCTCCGACCCGCCCTCTCCTCGGCTGGCACCAAATCTCTTGCCGCGAAGGGAGATCCCCCGCGTCAAATCCGGCCGTGAAACTTGTATACAATATAGGTGCCATTTAACGACTTTTTATCTCTGTAAGTGCATTCTATAACAATATTTTAATATCATTCGTGGCACATAAACGGCTCATAAAAGCGGCCCTGTAGCATGAACCCATAACCATACAAATATATGTCAGATCCAGCGATTACCTCCACCCCCACGATGAAGCCGACGCTCGGCCTCACCGGATTGACAGTCAACGCGATGGCCCTGATCGCGCCCGGCGCGTTCCTGTGGCTAACCTTCGAGGAGCAGGCAACCTACGGAGCGCCCGGTGCCGGTTGCGCCATGTGGTTCGGCATGCTGGTGTCGCTGCTGCTGTGTTACGCCACAGCCATCAGCTACGCCGAGCTCTCCAAGCTCTACCCCGGCGCCGGCTCATCTTATTTTTATGCCGAGCAGGCGTTCCTCGCGAAATCCAAGGCCTTCAGGTACGCCCGGGTGGTCAAGTTCTTCACCGGCTGGGCCAGTCACCTGTACTACTGGGCCTACCCCGGCCTGATGGTCGGCGTCACCGCGCTCTTCATCGGCTACATCGCCCAGGCGGTTTTCCCCAATACCTTCAGCAGCATCTATAACAGCCCGCTGCTGATGTATGTATTCTGCATCTTCTTCGCGATCTTCGTCTCCTATATCGCCTACCGCGGTGTCAACGGGAGCACGATGGTGAACCTCAGCGTCAATGTGATCCAGATCGCCGCGCTGATCTTCTTCGCCGTCCTCGCGATCGCCTACCGGGTGCACCACAAGCAGGGGGACGTGGCCTATCACCTCTCCAACGGTGTCGCGGTCGATTACCAGGTGGCGCAGACGCCGCAATTGGACGCGAACAACAAGCCGATCCCGGTGCTCGACGCCAACGGCAAGCCCACGAAGAACGCCGACGGCACGCCCGCCTACGCCATGCAGGATGCCCAGGACGCCGACGGCAACCCCACCCCGGGCGATGCCAACGGCAACGCCACGACGCTGGCCAAGGCGGCGCCCTTCACCATCGATTACAAGGACGGAGCCTGGTCCACCGACTCCAACAACAATGCGCAGTTCAACTACCATCCGACCGCCAAGTCGGTGATCGGGCCGCATAAGTTCAGCTACGTTTTCATCCAGGCCTGCATCGCCATCCTCTGCTTCGTCGGATTCGAATCGGTGACCTCGATGGGTGAGGAGGCCAAGAATCCCAAGAAGGACCTGCCCTGGGCCATTCTCCTCTCGCTCAGCATCCAGGGCGCCATCTGCTACATGTTCGAGTATTTTGCCGCCAACTACCTGCTGAACAGCGGCTACACCATGCCCACCGCCTCGGGGTCATCGGCCCCCATCGGCGACCTCATGGTCATAACCGGCACCTGGCTCTTCGGCAGCGCCGCCGCCGGCAAGGCCTTCATGCTCGTGGAGGGCCTGACGGTCTTCCTCGCGCTGATCGGCACCACGCTGGCCTGCCTGAACACGGGCGCCCGCGTCACCTACGCCATGGGCCGCGACAAGGAGGTCGGATCGCACTTCGGCCTGCTCCACGGCAAGAACCTCACGCCACACAAGTCGATCTGGACGCTCTGCATCCTGTCGATCTTCATCGGGATCATCACGGTGACCACCTATCTGGGCGGCACGAGCCCGGCGGCGCTGGACAAGCACAACATCTGGTACAGCTTCGGGATCTTCAGCCCGGCCTTCTACACCACGGCGCCCAATACCCTGCTGATCGTGACGCTGATCAGCAACTTCGGGACGTTCCTGCTCTACATGACAACCTGCGTGGTGGCCATGGTGGCCTTCAAGGAGCATCACATGTTCCATGGCATCAAGCACGTCGTCATCCCGGTCCTCGGGGTGGTGGCCAACCTCTGCTGCATGCTCTTCTACCTGATCGGGCCGTTCTCGGTCTCCGGCATGAGCTGGCATGAGCCCTACATCGCGCTGGGGGTTGCCGGCGTCTGGGGCATTTACGGGCTGATCTACTTCCTCCGCGGCAGCAAGGCGAAGGGCAAGGAAGTCCTGCTCACCGCCAAGCCGGCGTAGTTCGCATTTGACCCGGCCCCGCGCCGCATAAACATCCCAGGCTCCGTGTGCGCACCCGCGCCGCGGAGCCTTCTTCATTTTCGCGACTTACCCATCCCCGCCCCATGCGACTCCGCTACGCCAAAATCTCGACGCCCGGCCCGGTGCGGGCGACCAACGAAGACTGGCTGGATTTCTGGGAGTCGCCCGACCCGCTGGTCCGCGAGCAGCAGGGCAGCGTCGGACTGCTGGCGGATGGCGTGGGCGGATACGAGCGGGGGGAGATCGCCAGCCATCTCGCGGTCGACGAGGCCCTCGCCGAGTTCCAGGCGGCCCCCGCCGATACCAAGCCGTACGAGCTGCTGCGGCGCATGTTTGCCCGCGCCTGCCTGCGCGTGCACGACAAGTCGGTGACGGATTTCCACGGCCAGATGATGGCCACGACCCTGGTCGCCTCGATCTTTCGGAGCCGGACGGTGTGCGTCGCGAATGTCGGCGACTCCCGCGCCTACTTCATCCGCCAGAAGACCATCCGCCGCCTCACCACCGACCACGTCGCCACCGCCCTGCCGGTCAAGCTCCGCCTGATGCTGGAGCGGCAGGCCATGGCCAGCCCCCAGCGCAGCCAGCTCACCCGCAGCGTCGGCTCCGAGGCGTTCTGCCAACCCTCCTTCGCGACCCAGTTCCTCAACCACGGCGACTTCATCCTCCACTGCACCGACGGGCTGCACGCCTTCGTGCTGGACGAGGAGATGCGCGAGATCATCACCCGCAACCACCCCTATGACGCGTGCCGCGAACTCGTGGCGCTGGCCGAGAAGCGCGGCGGCGACGACAATATCACCCTGCAGCTGATCGAGGTCCGGGACTGGGAGAAGGTCGCGCAGGCGACCCTGCCCCCGCGCACCTCGACCTCCGCCGGGGCCCCGGCCAAGGCCGCCGGCGGCGCCAGCGCGCCCAAGCCGGCGGCGGTCGCCGCCGGGACCGGCGACCTCACGCCCGGCATGGTGCTCGACGAGCGCTTTGAGCTCACCGACCTGGTGGCGCGCAGCAACATGTCGTCCATCTTCAAGGCCAACGACCGCAAGACCGGCGGGAGCGTGGCCGTCAAGGTGCCGCTGATGGCGCTGGAGAGCGACATCGCGGGCTTCGAGCGCTTCCAGCGCGAGGAGGAGATCGGCGCGCGGCTCAACCACCCCTGCATTCTGAAGGTCATCAAGGTGGACGCGGAGAAGAGCCGGCCGTACCTGGTGATGGAGTTCCTCGACGGCCAGACGCTCGCCGACGTGCTCGCCAAGCGCAAGCCGCTGCCGGAGGGCGAGGCGATCTCCTACGCCAGCCGGATCTGCGAGGCACTCGAGTACCTGCACGCCAACGGGATCGCGCACCGCGACCTCAAGCCGCAGAATATCATGGTCTGCACCGACGGCACCATCCGCCTCTTCGACTTCGGCATCGCCCGGGTCGAGAAGGCCCGCCGCCTCACCTTCGTCGGCCTGACGCCGGCGATGGGCACCCCCGATTACATCTCCCCCGAGCAGGTGAAGGGCAAGCGCGGCGACCACCGCAGCGACATCTACAGCCTCGGGGCCATGCTGTACGAGATGGTGACCGGCGCCACCCCCTTCGAGGGCGAGAGCCCCTACGTGGTGATGAACGCGCGCGTCACCGGCGACCCGGCCGCGCCCCGGAAACTCCAGCCTGAGCTCAGCCCGGCCCTGGAGGAGATCATCCTGCACGCGCTGGAGCGGGATCCCCGCCAGCGGTACGCCTCCGCCGGCGAGATGAAGCGGGAGCTCGACGACCTCAGCCTGGTGACAATCACCAACCGCGATCAGCGCCTGCGCGCGCCGCAGCCGTGGAAAAGCAGCAAGCTGCGCATGTGGATCGTGGTCGTCCTGGTCGAGCTGCTAATTATCGGCGTGGCCGTACTGTGGGTCAGGCACCGGCATCACTGAGTGGCCGCGGGCGCGATCTGCCCGAGCAGCGTCTTGCGCAGGTGATCCAGGTCGAAGGGTTTGCCCAGCACCAGGGCCGCCCCGGCCGCGATCGCCTGGGAGACGAGGTCGCGCAGCGGGCGCCCGGTCATCATCACGACCGGCAGATGGCGGAGCGTCGGGTCGGACTTGATCTTCTCGCAGACCTTGAGGCCGGACATCAGCGGCATCTCGATGTCGAGCAGGACGATGTCCACGGGATGCTCGGCCGCCTGCTTCAGCCCGGACGCCCCATCCGATGCGAGCAGGACGGAAAAACCCTCAAATTGAAGGTAAAATTCCAGGGACTGCAGGACCGAGGAATTGTCGTCGATGATCAGAACGGAAGGCATCGGGGGGGAATGCTAGGGTTTACCTAGGGGGCGCCGTGATCCAGGTCGAGCCATAATCTCACGGGTCAAGGCTGTGTCGATCAGCCGGGTGACCCCCCGGCAGGCCCGCCGCGCCACCGGGGTCATCTGGAGCCGCTCGAAGTTCCGGCAGATCCCCAATAACGTGAACAGGATCCGCGCCCGGTGCCGGCGCAGTTCCGCCTCCCCGGCCGCCCGGTCCGGCTTCCGCTTGATCTTGGCCATAGCACACGATTTGTATATCATCCATTTTGTGTCAATCCCGGATTGCCCCCCGGCCGCGCCAATTTCTCCTGACACCGCGCTCCATTCCGTGCTACTCCGTCCGGATGCATTACACCCAGCTCTTCCGGCGCCTGCGGGAGGCCCGCGGGCTCACGCTCGAGGAGCTGGCGCGGCAGGCGCGCCGACACCGCAACACCGTGATCAACGTGGAGTCGGGGCGTCCGGTGAAGTTCAAGACCATCGCCGAGTTGTTGGAGAAGATGGGGCACGGGCCGGCTTCGCCCGAGACGAAGAGCATGGCCCTGCTGTGGCTGGAGGCGGTCAGCGGCATCCCTTTCTCCCAGGGCGAAACCGAGGCGGCGGCGCGCAAGGCCATCGCCGCGTATCGCGCCCACGCCCGCGAGGCGGGCCGCCAGCTCGACCGCACGATTGCCCGGGCCGGCCTGGACCCCGACCAGATTGCCCTGCTCGCCTTCGCCGCCCGGACCCCCGAGGTGCTGGCGATCCTGGAGAAAGTCCGCGCCCTCGCGAAGGACTTCGCCGTCGCCGCCGACGAAACGCTCAAGGCTGCAGAGAGTCCCTGAATTTTCCCGTTGGTGGACTCTGCATTCGGTCGATCCGTTCTCCCGCAAAGGCGCAGAGGCGCAAAGGTCGATCCTTCCGATCATCAAACCCACGAAACAACGAAAGTCCGATCGCGCGCAACGCGCGATCGGACTTTCGTTGTTTCGTGACTTGGGCTGAAGACTGAACCTACGGGAGATTTCTCTGCGCCTCTGCGCCTTTGCGTGAGAAAATGATTGGGAGGGCCCGGGAATGACGGATGGTACCGCTGCCAAATTTCCGCGACCGCCCCGTGTCAGAGGAGTTTTTTCAATTCTTCCGGATTAGTCACCGGCGCCTGGCAGGCGTAGTCCTCGCAGAGATAGGCGGTGGCGTGGCCTCCGATCGGTTTCATCTCAGCGAGCCAGGGGGCGCGGGCGGCGAGCCAGGCCTGTCCGGCGCCGCCATCCAGGCCGACCAGGGCGCGTCGCGGGCTCAGCTCCGCGCGCGCCACTGCCGCCAGGGCCCGGAAGTCCGCGGCGCCGGGATCGCCCGCGAGCGCCAGGTGCCGCGGCGGCTCCAGCGCCAGCTCGAGCGCGCACATCATCTGCGGCATCGCCTGCGGCTGTTCGTGCCAGCGCGGCATGAACTCGAAGAGCGTGCGGAGCGCGCGGATTCTGAAAGGTAGCGCAGGGCCGTCCGTTGCTGGCTTCGACAGGAACCCCTCGAATCTGAGGAGGTTCATCGCGGCCACCGAGCTTGGCGCCGGCTCGGCCCCGTCATAGTCCTCCTTCAGCCGGAGGATCACGTCGGTGGCGCCCGCGGCCGAGTTGAAATACCCTCCCCGCGCGTCGTCCCAGAACCGCGCATCCATCGCGGCCTGCAGGCGCTCGGCCCATTGGAGCCAGCTGACATCAAAGGTCGCCTCATACAGATCGAGCAGGCCCTGGATCAGGTACGCATAGTCCTCCGCGAAGCCCGGGATCGGGCCGCGCCCCTCGCGCCAGGAACGGAACAGAACGTCCCCGGCCTCGTCGGCCAGTTCCCGCCGCACAAATTCCGCCGCCCGGATCGCCGCGGCCAGGTACGCCTCGCGCCGGTCGGCCAGCGACTCGGCCGGGACGGCCGAGGCCCGCGCGAACGCCGAGATCATCAGGCCATTCCAGGCGGTCAAAACCTTGTCGTCGAGCAGCGGGCGGGGCCGCTTGGCGCGCACGGCGCGCAGGCGCTCCAGGCCCGCCGCCAGGCGATCGCTGGCCTGCTCGGGGTCCAGGCCCAGGCTGCGGGCCGTCTCCGCCAGCGGGCGCTGCTGCGCGAGGATGTTCCGGCCGGTGAATTCGCGGTGGGGATCGCTACCCGGAGGCACATTGCCCTCCGCCTTCACGCCGAAATGGGCGCAGAACAGCGCGGCGTCGGCTCCGAGGGCCCACTCGATCTCCGCCTGGGTCCAGAGGTAGAAGGCCCCTTCCTTCATTTCCGCATGCGGAACCTCGGCCGGCGACCCGAAGGGGCCGGCGAATTCCGCCGAGTCGGCGTCCTCGGCGGAGTTGAAACCCCCGGCGGGATTGGCCAGGTCGCGGAGCACGTATTCCAGGATGTCCCGGACCAGCCAGGCATGGCGTTCGTCACCCGTCGCCTGCCAGGCCTCGAGCGCGTTGCCGGCGATCAGCGCCTGGTCGTAGAGCATCTTCTCGAAGTGCGGCACGAACCAGTCGGCATCCACCGCATAGCGGTGAAATCCGCCCCCCACATGGTCGTGGATGCCGCCGCGGGCCATCTGCTGGAGGGTGGAGGCGGCCATGTGGACCGCGTCGCGGCCCGCCTCGCTCGCCACGCCCTGAAGGGCGGCGCAACGGAACAAAAAATCGAGATTCCCGGCGCGGGGAAATTTCGGCGCCCCGCCAAAGCCGCCGCGCGCGGCGTCGAAACCCTGGGAGAGCGACTCAAAGCCCTGCTCAAACGCGGTGGAGGCGCCCTCAGCCAATTGCGCGCTCAGGGCCCGGTCCTCGTCGACGGTTGAAGGGGTCAGGTCGATGATATTGCTGTCGCGCGGTCCCTCGACTCCGCTTTGGGTTGGCGGGACAGCAATATCATCGACCTGACCCCTTGGGCTGGTCTCCGCCCGCGACTGCCCCCGCAAGGCCGCCAGCACGCGCTCGGCCTCGGCCAGGAGGCTCGCGCGCTCGTCCCGCCAGCCGCGCGCGATGGCGCGCAGGAGCGAGGGAAAGCCCGGGCGGCCGTGCCGGTCTTCCGGCGGAAAATAGGTGCCCCCATAAAACGGCTTGAGCTCCGGCGTGAGCCAGGCGCTCAGCGGCCAGCCGCCGTGGCCGGTCAGCGCCTGGACATACCCCATGTAGATGCGGTCCACGTCGGGCCGCTCCTCGCGGTCCACCTTGATCGCGATGAAGTCCGCATTGAGCAGGTCCGCCACCTCGGCGTTTTCGAACGACTCATGCGCCATCACATGGCACCAGTGGCAGGTCGAATAGCCGATGCTGAGGAAGATGGGCTTCTGCTCGGACCGCGCCCGGGCGAATGCCGCCTCGCCCCAAGGATGCCAGTCCACGGGATTGCCTGCATGCTGCAGGAGGTACGGAGATTTTTCGCCAGCGAGCTGATTCATATGATATTTTTTTCACCGCAGAGGCGCGGAGGACGCGGAGCCGCCGCCGAAACCAGTCCTCTGCGTCCTCCGCGCCTCCGCGGTGAATTCATTTGCCCAGCACCCAGGCAAAGACGAGGGGGGCGACGATGGTCGCGTCGCTCTCGATGATGAAACGCGGGGTGTCCGGGGCGAGCTTGCCCCAGGTGATCTTCTCGTTGGGCACGGCGCCCGAGTAGCTCCCGTAGCTGGTCGTGGAATCGCTGATCTGGCAGAAGTAGCCCCACAGCGGCACGCCGGTCTTCCGGAGGTCCTGCTGCAGCAGGGGCACGACGCAGATGGGAAAGTCGCCCGCGATGCCCCCGCCGACCTGGAAGAAGCCCACGGAACCGTGGCCGGTGCGGAGCTGCCGGGCGGTGTCGGTGTACCATGCGGCCAGCGTCATCATGTGCTCGATGCCGGTCCGCACCGTGTGCACGTGGCGGATGCCGCCGGTCAGGCAGTGGCCCGCGTACATGTTGCCGAGCGTCGAGTCCTCCCACCCCGGCACCCAGATCGGCAGGTTCTTCTCGCAGGCGGCCAGCATCCAGGAGTTTTTCGGATCGACCTGGTACTGGCCCTTCAGCTTTCCGCTGCGCAGCACCTGGTACATGAACTCATAGGGAAAGAAGCGCTCGCCGGCCCGGTCGGCCGCGCTCCAGCACTCCATCACGGCGGCCTCGATCCGGCGCATCGCCTCCCCCTCCGGGATGCAGGTGTCGGTCACCCGGTTCATGTGGCGGCCGAGGAGGGCCTGCTCGTCCTGCGCGGATAGGGAGCGGTAGTGCGGCACGCGCTCGTAGTGGTCGTGCGCCACCAGGTTGAAGATATCCTCCTCGAGGTTCGCCCCGGTGCAGACGATGGCGTGGACCTTGTCCCGGCGGATCATCTCGGCGAGCGAGATCCCGAGTTCGGCCGTGGACATGGCGCCCGCCAGGGTGACGAGCATCTTCCCGCCCCCCTGCAGATGGGCGTCGTAGGCCCGGGCCGCATCGACCAGCGCGGCGGAATTGAAATGGCGGTAATGCAGGGCGATGAACTTCGAGATCGGCCCCTTCCGCCGCGCCAGGGCCGCATTCACGGCCTCTGGACTGCGCACCCGGGGTTTGGCTTTCGCTTTCATCAGTACCGCAGGAATTACAATTTTGTCCCGCGCGGCGCGACAAAAAAGTAGCGCAGGCGTCCTGCCTGCCGTCGTCGAGATGGCAGGCGGGACGCCTGCGCTACTCCCGAAGACTGGTTGACGCCCCCGCCCTGCTGCTGCTGAGATGAACCCTTCCCATGCTCACGCTCGCCAGCCTCGCCAAGTCCCACGGTCCACGCACGCTGTTCGCGGACGTCTCGCTTTTCATCAAGCGGGAGGACCGCCTCGGCCTCGTCGGCCCGAACGGCGCGGGCAAGTCGACGCTGTTCAATCTCATCATCGGGAACGAGACCCCCGACGCGGGCACGATCACCTGGGAGCGCGGCGCCGACTACGGCTTCCTGCCGCAGGAGTCCGTGCCCGCGGGCGACGAGACGGTGCTCGACCTGGCCACCGCCATCACCCCGGAGTTCGTGCAGCTGCGCGAGCACCTGCGGAGCCTCGAGCGCGGCGGCCCGTCCGGCGGCCTCACCGCGGAGCTCGAGGCCCACGAGCGCTTCGACGAGCTCGGGGGCTTCGGCCTCGAGACCAAGGCGAAGATCATCCTCTCCGGGCTCGGCTTCAAGGAGCCCGACTATGCCCGCCCCGCCCGCACCCTGTCGGGCGGCTGGGTGATGCGCGCCCACCTCGCCCGCCTGCTCGTCCAGGAGCCGGCGCTGCTGCTGCTCGACGAGCCCACCAACCATCTCGATCTCGAGAGCCTGCTCTGGTTCCAGGACTACCTCACCCGCTATCCCGGCGGCCTGGTCATCATCTCCCACGACCGCGCCTTCCTCAACGCCCTCTGCACCGGCATCCTCGAGCTGCGCAACGAGACGCTTTACCGCTGGACCGGGGACTACGACGACTACCTCCGCCAGAAGGATGAGCACCATGAGCAGCAGGTCGCCGTCTACAAGAACCAGCAGCGCGAGATCGCGCATCTCCAGCGCTTTGTCGACCGCTTCGGCGCCAAGGCCTCGCTCGCCTCGCGCGCCAAGTCGAAGGAGAAGCAGATCGACCGCCTGCGCGAGAAGGCGATCGACGCGCCCGAGGTCGACATCCGGCGCATCAGCTTCAGGTTCCCGCAGCCGCCGCGCTCCGGCCTCAAGGTCATCACGCTGACGGGGGTCCGGCAGGCCTACGGGGACCACGTCGTTTATCGCGATCTCAATTTCGCGGCCGAGCGGGGCCAGCGCCTCGTGCTCGTCGGCCCCAACGGGGCGGGCAAGTCCACCCTGCTCAAGATCCTCGCCGGGGCGGTGCCGATCCAGGGCGGGACGCGCGAGCTGGGCGGCAATGTCCACGCCGGCTACTTCGCCCAGAACCGACTCGACAACCTCGACCCCCGCCAGACGGTGATCGAGGAGGCGCTGAGCGTGCGCGAGATCAACCCGGAGGTCGGCGAGCAGCTGGCCCGGACCATCCTGGGCGGGCTCCTCTTCCGCAAGGACGACGTCTTCAAGAAGGTGGCGGTGCTGTCCGGCGGGGAAAAGTCGCGCCTGGCCCTGGCCAAGCTCCTGCTCGCGCCGCCCAACCTCCTGCTGATGGACGAGCCGACCACCCACCTCGACATCGCCAGCATCGACGCGCTGGTCAACGCGCTCAAGCAGTACACCGGCACGGTCATCTTCATCAGCCACGACGTGTACTTCATCCGGCAGATCGCCCTGCAGGTGCTGCGGGTCGACGCCGGCCGGCTCACGCCCTACGCCGGCGATTATGACTACTACCTCGATAAGTCCGGTTTTCGCGCCAAGGCGGGCGGGATCGCCAGCGACGCGCGCGTGGCGCTGACCGCCGGTCTGAGCGACGCCCGTCCCTCCTCCGTCCCGCCAGGCGGGACTACGGCCGACGTGGGCCGCCCTCGCGGGTCGGCGGGGCCGAAGACCAAGGAGCAGAAGCGCCTCGAGGCGGAGGCGCGCGCGGCGCGGTCGCTGCCCCTGCGGGCGGCGCGGGCCCGCCTGACCGCGCTCGAGAAGGAGATCGCGGGACTCGAGAGCCGCCAGGCCGAGCTGACCGCCGCGCTGGAGGCCCCCGAGACCTACCAGGAGCACGGCAAGGCTCAGGCGCTCAACCGCGAGCTGAGCGGCGTGGTCGACCAGCTCCAGGCCGCGACGCAATCTTGGGAAAAAGCCGGAGCGGAAGTCGCGAGGCTGGAAAAGTAGCGCAGGCGTCCCGCCTGCGCTACTTTCCAATCACTTCCTCGACCAATCGCGGCGCCACCCCCGGCTCGTCGCCGATCACGATCGCCATCTCCAGGTAAACCTGCGCCGCCCCCAGCAGCGTCTCGTCGTTCGCGTGGATCACGCACAGGGTGTCGCCGCGGGCCACCTTCTCGCCAATCTTGACCAGGTCGCTGACGCCCACGGCCGGATCGATCCGGTCCTTGGCCTGGGGCCGGCTCGCGCCCAGGCCCATCGCCGCGAATCCGACGAGCAGCGCGTCCACCGAGCGCACGAAGCCGTCGACCTTGCTGGCGACCAGCCGTTGCAGGCGCGCCTGGGGCAGCCGGGCGGGATCGTCCACCATGCCCGGATCGCCGCCCTGCGCGATGACGACGGCGCGGAACTTCGCCAGCGCCGCACCGGAGGCGACGCCCGCCGCGAGCTGCGCCCGCGCCGCCCCGGCGGTCCGCGCCACGCCGGCGAGCAGCAGCATCTGCTCGCCGAGCGCGTAGGTCACCTCCATCACGTCCGCGGGACCCTCGCCCCGCAGGCAGGCGATGGACTCGGCCAGCTCGAGCGCGTTGCCCACCGTCCGGCCGAGCGGCTGCTCCATCGCGGTGAGCACGGCCCGCACCGGCTTGTGCACGGCGCGCCCGATCTCCAGCAGGGCCTCCGCCAGCTGCCGCGCCCGGGGCCGGTCGGCCATGAAGGCGCCGCGCCCGAACTTGACGTCGAGCACGAGCCCATCGATGCCCTCGGCGAGCTTCTTGCCCATGATGCTCGCGCAGATCAGCGGGATGCACTCGATCGTGGCCGTGGCGTCGCGGAGCGCGTAAAGCTTCTTGTCGGCGGGCGCGAGTTCGGCCGTCTGCCCGATCAGCGCCACGCCCAGTTCGCCGACCTGCGCGGCGAACGCGGCCAGGGAGAGGTTGACGTTGAAGCCGGGGATGGACTCGAGCTTGTCGAGCGTCCCGCCGGTGTGGCCCAGGCCGCGGCCGCTGATCATCGGCACGGCGACGCCGCACGCCGCCACCATCGGCGCCAGGTGCAGGGAGATCTTGTCGCCCACCCCGCCGGTGGAGTGCTTGTCGACCTTGGGCAGGTGCACGCCCGACAGGTCGGCCACGACGCCGGAATTGATGATGGCGCCAGTGAGCCAGGTCGTCTCCAGGGGGGTCATCCCCCGCCAATAGATCGCCATGAGCAGGGCGCTGAGCTGGTAGTCGGCCCAGGAGCCGTCGGTCGCCCCCCGGACAAAGTCCACGATCTCATCGCGGGTCAGCGCCTCCCCGTCGCGCTTGTGGGCGATCGCCGTCTGGGGAAAGGCAGCCATGCCACGCCTCAGGCCCCGACCGGGTGCCACGTGGTCTTGAACTCGACGAAGTCGCGGATGGCGTGGAGGCTGTGGTCCCCGTCGGCGAACCAGTCGGTCTTCTCCTCGGCCTTGACCAGGTGGGTGCGCTTCACGCTTTCGGCGGCGCCGAGCCGGAGGGCCCGGCGCTCGTCGGCGGTGGCGACCGCGGAAATCGCCCGGAGGTGGGCGTGAGTGGCAAAGGTCGGCAGCAGCTCCTTGCGGAAGCCGGTGAGCAGGTTGACCACGCCGCCGGGCAGGTCGCTGGTCGCGAGCATCTCGCCGAACACGATGGCGGGATAGGGCTGCGTTTCCGAGGCGAGCGCGACGACGGTGTTGCCGCTGGTGATGGCGGGCGCGAGCAGCGAGACGAGCCCGAGCAGGGGGGCCTCGTCGGGGGCAATGACGCCCACGATGCCCATCGGCTCGGTGACGGTGAAGTCGAAGTACGGCGCGGCGACGGGGTTCACACTGCCGAGGACCTGCTCATACTTGTCGGTCCAGCCGGCGTAATGGACCAGCCGGTCGACGGTGGCGTCGACTTCCCTCAGGGCGGCGCGCCGGGCGGCCCCCGCGCCGCCCAGCGCAATGGCGTCCGCCAGCTCGAGGCGGCGCGCCTCGATCATCTCCCCGAGCCGGTAGAGGATCTGTCCGCGGTTGTAGGCGGTGCGCCGCGCCCAGCCCGGCCCGGCCTTGGCCGCCGCCTCGACGGCGTTGCGCAGGTCCTTGCGCGTGCATTGCGGGGTGTTGGCGAAGAAGGAGCCCGCGGCGTCGCTGATCGGGAAAGTGCGTCCGCTCTCGGAGCGGATGAAGGCGCCGCCGACGTAGACTTTCGGGGTTTTGGTGATGGGAAGACGGGAAGACATCAATTTTGCATTTTGTACGAACGTCGCATGGGCATCCTGCCCAGGTTATCGATAACCCGGGCAGGATGCCCGCGCCACTTCAGATGAGTTTTGCATAATCGAGCAGCCCCTGGCGGCCGCCCTCGCGGCCGAAGCCGGACTCCTTGTAGCCGCCGAAGGGCGACGCCGGGTCGAACTTATTGAAGGTGTTGGCCCAGACCACGCCCGCCTTGAGCTCGGTGGACATCTTGAGGATCCGGGAACCCTTGTCGGTCCAGACCCCGGCGCTCAGGCCGTAGGCCGTGTTGTTGGCCTTTTCCACCGCCTCGTCGACCGTTCGAAACGTGAGGATGCTGAGCACCGGGCCGAAGATCTCCTCGCGCGCGATGCGGTGGCTCTGGGTCACCCCGGTGAAGATGGTCGGGCGGAAATAGAAGCCCCGGGCGGGCAGGCGGCACGGCGGCTGGAACAGCTCGGCGCCCTCCCGCACCCCGCTGTCCACCAGCTCCCGGATCCGGTCGAGCTGGGCCCGTGAGTTGATCGCGCCCAGGTCGGTGTTCTTGTCGAGCGGATCGCCGACGCGCAGGACCCGGATCCGGGTCTTGAGCTTGGCCACGACCACATCGGCCACCGGCTCGTGCACCAGCAGGCGGGAGCCGGCGCAACAGACATGCCCCTGGTTGAAGAAGATGCCGTTGACGATCCCCTCCACCGCCTGGTCCAGCGGGGCGTCGTCAAAGACGATGTTGGCGGCCTTGCCGCCCAGTTCCATCGTCATCTTCTTGTCCGTGCCCGCCAGCGAGCGCATGATGATCTTGCCGACCTCGGTCGAGCCGGTGAAGGCGACCTTGACGGCGGTCGGATGGGACATGACCGCGGCGCCGGTCTCGCCCGCGCCGGTGACGATGTTGACCACGCCGGGCGGCAGGCCGGCATCCGCGAAGATCTCGGCGAGCTTGAGGGCGGTGATCGAGGTCGTCTCGGCGGGCTTGATCACGACGCAGTTGCCCATCGCCAGCGCCGGCGCGAGCTTCCAGGCCATCATCAGCAGGGGAAAGTTCCAGGGGATGACCTGCCCGACGACCCCCAGCGGCGCGACCCGGCGCCCCGGCGCCACATAGTCGAGCTTGTCGGCCCAGCCGGCGTGATAGAAGAAGTGCGCCGCCGCCATCGGCACGTCGAAGTCGCGCGATTCCTTGATCGGCTTGCCGCCGTCCATCGTCTCGGCCACGGCGAATTCGCGCGCGCGGTCCTGCAGCAGGCGGGCGATGCGGTAGAGGTACTTCGCGCGCTCCCGGCCCGGCATCGTCCTCCAGCCCGAGTCGAAGGCCCGCTGCGCGGCCCGGTAGGCGGCGTCGACGTCGGCCGCGCCGGCCAGGGCGATCTCCGCCAGCTTCTGTTCGTTCGCGGGATTGATGGAGTCGAAATATTTGCCCGTCCGCGGGGCGGTGAACGCGCCATCGATGAAGAGCTCGTAGCGCGCCTTGAGTTTTGGGTCGGCCGTCTCCGGCGCGGGATCAAACTCCCAGAGGTCGCCGAAGATGAGCTCGGGCGCGCTGCGTCGCGGGGGCGCAGGCTTTTTCTTTTCGGGGGCTAAAGTGGACATGTTGGACGGGCTCAATAGGACTCGGCGGCTTCGCTGAAGTAGTAGGGGGCCTGGTAGGCGCCGGTTCTCTCCTTTTCGAGCTGGCGCAGCAGGTCGTTGAGCAGGGAGCTGGCCCCGAAGCGGTAGCGCCCGTGGTTCAGCCAGGCGTCTCCCAGCGTCTCCTTCACCGCGACCAGGTAGTGGAGCGCCTGTTTCGCGCTGCGGATGCCGCCGGCGGGCTTCATCCCGATCGCGATGCCGGTATCGAGGTAATAGTCCCGGATGGCCTCGATCATGACCTGGTTGTTGCCGAGCGTGGCATTGAGCGAGGTCTTGCCGGTGCTGGTCTTGATGAAGTCGCCCTCGCGCAGCACGCGCATGGCCAGGAAGGACGCGGCCCGGATCGAGTCGCAGGTCTCGAGTTCGCTGACTTCCAGGATCACCTTGAGCGCGGCGTCGCCGCAGGCCGCGACCACCGCAGCGATCTCGTCCTGCACCTCGGCGTACCGGCCGGACAGGAAGGCGCCGCGATTGATGACCATGTCGATCTCATCCGCGCCATCCGCCACGGCGGAGCGCACCTCGGCCAGGCGGGTCTTGAAGGCTGTCTGGCCCGCGGGGAACGCGGTCGCGACCGAGGCCACCTTGACGGCGGTATCGGCCAAATGCCGCTTCGCACACCGCACCATCGCCGAATAGACGCAGACCGCGGCCACCGGGGGCACCGCGGGGTCCTCCGAGGGCCGCACCGCCTTCTGGCAGAGCGAGGCGATCTTGCCCGGCGTGTCCTTGCCCTCCAGGGAGGTCATATCGACCATGGAAACCGCCGTCGTCAGGCCCTTGACCTTCGACGCCTTCTTGATGCTCCGGGTCGCGAACTTGGCAACGCGCTCCTCGATGCCGACGGCATCGACCGTGCCGATCTCGTCGAGCAGCCGGCGGAACGCTCCTGGGGGAGAATGGGCGACCATCGGTGGACTATTCCCCGAATGGGAACCGAAAACAACGGAATTTTAACAGGAAAATCGGGAAGGACGGGAAGGCTTTCCCGGCGATCCTTCCCGATCTTCCCGACCTTCCTGTTCAAAAATCCGCCCGATTTGTCATTGGCCGGCATGGGGCATTTGGTTTCAATGGCTTGTGCCCATCCTCCTCACCAAGGCCGACGTTCAGCGCCTGCGCTCGCTGCGGGACAAGAAGCAGCGCGAGGAGCTCGGGTTGTTTGTCGTCGAGGGCGAGAAGGTGGTCGCGGAGCTGCTCGCGGCCGGGTATCCCTGGGCGGAAATCTACGGCGCGCCAGGCTGGACCGGCCGGCGGACCCGGGAGATCTCCGCCGCCGACATGGCGCGGATCAGCCACTTTCCGACGCCGTCGGGCGTGCTCGCCGTCGGCCGCATCCACCGGGAGCCGCTCCCGGCCGGCGCGCTCGAGCGGGGGCTCACGCTCGCCCTCGACGGCGTGCAGGATCCCGGCAACGTGGGCACGCTGCTGCGGATCGCCGACTGGTTCGGCCTCGACCGGGTGGTGCTCTCGCCGGATTGCGCCGACCCGTTTGCCCAAAAGGCCATCAATGCCAGCATGGGTTCCTTCGCGCGGGTGACCGTGCACACGACCGACCTCGGCGCCGCGCTGGCCGGCGTGCGGGCGCCCATCCTGGGCTGCGCGCTCGCGGGCGACGACGTGCACACCGTGCCGCCGCCGCGAAGCGCCGTGATCGTCATCGGCAACGAGGGCCACGGCCTGTCGGAGGCCGTGCAGCGGCGCCTCACCCGGTCGGTGACGATCCCGCGCTATGGCCGCGCCGAGTCGCTCAACGCCGCCATCGCCGCAGCGATCGTTTTAGCTCACTTGCGCCGGAGGCCATAAAGTAGACGCGGCATCTTGCCGCGGTCCCTCGGAGGAACGCGGCGGAACGCCGCGGCTACCTTCAAGGCCTACTTGTCCTTGCTGCCGCTGCCCTTGGAGCCCTTGCCGCCCCCGTGGAGCATCGTGCCGGCGACGACGCCGACGGCGAAGATCACGTAGAAGATCAGCGCCGCGGGCTTGTGGATGTCGCGCTCAAAGACGCCGGGAAACGAGAAGGAAATCACCTCCGTGTTGTACATGCCCGCATAGAGCACGACGAACAGCATGATCAGGAACACCAGCGTGCGCAGGAAGGATTTGAAGGTCATGGAGGAGGATGGGGGATTGGGACAATCTTAGCGGATCGGGTGGAAAACAGAAGGATGATTATTGGTTACTACTTTCCACGGTTTGTATTCCGATGGCAACGGACGCTCCCCGCGAATAAATCGCCCCCGCCGCCAGGCAGACCCCGCCGCAGATCCCCATCGTCAGGTGGAGCCCGTAACGCTCCGCGGTGGCGCCGATCAGGAGGCTGCCGATCGGGAAGAGGCTCTGGGCGGTGGTGAAAAGGCTCAGCACCCGCCCGCGCTTGTCGCCCGCCACCAGGGTCTGGACGAGGGTGTTGGCCGAAACCATCAGCAGCACCGTGCCCAGCCCGGCCGCCGCGTAGCAGACGATCGCCAGCGCCAGGTTCCCGCGGATCGCCAGGCCGGTCAGGCCGGCGCCGGCGATCACGGCGCCCCAGGCCAGGATGCGCCCGCGGACATCCGCCGAGGTTTCCAGGCTCAGGAACACCCCGGCCAGCAGCGATCCTGCGCCCGTCGCCGACATCAGGTACCCGAGCGTCCGGGCATCGCCCCCGAACACGTCGCGCGCGAAGATCGGGCCGGCGATGCCATGGGCAAAACCCACCAGGGCGATCACCGACACCATCGTCAGCACGCGGCGGATCGACGGATGGCCCCACGCGTAACGCACCCCGTCGCGCAGGTCCGCCAGGGGGCGGGCCATCGCGGCCCGGGGGACATGGACCGGGAGGCGCACCGCGGCCAGGGCGGCGAGCACGGCGAGATAGCTGATCGCGTCGACCGTGTAGCAGACGCCCGGGCCGAAGCCCGCGATGACGAAACCCGCGATCGCCGGGCCGACCAGCCGGGCCAGGTTGAAGGTGATCGAATTGAGCGCGATCACGTTGGTGAGCGGCGCGTGCTCGTCCGCAAACCGGTGGGTCAGGGTCTGGCGGGCGGGGAAGTCGAGCGCGTTGACCAGGCCCTGCACGCCGCAGAGCCCGATCAGGACCGGAACGGTCATGTGGCCGCTGAAGGCGAAAACCGCCAGGGACGCCGACTGCAGCATGCCCAGCACCTGGGTGAGCCGCACCAGCCGCAAACCGTCCACCCGGTCGATCCACACCCCGGCGAACGGGGCGAGGACCAGGACCGGGACCATGTTCGCGAAGCCCACCAGCCCGACGTCGAATGGGCTGCCCGAGAGGTGATAGACCAGCCAGAGCGACGCCGTGGCAGTCATCCAGTTGCCCAGCAGCGACACGCATTGCCCGCCAAAGTAGAGGCGGTAGTTGCGGGAGGCGAGGGCCCGGAGAAATTGCGGCGGACGGTCCACGGTGGGCGGAAATGTGCCTGAGAAAACCGGGGACCGGAAGCTTGCAAAAGGCTGAAATGCGCAACTCGGGACTGGAATTCAGATCCCCGCGTGCTAGGCTCGAATTTCAGGTCCCAGCCTTCCGACTTTTGCAACAACGCGTCCGCCGGGGGAGTCCGCGCGTATCCTCAGCGACCCGTTTCCCATCCCGTGCCTTCCGACCAAATTCCCCGTCCCGTCCCGCACCGCTCGCTCACGGCTTTCGTGCAGTGGTTCGACGCCGATTTCGTGCCCGACGGCGCCGACCAAGTGCGCCGGGAGACCGACGGCGTGGACTGGGTCCGCTGCATTCCCTTCATCATCCTGCACCTGGGCTGCCTCGGCGTCCTTTGGACCGGCTCGAGCGCCGTCGCGGTCGCGAGCGC
>Ga0302319_10004218_pt1 | contig 29636 bp, 28 predicted proteins | sample Bog_T0_2_FD_203319 | JGI IMG/M metagenome (GOLD analysis project Ga0302319, IMG submission 203319) | Peat permafrost microbial communities from Stordalen Mire near Abisko, Sweden - Bog_T0_2 | ecosystem: Environmental > Terrestrial > Soil > Wetlands > Peat | place: Sweden: Abisko, Stordalen Mire... | reverse complement strand
CTTCGAGCCATCTTCCCCAATCCCAAGGGTGCTTTGCTGCCGGGGATGTATGTGCGCGCCAGGGTGACCGAAGGGGTCGATCCGGCGGGAATCCTGGCGCCGCAGCAGGCCGTCACACGTGACGAAAAGGGACGGCCGACCGCCATTGTGGTCGACGCCCAGAACCACGCCCAGGCGCGCATCCTCGAGCTCGGGGAGGCTATAGGCAATCAATGGAGGATCAGGGACGGCTTGAAACCCGGCGACCGCCTAGTCGTCGTCGGCGGCGAAAACGCCAAGCCGGGCGAGGCCGTGACCCCATACGCCGCTCCCGTCGCCGCGCCTTCGCCCGCGAACTGAGGCGATCAGACGATGTCCCGTTTCTTTATCGATCGTCCGATCTTCGCCTGGATGGTGGCCCTGGGCGTGATGCTCGCCGGCGTCCTCTCGATCCTCTCGCTGCCGATTGCTCAGTATCCCACCATCGCGCCGCCGGCCGTCTCGATCACCGCCGTCTATCCCGGCGCGTCGGCCGCGACCCTGGAAACGTCGGTCACCCAGGTGATCGAGCAGCAGCTCAAGGGCATCGACCACCTGCTGTATTTTTCGTCCACCAGCGCCGCCAGCGGCGTCACGACGATCACGGCCACTTTCCAGCCTGGAACCAATCCGGACATCGCCCAGGTCCAGGTGCAGAACAAGCTCAGCCAGGCGACGCCGGAACTGCCTTCAGAGGTTCAGCAACAGGGACTCGTCGTCGCCAAGGCGCAATCGGATTTCATCCTGATCGTGGCTCTTTACGATACGGACGGCCGCCACGACAGCACCGACCTGGGCGACTATCTGGCGAGCAAGATTGTCGATCCCATATCCCGGATCAACGGCGTTGGCGACACCCAGGTGTTCGGCGCCCAGTACGCGATGCGGATCTGGCTGGATCCCTATAAGCTCAATAATTACAAGCTGATGCCGTCCGACGTGGCCGCCGCGGTGCAGTCCCAGAACGTCCAGGTGCCCGCCGGTGAACTGGGGGCTCATCCTGCCGTCGCCGGTCAGGAGCTCGACGCCACCATCAACGCCCAGTCGAGGCTGAAGACCGCCGATCAATTCCGCGCCATCATCTTGAAGACAGCCGCCGACGGCTCTGTCGTTCGCTTGGGCGACGTGGCGCGCGTCGAGGTCGGCGGCGACAGCTATAGCTTTGACGGGCGTTTCAACGGCCGGCCCGCCGCGGGCGTCGCGGTCAAGCTGGCGTCGGGCGCCAACGCGCTGCAGACGGTCGCGGCCGTCAAGGCCCGAGTGACCCAACTGGCGACCCAGTTCCCGGCGGGCATAGCCGTGGACTTCCCGGTGGACAACAGCAACTTCATCAAGCTGTCCATCTCAGATGTGGTGAAGACCCTTTTGATCGCCATCGTGCTGGTCGTGGCGGTCATGTTCCTGTTCCTGCAAAATTGGCGCGCCACGCTCATCCCCGCCATCGCGGTTCCGGTGGTGCTGCTGGGAACCTTCGCCGTGCTGTCCGTGGCCGGCTATTCGATCAATGTGCTGACCCTGTTCGCCATGGTGCTGGCCATCGGCCTGTTGGTGGACGACGCCATCGTGGTGGTGGAGAACGTCGAGCGGATCATGGAGGAGGAAGGCCTCTCGCCCAAGGAGGCCACGGTCAAGTCCATGGGCGAGATCACCGGCGCCCTGATCGGGATCGGCACGGTGCTTTCGGCGGTGCTTCTGCCCATGGCCTTCTTTGGCGGGTCCACCGGAGCCATCTACCGCCAGTTTTCGGTGACCATCGTTTCGGCCGTGGTGCTGAGCGTCACCGTCGCCCTGGTGCTCACCCCCGCCCTATGCGCCACCCTGCTCAAGCCGGTGGAAAAAAAGGACGGGCACGCTCAGGCCGTCCCCGCCTCAGGCCGCCTCGGCCGCTTCTTCACCTGGTTCAACACCATCTTCGACCGCAACGTCGAACGTTACGACGGCGTCCTGCGCAAGATCATCAAGTGTCCGGTGACCGCGGGCCTGGTCTATCTCGGCGTGGTGCTGCTTATGGGGGTGCTGTTCATACGCCTGCCCTCCGGCTTCCTGCCGGATGAGGACCAGGGTGAGATCATCAACCTGATCACCTTGCCTCCCGGCGCGGCTCAGACGCGCACGGACGCCGTGGCCCACCAAATCGAACAGCACTTTCTGACGAAGGAGAAGGACAACGTCGAGGCGATCTTCACCGCCTCCGGCTTCGGCTTCTCCGGCACCGGCCAGAACGTCGGCATAGCTTTCGTCAAACTCCGCGACTGGAAGTATCGCGCCGCCGCCAAAAGCCGCGCCCCCGCCATCGTGGGCCGCGCGATGGGGGCATTCAGCCATATCCAGGACGGAATGGTCTTCGCCATTATACCACCGGCTGTAACGGAGCTAGGCAACGCTTCTGGCTTTGACATGGAGCTGGAAGACCAGGCGGGGCTTGGCCATGACCGCCTGGTCCAGGCGCAGTATCAGCTCCTGGGCATGGCCGCCCACGACCCCTTGCTCCTAGGGGTGCGCCCCAACAGCGAGGCCGACACCCCGCAGATCGATCTGGACGTCGATCAAGCCAAGGCCGGCGCCCTGGGCCTCTCGCTGGCGGACGTCAATACGACGCTCACCGCCGCCACCGGCGGGCTCTACATCAACGACTTCAGCGATCGCGGGCGGGTCAAGCGCGTCTACATGCAGGCCGACGCGCCGTTCCGCATGAGTCCGCAGGATCTTGGCCGTTTCTACGTCCGTTCATCCAGCGGCGAAATGGCCCCGTTCTCCGCCTTCTCCACAAGCCGCTGGGAAATCGGGCCCACGCAGCTGCAGCGCTACAATGGCCAGGAATCCTTGGAAATCCAGGGCCAGGCCGCGCCGGGCAAGAGCTCGGGCGCCGCCATGAACGAGATGGAAAAGCTGGTCGGCAAACTGCCCAAGGGCATAGGCTTCGAATGGACGGGACAGTCCCTGCAGGAGAAGCTGTCCGGCGGTCAGGCGCCGTTGCTTTACGCCCTGTCCATACTCGTGGTTTTCATGTGCCTGGCGGCGCTCTACGAGAGCTGGTCGATTCCCTTCGCCATCCTACTGGTGATCCCCCTCGGGGTGGTGGGCGCGTTGCTCGCGGCGAGCCTGCGCGGGTTCTATAACGACGTCTATTTCCAGGTCGGCCTGCTCACCACCATCGGGCTTTCGGCCAAGAACGCCATCCTGATCGTCGAATTCGCCAACGACGCCGAGAAGGCGGGCAAGAGTCCGCTGGAAGCGGCCATTATCGCATCGCGCCAGAGACTTCGGCCGATCCTCATGACCTCCATCGCCTTCATCGCCGGGGTGATGCCCCTGGCGATCTCCACGGGCGCGGGCGCGGGCGGGCAGAACGACATCGGCACCGGCGTCATCGGCGGGATGTTCACCGCCACCGTGCTGGCCATCTTCCTGGTGCCGTTCTTCTTCGTGGCCGTGCGCGGCGGCTTGAGAGAGCGAAGGATCGGCGGCCCCGCGGCGCCGGCGCTGGAGGCCATCCCATGAGCCGTCTGTTTCCAGCCCTTGTCGTGGCCTCGGGCCTGCTCGCCGGCTGCGCCCTGGAGCCCGCCTATCAGCGTCCAGCGCCGCCGGTGCCCACGGCTTGGCCCACGGGTCCGGCCTATGACGCGCCGACGGACGCGCCCGTTTCGGATTGGCTGGAGGTGTTCCCCGATCCCAAGCTGCGCCGGGTGATCGAACGGGCCCTGACCAACAACCGGGACCTGCGCGTGGCGATCGCCCAGATCCAAGCCTCCCGGTCGCAATATCATGTCCAGCGCGCCGCCCTCCTACCCACCATCCGCGCCTCGACAGGTGGCCAAACCGGCCGGAGTTACACGGGGTTGCCGGCGGCAGAGGGTGGGGCCTATGCCAGCGCGACCGACTATTCGGCCGGCATAGGGACCACAGTCTACGAGCTGGACCTGTTCGGCCGGGTGCGCAGCCTGACCAAGTCGGCCCTGCAAACCTACCTCGCCACCGAGGAGGCTCAGCGCAGCACCCGGATCAGCCTAGTGGCCGAGGTCGCCGCCGACTATCTGACCTTTGCCGCCGACTCCTCCCTGCTGGCGGTGTCCAACACCACGGCCGACAGCGCCCAGGCCAACTTCGACCTCGCGCGGCGTCGGCTGGCGGGGGGCGTGGCCTCTCAACTGGACGTCAGCAGCGCGGAAACGGTCCTCGACCAAGCCAGGGACGATGTGGCCCGCTACACCACCCAGGTCGCCCAGGACAGGAACGCGCTCGATCTGGTTGTCGGCGCGCCGGCGGCGCCAGAAGACCTGCCCAGCGGCGTGGACGATCCGGCCTTCAAGCTGGGAACGGTTCCCGGAGCGTTGGACTCTCGGCTGCTGCTGCAGCGCCCCGACGTGCAGGAAGCTGAGCATGTCCTGCGCGGGGCCAACGCCAACATCGGCGCGGCGCGAGCGGCGTTCTTCCCCTCCATCTCCCTTACAGGGTCAGGGGGCACGCAAAGCGCGTCACTGGCCAGCCTTTTCGCGGGCGGTTCGGGCGTGTGGAGTTTCGCCCCCACGATCACCATGCCGATCTTCGCGGGCGGGGCCAATCTGGCCAATCTCGACTACGCGAAGGCGCAGGACCGGATCGCCGTCGCCCAATATGAAAAAGCCATCCAAAGCGCCTTCCGGGAAGTGTCCGACGCCCTGGCTCAACGCGGGACCATCGCCGAGCGGCTGCGCGCCCAACGCGCCCAGGTCGCCGCAGCCGCGCAGAGCCTCAAGTTGGCGTCCGCGCTCTATGCTCGAGGTTCGGCCAGCTATCTGGACGTCCTGACTGCCCAACGGACCCTGTACGGCGCCGAGCAGTCGTTGATCTCCGTGCAGCTCATCGAGTCTTCGAATGTCGTCACGCTCTACAAGGTGTTGGGCGGCGGGCTGACGGATCGCGAAAATCGCGGATAGGCCCGCTACTGAACGCCCGGCCTAGCCATCGGCGCGACGACGTTCGGCGGGGCGAGGATGGCCGCCGCCGCGAAGGTCAGGGCGCATGCGGCGAATAGCGCGGCCGCGGCCACCGCCGGCAGGGAACTGTCGGACGTCCGTCGGGGCGTCAGCTTGGCGCGGGCCAATTCCAGCGGCGTCGGGCCGTCGGTCCTAGTCGACTCGGTCTGCATGACGGAAGTCTAGCCCGCGGGCGCCGGCGAGCGAAGGACTCTTGGCCTTGCGGGTCTTCGGGCCTAGAACCCGCCTTGAAAGGCGCGCCGCATGATCCTGGTGATCGATAACTACGATAGCTTCACCTACAACCTCGTTCACTACCTGAACGAGTTGGGCGCCCAGACGCACGTCTATCGCAACGACGCCCTGACGGTGGAGCAGGCTCTGGGTCTCAAGCCTGAGGCCGTTCTGCTGTCGCCCGGCCCCTGCGCGCCCGATGACGCCGGCGTGTGCCTGGCGATTCTGGAGCAGGCGCCGGCGGATATGCCGATCCTGGGCGTGTGCCTGGGCCACCAGGCCATTGGCCAGGCGGCCGGCGGCAAGGTGATCCGCGCCAAGGCCCTGATGCACGGCAAGACCGATCAGATCCATCATAGCGGCCAGGGCCTGTTCGCCGGCTTGCCCAGTCCCTTCACGGCGACCCGCTATCACAGCCTCGCGGTGGAGCGCGAAAGTCTGCCGTCGAATCTTGAAGTGACCGCCTGGAGCGCGGATGGGGAGATCATGGGGCTGCAGCGGCGCGACCGGCCGGTGCACGGCGTTCAGTTCCACCCCGAATCCATCGCCACCGAGCATGGTCATGATCTGCTCGCCAATTTCCTGAACCTGGCCGGGGTCAAGCGCCTGGCGGCCGTTTCGGCTTAGCCCGCGCGCATGTCCGACGCTTTCAAGCCCCTTCTGGCCAGGCTGGCCGACGGCGCGACCTTGACCGAGGCCGACGCCGACGACTTTTTCGCCGCGTGCCTGCGTGGAGAGCCCACGCCGGCTCAGATCGCGGCGGCCGTCACCGCCATGCGCCTGCGCGGCGAGACCGTCGGGGAGATCACCGCCTCCGCCCGGGCCATGCGCGCCGCGGCCACGCGGCTGGAGCATCCCTATCAGGTGATCGACACCTGCGGCACGGGCGGGGACGGCCTGCACACCTTGAACATCTCCACCGCCTCGGCCCTGGTTGCGGCCGGCGCGGGGATCAAGGTGGCCAAGCATGGCAACCGCGCCATGTCCTCCAAGTCCGGCGCCGCCGACGTGCTGATGGCGCTGGGCGTCAATATTCAGGCGAGCGCGGCGCAGAATCGGCGGGCCCTGGACGAGGCCAACATCTGCTTTCTGTTCGCCCCGGCCCATCACGGCGCCCTACGCCACGTTTCCCCCATCCGCCAGGAACTGGGCTTTCGCACCATCTTCAACCTGCTGGGTCCCCTGGCCAATCCTGCCGGGGCTCAGCGACAAGTGCTGGGCGTGTTCGATAGCCGCTGGGTCGAGCCGCTGGCGCGGGTGCTGGGCGCCTTGGGGTCCGAACGGGCCTGGGTGGTGAACGGCCAGGGCCTGGACGAGATCACCACCACTGGCCCCACTCAGATCGCTGAATGGCGCGATGGCGCGGTGCGCCTGTTCACCGTCACGCCGGAAGCCGTCGGTCTGGAGCGGGCGATCCTAGCCGACCTTCAGGGCGGCGACCCGGATTTCAACGCCCAGGCCATCCGCGACCTGCTGGACGGCGCCAAGGGTCCCTATCGCGACGTGGTGCTGCTGAACGCCGCCGCCGCCCTGCTGGTGTCCGAGAGGGTCGAGACGTTGCGCGAGGGAGTCGCCGACGCGGCGCGGGTGATCGACATGGGCCTTGCCAGGGAGGCGCTGGAACGACTGGTCCAGACGAGCCACGCTTGATGTCGAACATCCTGGATAAAATCGCGGCCTATAAGCGCGCGGAGGTCGCCGCATCGCAGGCTTTCCAGTCTCAGGACGCGCTTGAGCGCGCCGCTGCGACGGTTTCCCCGCCGCGGGGCTTCGCCGCCGCCCTAGCCCGCGATCACGCGCCCGGCCGCCTGGCCCTGATCGCGGAGATCAAGAAAGCCAGCCCGTCTCGCGGCGTGATTCGCGCCGACTTCGACCCTCCGGTCCTGGCGAGAGCCTACGAGGCAGGCGGGGCGTCGTGCCTGTCGATCCTGACGGACGGTCCAAGCTTTCAGGGCCGCGGTGAAGACCTGACGGCCGCGCGTGGCGCGGTTGCCCTGCCCTGCATCCGCAAGGACTTCATGGTCGACCCCTGGCAGATCGCCGAATCACGGGCGCTGGGCGCCGACTGCATCCTGGTGATTCTGGCCATGATCGACGACGTCCTGGCCGGCGAACTGATGGCCGAGGCCGCGCGATTCGGCATGGACGTGCTGGTCGAAACGCATGACGAGGCGGAAATGGCTCGAGCCGGCGTGCTCGGCGCCACCCTGGTCGGCGTGAATAATCGCGATCTTCGAATCTTCTCTGTGGACCTGTCGATCACCGAACGCCTGGCCGCCAAAAAGCCCGCAAGCGCCTTACTGGTCACGGAAAGCGGCGTGTTCACCGCCGCTGATGCAGTTCGCCTGGAAAAGGCCGGCGCCAAGGCCATGCTGGTGGGTGAAAGCCTGATGCGGCAGGCCGATGTAGCGAGCGCGACGCGGGCCCTCCTGGCGTCGTAGCGTAACTTGACATTAAGAAAGAACACCTAGAGAACATTTCCAAGAGTTAGCGGTTTGTTCTGAAAGGGTTCCCGGTCGATGCTCACGCGCAAACAGCATGAACTGCTCATGTTTATTCACGAGCGGATCAAGGAAACCGGCGTTTCCCCCTCCTTCGATGAAATGAAGGAAGCGCTCGATCTAGCCTCCAAGTCCGGCATTCACCGGCTGATCACGGCGCTTGAGGAACGCGGCTTCCTACGTCGACTGGCCCATCGGGCCCGTGCGCTGGAAGTGGTCAAGATGCCCCAGCAGGCCACCGCCGCCGCGCCGCCCCGCGGCCGCTCGCCGTTCCGCCCGCAAGTCGTCGAGGGCGACCGTCCGGCCGCAAGCGCCGATCTGCCCATCGCCAACGATGTGCGCGAACTGCCGGTGCTCGGCCGCATCGCCGCGGGCACGCCGATCGACGCCATCCAGCACGAACGCGACCGCGTTCCGGTGCCCGAGACCCTGCTCGGCGCCGGGGAGCACTACATCCTCGAAGTCCAGGGTGACTCCATGATCAACGCGGGCATTCTCGACGGCGATCAGGTGATCATCCGCAAGGGGGCGACCGCCAACTCCGGCGAGATCGTGGTGGCCCTGGTCATGGGCGAGGAAGCCACGCTGAAACGTCTGCGCAAGAAGGGCGCGTCCATCGCCTTGGAAGCAGCCAATCCAGCCTATGAGACCCGCATCTTCGGGCCCGACCAGATCCAGGTGCAAGGCAAGCTGGTCGGCCTTATCCGTCGCTATCACTGAGCACGGCGCCCCCCGTCCACGGTCTTCTACCGCGTTCGTCCGCGGCCCAGCGATACCGCCAACCGGCGGCCACATGACGTAGCTCCACCGATCCGCCCCTGGCGAAGTCGTCGGCGGCGAGCACCGGCTTGGCGGCGCAGTTCAGTCCTGCCGGGGCGGGCGATCGCAGGACCACGATTTCAGACGCCTCGCATAGCCTTTCGAAGGAAGCGGGTTTGGGCGGCTGTCGCCCGGCCCACAGACCGAGCCGGACCGGCGCGGCGGGCATGGGCGCGCAGTCTCGCCGATTGCAGTCGAAAAGCCGGTCGTGATCGGGGTCGCCGTCCATGGGCAGTTCGAAGCCGTAACGCCTGGCCCAAAGGGTGGCGGCGAACTTTTCGGCCGCTGGACGCAACACGACGGGGCGGCCCGAGGCGAGAATCGCCGCATTCGCGCCGTCGGACGAAATCCAGACGTCGGGCGCGGGCGCACGCGGCCAGAGGTTGACGGCCAGCGCCAGCGGCAGGCCCAGCCAACGCAGCGGGCCCTTCCACAGGCACAGCCAGAGAATGCCGATGAAGGCAATGGGCAGGGCGATGGTGGGCGCGGATGGCCAGGTCTGCATGGCGCCGGGCGCCTCGGCCGTCACGCGGGCCAAAAGCAGCATCTGGTCGATGCCCCACCCGGCCACGGCCAACAGCCAGCCGCCCATGCCGAACATTTGCGCCGCCGCGCCCAGGGCGAGCGCCGGCATGATCACAACGCTCGACAGGGGTTCCAGCAAAAGATTGGCTGGCAGTCCATAGAGCGAAACACGATTGAAATGCTCAATCGCGAAGGGAGCCGTGGCCGCGCCGGCAACCACGCCCACCGCGATGCCTGCGATCAGCCAGTCCTTGGCTTTCTGCAGCAGGCGCAGCGCCCACGGCGTGTTGATCGGACGACGCGCATGGGGCCAGACCTCGGCCAGGGCCACCAAGGCCGCCGTGGCTGCGTAGGACATTTGAAAGCCCGGCTCGACCACGGCCTCGGGCTGGATCGTCAGGACGATCAGGGCCGACAGTCCGAGCCCGCGTAAGGTGATCGCGCGGCGGTCCAGCAGAATGGCGCCAAAGGCGATGGTGGCGGTGATGGCTGAGCGCTGGGCCGGCGGCGGGGCGCCCGAGATGACGAGGTATAGGCCGATGGCGCTGAGCGCCACGGCGGCGGCCAGCTTCTTGCCGTTCACCCGGACCGCGAGCCAGGGCCAGAGGGATACGAACAGGCGGACCGCGAAAAAGATGAAGCCGCCGACGATGGCCATGTGCACGCCGGAGATCGACAGAATGTGGGAGATACCCGCGTTGCGCATCTCATTGGTGTCGTCCTGACTGATCGAATAGTCGTGGCCGGTCACCATGGCCGCGGCGATCCCGCCCGCCGGCTGTCCCATCTTGTCGATGATGGCGCGCGTCAGGGCCCAGCGGGCCCTGTTGATGTCCAGTTGCAGCGCCAGACGCCAGGGCGGCGGCGGCAGATCGATCAGCACAGGCGGTTTCAGAGCCACGCCCACCCCGCCCACGCCGACGAAATAGGCGCTGCGGGCGAAATCAAAGGCGCCGGGGGCGGCGGGCGGCGGCGGCGGATTGAGCAGGGCCGTGAAACGCACGGCGGCGCCAGGGCCCACGACCGCGTCTTCCTTGACGGTGATTCTCACCCGCTTTGGCAATTGGTCGGCCGGAACGCCCCGAATGAATGTCGGTGCGATCAGCAGACGCGGTCCTGTCGTCCCCCGCCCGGCCAAATCCACCACCCATCCCTCCGGTATTATGGCGCAAACGCCAGAACCCGGGAGAGGCTTAGGTGAGCGTCGCAGCGGCGGTGGCCGCCTTAGCGATAGTCATTTCCGGGCTCAACAGCGTGGAGAACTCGGTCATACCCGGTGGTCGGGCCAAGCCAACAGTGAAAGGTTGTCCAACAGCCTGTCTCGAACGCGGTGTCATATTCGATCCTGCCGAACAGATGCACTTCGTTCGCGTGGGAGTCGATTGCGTCTCTAATAAAGGCTGCGTTGAGCGGTCCATTCTCAATTTTGAGGTCTTCGTCAAAGACGGACGACGGACCGAGCGGCCCAATGAGCCGGAGCGGTCCGACATCGGTTATGTCAACTGGCTCACTCGCCCTCATCCAAACAGCCCGCGCCGCCACACGGACGTTTTTGGCTGGTGTCTGCCCGGTGTTCTCATAAGTGAAAGAGACGCGACCGGTCGGGTGTCGGGGCATCTTATAGGGATGCCCTGTCGTGCCGACCCCGGTTCCTTTTGGGGTAAGCTCAAGCTCGGTTCGATGTACGAAGACGTAGGCTCGCAATTCACTTTGGGCCGAATCCCGAGAGTGGCTGAGAATTTCGTCGCTCTTGGCCACGGCATCTTCGGCCGCTTTGGCGCTGCGTTGAGAAGCTCCAACAGCGGCCCGCGTTTGACGGATCGTGACTATCAGGGCGACGATTTGGCCGATGGCAGCCAAGACGGCAAAGACGGAAACCCGGAAGGACCACTTCGCGAACTTGGCCGACTCCTCGGCAGCGACGGCCTCGCGGCAATTGGGATCGGCGGTGTCGGGGTTGCCGCCATGCTCACAGGGGGGCTTGGCGCGGCCTGCGGATGGGCTGAAGGGCGCCACTGGTGGCGCTGGTGGTTGCCGCTGGCTCTTATCGGACTGGGGTTGTTCTTTTGGGCTTTGTGGCCCGGCCTGAGTCTCCTTGGCGCCGCCTAGGATTAAGGCTGCTACTCCAGCCGCAGCGTAGAGACGCCAATCGCGCGCAATGCGGCCAACAGGAACCATGCAGGAAACGCCCCCCGGTTGATCTTCACCTGAACCGACGCTTCGGATTCAGGCAAGCCCATATCGGTGAGAAGCTTGGCGAGTTCGGCGTTCTTTGTGCCCGACCTCACCATTTCGGCGCGCAATAGGCGCTTGGCGAACGTCTCCCAATCCTTGCTTTTGGCCGTCATCGGCGATCCTCCTTATCAAACTTAAATCAAACATATCTGTTTGTTTTTCGCTTGCAAGTGACTTCCACATATCATACATATCCGTTGTCGAACCAAACGGATATGACTTGTGTCTCAGCACTTCCTCCTTTCCCGCCAAGCCAAGACCCTGAGCCTCGCTCAGGTGTTCCGCATGTCGGACGCTGAGACGGAAGCCGCCTTCCGCAAGGTCCGTTGGGATGAAACGGGCGGTGAGCCGGTGTGTCCGTATTGCGGGAGCTTTGACGCCTATGAGTGCCGCCGCCCGAACGGCTCCCTGCGCTTCCGTTGCCGGGCCTGCGCTAAGGACTTCACCCTGACATCTGGAACCCTGTTCGCCTCGCACAAGCTACCCTTGCGCATGTACCTGGCGGCCATCGCCATCTTCTGCAACGAGGTGAAGGGCAAGAGCATGTTGGCCCTGAGCCGCGACCTTGGGCTGTCCTATAAGGCCGCCTTCGTTCTCGCTCACAAGCTGCGCGAGGCGATGGCGACCGAACTTCGCAACCGCCAGCTTGGCGGCGAGGGCCGGGAGGCCGAAGTGGATGGCGGGTATTTCGGCGGCTACGTCAAACCCGCCAACATGAAAGAGCACCGCGTGGATCGCCGGACCCGTCTGGCGTCTAACGGCAAACGCCGCGTGGTCGTCATCATCCGCGAACGCGACGGCGGATCGCTCCCCGCCGTGTTCAAGTCAGAGTCCGCCGCCGTTGGCTTCATCAAGTCGCACCTGAAGCCGGGAACGGTCGTCAACGCCGACGAAGCGTCCTCATGGGATGGCTTGCACGCCTCCTTTGAGATGAAGCGGATCAACCACAGCGAGGCGTATTCGCTGGACGGCGCCTGCACCAATTGGGCCGAAGAGTTCTTCTCTCGCCTTCGCCGCGCCGAGGCCGGGCATCATCACCATATCAGCGGCCCCTACCTCCTGCGGTACGCTCAGGAAGCCGCGTGGCGGGAAGATAGCCGTCGGGTGGCCAATGGCGAACAGGTCGGCAAGGTGGCGTCCCTGGCCCTGCACGCGAAGCCCAGTGTGGACTTCTGCGGCTACTGGCAACGGCACAAGGCAGCCTGAGTTAGAATAACCCCTGTTGCGCGGCTCGGCGGTCACGACGGTCGGCATCAATGGCATCGCGGATGCGCCGTGCTGATTTGCTGGTCGCCAATCGACAGGCTTCGCCGCCGTTGCTGTTTTCTTCGTCAATCCGCTCCGTCGACAGTGCCTCGCCAGCCATGACATAGGCCAAATCGGCGCTGCTCATAGCGTCGCGAACATTACCTTTCTTGGCTAACCCTTTGGTCTCCCGTAACTTCGAAGCCGGTTGGCCAAAAAGAACCGAATAGAGCGTATTGGTGCAGGCTGGATAATCGCGCCCTACGGCACCATGATCTTTGAGCGCTTGAGTGTAAGCGTTTCGAACGCTCCGGCTCAGGGCGCGACGCCCCACCCATTCATTTGCCTCCGGAGTCGCCCGCTCCAAGATGTCGTCGGCCAACGTAGCGTCGGCCGCCAAATAGCGCAGGAAGACTTCCTTGACCTCTAGGGCCAAAGCCGGGCTCAGATATTCGGCGTAAGCCAAGGCTAGCCGCTTGTCCGCGTAAGTTCCGCCGTTCACGCCACGGGACCCATAGATTATTGTTTTTGTTGTTATTTTTGAATTATGGGATTTTCCCACAATTCGATCCAGCAGCGCGACGATCAACCCCGTTACGAACGGGAGACGTTGCCACTGAGCCGGGGTCTGGTTCACCGAGAAGCCACCAGCTCGGTGAATATCGTTAAGACATACCATTCCGTTTTCATCGACGCGGATGTTGCGCCCGCGAAGGACGGGGAACTGAGAGGAATCTGATGAAGCCATGCTGGCGCCGCTTTCCAGGGAGATGACCCGAATCATTTTAGCAAATACACGGCGCGGGGATAGGTTCTATTTATGTTCCGCCCTTGCGCGTGGCGTTCAAACCAGCCGCCACCCCTTCGCGTCATCATCCTCTCGCCCTAGCGCCATGACATGACCTTTGCGGGCGAGATTGCGCAAGCACGCACCCGCACGCTTGCGCAGCACGCGGCCCGTGACCTCGGACGGCTCAACCCCATTGTCCTTCGCCCACGCCACGCCGATCTCACGGGCGGTCATGGGCGCCGTTGCGGTTCTGAGCGTGGCTAGGACGAACCGCGCCATCTCGCCCCCACGGGCCGCGTGCTGCACCGTGTAGCGTTTGCGGACTGGCGAGGCTTGCTCAGGATCGAACAACCGAATGCAGGCGTCCAGGTGGTCCAGGTCGAACACAACGGCCTGTAGCTCGATCTCAAGCGCGGTGCGGAGCTTCACAAGCTCGGCTCGCTTCTCCAACAGGCCAGAGACGGTTAGGGGACGTTCCATGTCCCGCATTGTCCCGGCTCATGCCGCTAAATCCCATCGTTTTCCTGTGGCGTTTGCGCCATAATACCGCATCCCTCCACCGCTACCCCAGCCAGGGGCGGACAGACCGGGCCGCGCATGGCCAGGGTCTGCAGTTTGCCGCTCAGCACTCCGCAGGCGGCGAACGCCAGCAGCAGCGTCGTGGCGGCAAGCACCGGCGCCCTGGCCCAGCGCCTCAACGCCCAGGCGGCGAGCACGGTCAGCAGCGCGACGCCGGCCACCAGGGCTAGGGCCGGTTCGCTCTTCAAGGCGAAATAGACGCCACAGCCGCAGCCGAAAGCCACAGGCGTCCACAGAGACCAGCGATCGGCTTGGGCCCTCGCCTGACGCAAAATCCACGCGAGAGATTCTCGCCCACTAGGATAGGTCCAAGGGCGCGTGTTAAGAGGCGCCGCCGCCTTCAACTGGATATCGATGCCCGAGCCCTCCGACGTCGTCACCCGCTTCGCTCCCTCCCCCACGGGATCCCTCCATATAGGAGGCGGGCGCACGGCTCTGTTCAACTGGCTTTATGCGCGCCACACCGGCGGCAAGTTCCTTTTGCGTGTCGAAGACACCGATCGCGAGCGCTCCACGCCCGACGCGGTCAAGGCGATCTTCGACGGTCTGGGCTGGCTGGGCCTGGAGGCCGACGCTCCGCCGGTGTTCCAGTTCGCCAGGGCGGATCGCCATCGCCAGGCCGTGGACATGCTGCTGGAGCGCGGCCGCGCCTATCGCTGCTACATGAGCGTGGAAGAACTGGACGTGGAACGGACCAAGGCGCGGGCCGAGGGCCGCGCCATACGCTCGGTGTGGCGCGACAGGGAAGAGAACCGCGCCAACCGACCGTTCGTGGTCCGCTTCAAGGGGCCGCTGGAAGGCGACACGGTGGTGGACGACCTGGTCAAGGGTCCGGTTCGCTTCCAGAACAAGGAGTTGGACGATCTGGTGCTGCTCCGCTCGGACGGCGCGCCGACCTATAACCTGGCCGTGGTGGTGGATGACCACGACATGGGCGTGACCCATGTCATCCGCGGCGACGATCATTTGAACAACGCCGCCCGCCAATCGCTCATCTACGAGGCGCTTGACCTGGGCAAGCCCGCATTCGCCCATATCCCGCTGATCCACGGACCCGACGGCGCCAAGCTTTCCAAGCGTCACGGCGCCCAGGCGGTCGGAGAATTCGCGGATATGGGATATTTGCCGGAAGCCATGCGCAATTACCTGGCCCGACTGGGCTGGGGCCATGGCGACGACGAGATATTCTCCGATGAACAGGCGATCGCCTGGTTCGACGTGGCCGATGTGGTGCGCGCGCCCGCGCGTCTGGACTGGGCCAAGCTCAACCATGTCAATGCGCACTATATTCGCCGCGCAGACGACAACCGGCTGGCGGCCTTGACCGCTGATGTTCAGGCCGGACGTGGCGTGACCCCGCACGGGGACCCTTTGCCGCGCCTGCGCGCCGCCATTCCCCTCGTCAAGGAAGGCGCCAAGACCCTGCTGGAATTGGCGGATTTGACCCTGTTCGCTCTCAAGGAACGCCCTTTGGGCCTGGACGCCAAGACCGTCGGCCTCTTGACGGATGAGACTGTCGAACGTCTCAAGCGCCTCTTGCAAGTCTTGGAGAACCTCCAGCCGTGGACGGTCCCTAGCCTGGAGGCGGCGCTGAAGGATTTCGCGCTCGCCGAGACCGTGGGCCTGGGAAAATTCGGCCCGGCGCTTCGGGGCGTGCTGAGCGGCGGCGCGACCGCGCCGGACCTCGCCAGCAGCCTGATGGCGCTGGGGCGTGAAGAGAGTCTTGGCCGACTGAAGGATGCTCTTTTCGCCGGCCATTAAGGCGCTATAACGCAATGCAGCATTGTCGCCGCTATGCGGCAAAATCAGGCCCGAGAGGCAAGGGGAATGGATAAGATGACTGATACAGGCTCCGCCTCACTGACTATCGGCGACAAGACCATCAGCCAACCGGTTCTGAAAGGCACCATCGGTCCCGATGCGATCGACGTGCGCAAGCTTTACGCGGAAACCGACGCCTTCACCTTCGATCCGGGCTTCAATTCCACCGCCGCCTGCGAGAGCGCGATAACCTTCATCGACGGCGACAAGGGCATACTGCTGCACCGCGGATACCCCATCGATCAACTGGCCAAGGGCTCGACCTTCCTTGAGGTCTGCTACCTTCTGATCAATGGCGAGCTTCCCAACGCGGCGCAGTACGCGGAGTTTGAACGCAGCGTCACGCTGCACACCATGCTGCACGATCAATTTGATCGGTTCTTCCAGGGTTTCCGGCGTGACGCTCACCCGATGGCGATCACGACCGCTTCGGTTGGCGCCCTCTCAGCCTTCTATCACGACAGTCTGGACGTCAATGATCCGGAGCACCGCCGAATTTCGGTGATCCGGATGATCGCCAAGATCCCCACGATCGCGGCGCGCGCATACAAATATTCCGTTGGCCAGCCGTTCGTCAGCCCGCTCAACGAGTTGGGCTATGCCGAGAACTTCCTGCGCATGTGCTTCGCCGTGCCGGCCGAGCCGTTCAAGAGCAACCCCATTCTGACGCGGGCCATGGACCGCATCTTCATCCTGCACGCCGACCACGAACAGAACGCCTCGACCTCGACGGTTCGTCTGGCGGGCTCGACGGGCGCCAATCCCTTCGCCTGTATCGCGGCGGGAATCGCGGCCCTGTGGGGTCCGGCGCACGGCGGCGCCAATGAGGAAGCCCTCAACATGCTGCGCGAGATCGGCACGCCGGAACGGGTGCCGGAATACGTGCAAGGCGTGAAGGACCGCAAGTACCGCCTGATGGGCTTCGGCCACCGCGTGTACAAGAACTACGATCCGCGCGCCAAGGTGATGCAGGAAACCTGTCACGAGGTGCTCAAGGCCGTGGGCGACGATAATGACCCGCTGCTGCAGGTGGCCATGGAGCTGGAGCGGATCGCCCTGAGCGACGATTACTTCATCAGCCGCAAGCTCTATCCGAACATCGATTTCTATTCGGGCATCACGCTCAGCGCCATGGGATTCCCGAGCGACATGTTCACCGTGCTGTTCGCTCTGGCGCGAACTGTTGGCTGGATTTCGCAGTGGCAGGAAATGATCGCAGACCCGCAGCAAAAGATCGGTCGGCCCCGTCAGCTTTATACCGGACCGGCTTATCGGGATTTCGTGCCGGTCGAAAAGCGGACCTGAACCCGGCGTCCTCAGCGCACGGTCACGCCACGCGCCTTGAGTAGATCGATCACCGCGTCCGCGGCCCGTTGCGCGGGGTCTCCCTCGCGCGGGCCCAGGAGGTCCAGCGCGGCGGTCTGCTCGGCGATCTGTCCTGCTCGCAGGCGCGCATCGTCGAGCCGTTCGGCCACCGCCTTGGCCAGCGCTTCCCCCGTACAGTCATCCTGGATCAGCTCGGGAACCACCGCCTTGTGGGCGGCGATATTCAGAAGGGTGATGTAGCGCGTCCTGATCATGCGCTTGATCAGAAAGGCGCTGATGCGACTGACGCGGTAGGCCACCACCATGGGGCAGCCGGCCATGGCCAGCTCGGTGGTCACTGTACCGCTGCAGGCCAGAGCGACGGTGGCGGCGCGCATGGCGTCCTGCTTGAGCCCCTCTCCCTCCAGCAAATGCGGCGGATCGGGCCAGAGGGCCGCTTGGGCCCTCACGGCGTCAGCGACGCTGGGCGCGACCGCCAGGACGATTTGCAGTCCCGGCCGCGTCTGTTTGAGCAGAGCCGCCGCCTGTCCGAACGGCGGCATCAGTCGCTCAATCTCCGAGGGGCGGCTGCCGGGAAGGACCAACAGGATCTGGTCGTCCTTGTCCGCCCCGATCCGTTGGCGGGCCCGCTCGGCGTGGGCGTCGGGCGTGGCGGTCAGGGCGGGATGTCCGACCTTTGTCACCGCCAGGCCTTCGCGCTCGAAGAAAGGCGCATCGAAGGCCAGGATGGACAGCAGATGGTCAAAGGTCCGCGCGAGGGTCTTGGCCCGGCCCGGCCGCGCCGCCCATACCTGCGGCCCCACATATTTGATCAGCAGCAGCTTGGGTTGGAGCCTGCGCAGCCTTTGGCCCACGCGCAGCGTGAAGCCCCAGGAATCGATCAGAACCGCCGCGTCCGGCTTCTCCCGCGCCGCCAGAGCCACAGTCTGGTTGGCTCGCCGAACCACTCTCGGATAGGCCCTGATCCCCTCGCTCCAGCCCCAGATCGACAGCTCGGTGATGTCGAACAGGCTGTCCAGTCCTTCGGCCTTCATCTGTGCGCCGCCAACACCCACGAAGCGCACATTGCGGCCCAGCCTCCGGCGCAACGCGCGCATGAGGCCCGCGCCCAGGGCGTCTCCTGACGGCTCGGCCGCCACCAGCATGATGCGGAGCTCCGTCATGCGTCAGCTTCCGTGACCCACCACGAACAGGCCCAGCCGGTCGGCGGCTCGGATCACCGCATCGCGGTCCAACACCAAGGTTCGCCCCGCTTCGCCGACCACTCCGGCCAATCCCGCGCGCGCGGCGCCTTCCACGGTTGCGACGCCGATGGTGGGCAAATCGATCCTCTGCTCCTGATTCGGCTTAGCCCGTTTGACCAATACGCCCATGGGCTGTCCGGCTTGGCCGCGAAGGGCCACGGGAAGGCCCGCGCAGCGTTCCAGCATGGCGTCCGTGCCTTCCTGCGCCTCCACAGCCAGCACCAGGCCACGGCACACCACCACGCCCTGTCCGATGTCCAGCCTGCCGATTTCACCTGCCATCTTAAAGCCCAGGGCGATATCCTCGATGTCTTCCTTGTGCGGGGATCGCTTGCCGAGCGGGCCTTCGCCCAGGGCCAGGCTGGCGCAGACTTCGTGGGCGCCTTCCACCGTAAAGCCTTCCTTCTCGAACAGCCCAACGATGTAGCGCAGCAGGGCGTCCTCGCCTTTACCTGCCGCCAGAAGGGCGCCTGGAAGGGCGGCAAGACCCTTTCGGTCCAGCTTGAGCGCTCGGAAATCGGGCCGGTTCACCCTCCCCGCCAGGCAGACCGCCGTACACTTGGCGGCGCGCAGCAGATCGAAGCATTTGCTGAATTCGCCGAGACCCACTTCACCCCCTTCATAGGACGCAAGGCCGGGGTCCGCGAAACCTTTCAGACGGATCACGCAGAAGGGCCGCCCCGCGGCGACGCACTGATCGGCCAGGGCCAGGGGCAACGCGCCTCCGCCGGCGATCAGTCCGATTTTCACGGCGGCGTTCAGTCCAGTTTGGGCAGGCAAAGCGGGCGGGTTCCATCGACGCGGATGAAGTTCACAATCTCCATCACTTCAGGCGAGGACGCGTAGGTCTCGGCCGTGTCGTCCAATCGCTCCTGGAAGGTGCCTTCGTCCGCGAACAGCAGACGATAGGCGGCGCGCAACTGATTGATTGTCTCGCGACCGAACCCCCGTCGGCGAAGCCCCACCAGGTTAAGGCCTTCCAGATGGGCGTGGTTGCCCCACACCGAGCCGAATGGAATGACGTCCTTGGTCACGGTGGCGCTGGCGCCGATGAAGGCGCCGCGGCCGACCCGACTATGCTGGTGAACACCCGCTAGGCCCCCGATGAACACGGAATCATCCACCTTCACGTGCCCGCCGAGCGCCGCGCTATTGGCCATCACCACCCGATTGCCGACGACGCAGTCATGCGCGACATGGCATCCGACCATATAAAGCCCGTCTGAGCCGACCACGGTCAGACCGTGGTCAAGCGCGGTGCCGGTATGCATGGTGACGTGTTCGCGGATTTGATTGCGATCGCCGATGATTAATCGGGTGTCCTCTCCCTTGTGCGCGAGGTGCTGAGGAGGACCGCCCAGGTAGGCGAAGGGGTGGACGATGCAGGCTTGCCCAATCTCGGTGTGACCGTCGATCACCACATGAGACAGAAGCTGTGTTCGATCGCCGACCGTGACCTTGGACCCGACCACGCAATACGGGCCAATCTCAACATCCACACCCAGCTTCGCGCCTTCGTGAACAATGGCCGTTGGGTGGATTAGGCTCATTTAGAGGGTCCGGGGATTTTATCGATCGCCATGGCGGCGAATTCACATTGCGCCGACACCTTGTCGCCGACCATGGCCCTCCCTCGAAACTTGAATATTTCTCCGCGAGCCCGCACCACTTCCACAAACATGCGCAGGACATCTCCTGGCCGCACAGGGCTGCGGAAGCGCGCTTCGTCGACGGAAACGAACATGATCGTCTTGGTGGTGACGTCGACGTCGAGGGACTTTGACATCAGGACGGCCCCGGTCTGCGCCATCGCCTCGATAATCAACACGCCCGGCATCACCGGATCGCCGGGAAAGTGGCCGACGAAGAACGGCTCGTTGACCGTGACACACTTGATGCCGATCAGAGACTCATGAGGCCGATAGTCTTCCGCACGATCGATCAGGAGAAACGGATAACGATGCGGAATCCGATATAAAACCTCGCTTATATTGATGTCGGTCTGGGCGTTCGCCGAGGCTCCGTCTGCGCTCACTTTTCGGTCCCTCCCCGGGCGTTGGCCATTTTCGACAGCCAAGCCATCTCCCGCATGAACTTACGCACCGGACGGGCTGGCGCCCCGACCCACATTTCCCCCGCGGGAATGTCGCGCATGACGCCCGCGTCCGCGGCCACGCGCGCCCGATCACCGATATTGATGTGATCGGCGATGCCGGCTCCGCCCCCAAAAGCAACGCCATCTCCGACGTTACAGCTTCCCGAGATGCCGACCATGGCGGCCAGGACGCAGCCGCGCCCGAGGCGGACGTTGTGGGCGATCTGCACCAGATTGTCGATCTTGGTGTTTTCTCCGATCACCGTATCGTCCCAGGCCCCCCGGTCGATGCAGGTGCACGAACCGATACTGACATTGTCCTGGATAATCACGCGTCCCAGCTGAGGAATGTCGACGGTCTTACCGTCCGCCGAGCCAACGCCAAAGCCAGGTTCGCCGATCACGGCGGCGGACAGGATACGCACCCGGTCGCCGATCATGGCGAAACCGATGGTCACGTGTGAGCCGATCGAACAGCCACGCCCGATCGTGCAGCCTGGTCCGATGACCGTGTAGGCCCCGATCGTGGCGCCGCGCCCGATCCTGGCGCCCGCCCCCACCAGCACGCCCGGTGCCAGGGAAACATCGTCTTCCAGCTCGGCGGTAGGATGAACCGCGGCTTCCTGGCCGGCCAGGCGACGGGGCCGGTGCAGACGATCGGCGGCTTTGGCGTAGGCGCCTTGGGGCTCAGCGGTGATTAGGAGGGCGCAACCGGCCGGCGCCATTTCGGCGTGCTCAGCCGACAGGAAGCAGGCGCCTGAATGGGTGCCTCTCAGATCGTCGCCGTAGCGCCGGTCGGAGAAGAAGCCGATGCTGGAGCTATCGCCTCGCACGAGCGGCGCCACGCGCGTCACCCTGTGATCGCCCTCCTCCGGCTTGGCCAGACTCGCGCCCGTGATGGCGGCCAGTTCGACCAGGGAGACCGGGCCAAGCTCTTCAAAAAATCGCGAATCCGGCATCGAGTCTAGAATGTCCCGCCGCTAGAGCCCGTCAGGCGAAATTGCAATCTCGTTCGCCGCGCGACGTGCGATAAACTTAAATGTGGAGCTCTTTTCCGGGTCAAATGAGGCCATTTGACCTGAAAGGGCTCCTGCCGACGGTCGGTTCAGATCGTCAATCTGACGTCCGGCCGACCGGCCCCGATCCGACCCCGACCGCGAAGTTCCGGCAAGAAGAATCTTCCGTTTGCAGCAAAGCAACGCTCGCCTGCGGCTTTTCGGACGCGCAGACCTGTGGGCGGAGGCCGAAGCCGGCCCAAGGGACCGGCCTCGTTCGCCATGCTTACTGTGCGGGCGCGCCCGGTTGGTCCAGATGTTCGCGGTCGAAGGCGAACTGGGTCAAAGAGCCATTGAGCAATTGGACGACCGTCGGGGTGGTGTCCATCGTGGGATTGCCGACAATGACCGCGTTGGCGTCAATCAGGGCGCCGCAGGTGCGCTGGGTTACGACCTGACCGACGAATGGACCAGCGGCTTGAAGAATGCGCGCATAGGCCTTCTGCTGGGTCGCTTCCAGTTCACGCTGGCGCAGCTGGACCTTCTGCTGGAACTGGGCGCCGCGTTGTTGCAAAGCTTGGCCCCGTTGCTCGTAGACAGCCGCGTCCAGGGTCGCTTTTTGGCCTTCCAAGGTCTTGGCGTCTGTCTCGAGCGTGGTCTGTTCGGTGGTCAGCTCTGCTTGAACAACGGCGCTCAGTTGCTTCATCCGATCGTTGACGAACTGGCCGACGGTGGAGGTCTGCAGCAGGGCCTCGCGCGACAGGAAACACAGCCCCGGAACGGTGCCTGTGATCTGCAGCGGCGGCGCCGCTGGAGCCGCCGCTGCGGTCGCGGCGGCAGCCGGCTTAGCCTTGGGCTTGGCCGCCGGGGTTTGGGCGCCAGCCTGAGCGGCGCACGTGAAGGCTACGACGGCCGCCAGGGCGAGCGTCTGCGGAAACATGGTCTTCATGGGGTCAGAACCTAGCAGCGGTTGAGAAGTAGAAGTTTTGGGTTTTGTCATACGCCGCTTTGGCGATGACGTCGGAGAGATCGAAACGCAGCGGTCCCATCGGCGATTTCCAGAACACGCTGACGCCCGCCGAAGCCCGCAGCGCCAGAGCATCGTTGATGTTTGTGTCCAAAAGACCGGTGGTCGGATCGATTTTCGCCGCCTTGTCCAAGGATCCGAGCGTGCCCACCTGGGTGAAGATGGAGGTATTGATGCCGTATTGCTCGGGCAGATAATTCGGAACGGTCATCTCCACTGTGCCTTCGGCGTAGAAGTTGCCGCCCAGGGCGTCGCCGTAGACCGTGTCACGCGCGCCGATGCCGGCGAGTTGGAACCCGCGGAAGGTGTCGCCGCCGCGGAAGAAGCGGTCGTTGATGCGGACATAGTCCTTGTTCCAGGGCTCGATGTCGCCCACTTCGCCCTTCACCATCAGGATATAGCTGGGGCTAAAGGCGTGATAGACCGCCGCGTCGATCTCGGTTTTGGCGAAGTCGACATTGCCGCCGAAGCCCGCGAAGGTTTGGTTGAAGTCGGCGTAGAAGCCGCGCGTCGGCTTGACAGGGTCGTCGCGCTGATCCCAGCGATAACTGAAGCCGATTTGAGACGTCAGGGTCGAGCCACGTTCCTCGCATAGCACCGCCGATACCGTTTCAAAGCCCGGTACGCACAGGGAGCTGTCCACATTGATGTTGTCCGAGTGCAGGCTGTAGGTGAGCAACAGCCGGGAATAGTCGGTCAGCGGGAAGCCCAGGGTCAGCGAGGCCCCGGTGGATGCCGACTGGTAAGACGCGTACTCAGAGAAATTATAGCGCGAGGAATAGAGGTTGAAGCCCGCGGCGAGATTGCGCCCCAGGAAACGGGGCTCGGTGAAGCCGAATGTAATCCCCTGCTCCAGATAGCCGGCCGATACCTTCAAGGTGAGCTGCTGACCGCGACCACGGAAGTTGCGCTCACTAACCCCGATGTCCGCGATGAGCTGTTCCACCGAGCTATAGCCCAGACTGAACGAGAGTTCGCCTGTGGGCTGCTCGGTGACCTTGACGCGCAACACCGTCTTGTCGGGCGCGCTGCCAGGCAATTGCTCGATATCCACGTCCTTGAAGAACCCGAGGGCCTTGACCTTGACCTTAGACCGATCGACCAGCACCCGATTGTAGGCATCGCCCTCCGACAGCAGCAGCTCGCGCCGGATCACCGGGTCGATGGTGCGGTTGTTGCCGACGATGTCGATGCGTTCGACATAGACTCGCGGCCCTTCGACGATCTGGAAATTGACGTCGACGGTGTGGGTCTGGGGATTGGCCGTATAGCGCGGCCGCACGTCCACGAAGGCGAAGCCAGCGGAGCCCGCGGCAAAGGTTAGGGCGTCGGTGGCCTTGTCGATCAGGTCGTCCTGATAGGTCTGGCCTTCCCTGAGCGGGAGCGTTTTCTGCAGCGTGGCGGCGTTCAGTCGCTTCAGATCGGTCTCGACCGTCAGCTTGCCGAACTTATATCGGCCGCCTTCGTCGATCGTGTAGGTCAGGGCGAAACCGTTCTTGCTGGGATCGAGCTCGGCCACCGCCGACAGCACGTGAAAGTCATAGAATCCGCGGTTGCGATAGAACTTGCGCAACTGTTCGCGATCGTAGTCGACCCGATCAGGGTCGTAGTTATCGCTGTTCGCGAAAAATCGGTACCACTTGGATTCCTTGGTCACGATCACATTGCGCAGATCGCTGTCCGAGAACTGCTTGTTGCCGATCACGTTGATATTGAGGATCCCGCTCTTGGGCCCTTCATTGATCACGAAGATCAGGTCGACGCGCTTTTGCGGCAATTCGACGATCTGCGGAGTGACCGTTGCGCTGACGCGACCGGACCGTCGGTAGAGCTCAACGATCCGTTGAACGTCCGCCTGCGCGCGCGAGCGGGTGAAAACGCCGCGCGGCCGCACCTGCACCTCGTCGCGCAGCTTGTCTTCCTTGAGTTCGTGGTTTCCCTCGAACACCACCTGATTGATGATCGGGTTTTCCGACACACGCACGATCAGATCCGTGCCTTGCAGCTGGATCTGCACATCGGCGAAAAGATCGGTTTTGAATAGCGTCTTCAGGGCGTCATCGATGCGCGCGGAGTCCACGCGATCGCCGACGGCGATCGGCAGGTAGGACAGGATTGTGCTGTCTTCGATCCGCTCAGCGCCGCGAATGATGATTCGTTGGACCACCCCGCTGGTCGGCGCGGCGGGAGCTGCAGCGGCTTGCGGCGCTGCGGGCGAAGGCGTGGCAGTCGCGGCGGCGGCAGTAGCCGGCGGCGGGCTGACGGGCGCGGCGGGAGTTTGGGCCCACGCATAGGAACCAAGCGCCATCGCGCCCAACAGGACCGCAGTGGAAAGCAGTGCAGAGCTTCGGACGCGCGCAGCGTGCATTCAGGTCAGCCGTAAAGTGGATGGGGGATCAGGAAAAAAATCCGCCAAGGAGTTTAAACACACGGAGCCGCTGTAGATCGTTCCAGGTGGCGAACAACATCAATCCGAGCAGTAAGGCAAGCCCCACGCGGTAGCCAGCGGCTTGGAGCCTGGGGCCGAGAGGTCGCCGCGCGACCGCTTCGAAGGCGTAAAACAGCAAGTGGCCGCCGTCCAGCACCGGCACCGGCAGCAGATTCATAAATCCCACGCTGACCGACAAAATGGCGGCTAGGTTCAACAGATTGGCCAGGGCGCCCAGAACTTTCAGGGCAAACGTAGGCTCTCCCGCCGCGCCGGCGTGCACCACGGCGCCCGACAGCTGCGCGATGCCGAGCGGGCCGGACAACTGGCCCGCGGGCAGCTCCCCATGGATCAGGCGATCCACGATGAACACCGTCATGGTCAGTTTGTCCCACGTTCGCGACACGCCGCCGCGTAAAGCCTCGAGCGGACCGAAGCGCTGGAAGCGGATGTCCGAGGCCTGGTTCGTGGATAGTATGCCTAACGCGCCGGCGATCTGTTTGCCGCCCAGGCCATTATCGCTTTCTCGTGAGACTGGTGTGGCCGTAAGCGTCAGCTCACGACTGTCTCTGAGAACCAGAAAGCGGATCGGCGTGCCGGCGCGAATCTGGACGTATTGCGCCAGGGATTCGAAGCTGTCGATGGCGTGTCCGTCCGCCCGTTCGATCAAGTCGCCCGCGCGAAAACCCGCGGCGGCGGCGGGATCGCCTGGAATTGTCTGCGCGATACGCGCCGGCAGGGTGCGCTCGCCGATCCCTGCCAACAGGGCGGCGGTCACCACGATGGACAGCAGGAAATTCGCCAAGGGACCGGCTGCCACCACGATGGCCCGCTGCCATACCGGCTTGAAATGAAAATAGCTCTTAAGGGCCTTGGGGCCCTCGCGCGCCAGGACCTCGGCGCGCAAGGCTTCCAGTTCTTCGGCATTGGGCACGCTGGCGGCGTTCTCGTCACCGGCGAAGCGAACATAGCCTCCCAGGGGGATCCAGGCGATGCGCCATTCCACGCCGGATCGGTCACGCCAGGACCACAGCGCTCGGCCGAAGCCGATGGAAAAGCGGTCCACGGCGACGCCGCAGGCCTTGGCGGCCAGGAAGTGCCCCATTTCGTGGATGGTCACCACCAGCCCTAGCACGAGCAGGAACGAGACGGCGCCGATGGCAAAATCGTGGACGGTTTGAATCATGCGAGACGATTGGTCCTAGTGGGTGCGCGCGCCGTGTTGAAGAATAGTCGAGGCGACGGCCCGCGCCTGCCGGTCGATGGCCATCGCGCACTCAAGCACATCCGAATCGCCGGAGGCTACCAGCGCGCCCTCCGCGTCCATTTGTTCCAGGGTCTGGGCGACAGTGGCGGCGATATCGAGAAAACCGATGCGTCGGTCCAGAAAGGCCGCCACGGCGGCCTCGTTGGCGGCATTCATCGCCGCCGGGGCGCCGCCGCCGATCTTCAGCGCCTGACGGGCCAGTCCGATGGCGGGAAATCGCTCCAAGTCCGGCTCCTCGAACGTGAGCGATCCGATCGCCGCCAGATCGAGATGCGGGGCGGGCCAGCTGATCCGACCCGGCCAGGCCAGGGCATAGGCGATGGGCGTGCGCATGTCCGGCGGTCCAAGTTGAGCAAGCGTCGAGCCGTCGAGATATTCCACCAGGCTGTGAATGATCGATTGTGGATGCACGATGACGTCGATTTGCTCTGGCCGGACTGAGAACAGGTAGGCGGCCTCGATCATCTCAAGGGCCTTGTTCATCATGGTGGCGGAATCGATCGAAATCTTGGCGCCCATGCTCCAATTGGGATGCGCCACGGCCTGTTCCGGCGTTGCCGCCGACATCGCCTGACGGGTCCAGGTGCGGAAGGGCCCCCCCGAGGCGGTCAGGATGATCCGGCCCACCGCATCGGACCAATGCTCCTGCAGGGCCTGGAAGATCGCCGAATGCTCGGAATCCACCGGCACCACCACGCCGCCGTGCACGCGCGCGGTCTCCAGCAGGGCCGGGCCCGCGCAGACCAGGCTTTCCTTGTTGGCCAGGGCCACAATGGCGCCCGTGCGCGCCGCCGCGAGGGTGGGCGCCAGACCCGCGGAGCCGACGATGGAGGACATGACCCAGGGCGCGTCCATTTGGGCGGCTTCGATGACGGCGCTACGGCCCGCCGCCGCGCGCACGCCCGAGCCGTCGAGTCTGGCGCGCAGCTCTTCCAGCAGGCTTTCGTCATCAATCACCGCCACCTGCGGTCGCCAGCGCAGCGCCTGCTCGGCCAGACGCGCCACATTGCGTCCAGCCGTCAGGGCGACGACCTCCACGTCCGCCGACCCACAGGTTTGGGCGGCGTCGAGCAGGTCGAGCGTGGACACGCCGATGGAGCCGGTCGAGCCCAGGACGGTGACGGAGCGGGAAAGATTCAATGCGGCCACCCCAGGTTGACGATTAGACGCGCGGCGGCGACAGCCAATAGAGCGAACATGAGACCATCGACACGATCGAGCAATCCGCCATGTCCCGGGATCAGGCCCCCGGAGTCCTTTACCCCAAAACGTCGCTTAAGCATCGATTCCCACAAATCCCCGGCCATCGTGGCCAGCCCCGCGAAGGCGCCCACCATAAGCGCTTTAATCGTCGAAAGTTGCTCGGGACGTAAGAGCGCCCAGATATAGGCCACGGCTGCGGCGGCCAGGGTCGCGGCGATCAGCCCCCCGAAAAATCCCGACCAAGTCTTGTTGGGCGAGAATTGCGGCCACAGTTTGGGCCCTTTGAACAGATTGCCCGCCAGAAACGCCACGATGTCGGCCGACCAGGCCGACGCCAGCACCAAAAAGGTCCACATCTGACCGCCGGGTTCGGCGGCCCGCAGCCAGATCAGGGCCAGGCAAGGTGCGCCGATATACAGGGCGCCAAACGCCGCGTCGGCCGGCCGCGTCGCCACGGCGCGCGACAACATGGCGCAGACGCCGGCGCTGAGCACCAGCACGATCCAGGCGATGCGGTAATGCCCGAACTCGGCGGTCATCACCGCCGCCAGAACCGCGACGGTCACGGCTGCGGTCACGCGCGTCGGCGCGCTTGGGGCGGTCATGCGGCCCCACTCGATAGCGGTGAGCAGAACGGCGACGACGATCACCGCCAGCAGCGGCCAGCCGCCAGCATAGGCTGCGTAAAGCGCCATCGGCGCCAGAACGGCCGCCGACAGGACGCGGACGCCCAGGTTGGACCAGTTGAAGCGTCTAGCCGGCGGCGAGGGCGTCATTCACGTCCGCCCCGCCGTACCGTCGCTCGCGGGTCCGAAATTCGTCAACGGCCGCCTTCAGCAGCGCGGGGCCATAATCCGGCCAAAGCACATCCTGGAACACGAATTCGGCGTAGGCGGCCTCCCACAACAGGAAATTGGACAGGCGCTGTTCGCCGCTCGTGCGGATGATCAGGTCGGGCGCAGGGCTGTCGGCGGTCGACAGGTATGACTGGAAGCCATCTTCGGTCAGGTCGTCCGGCTCGGCCAAGCCCGCCTTGACCTTGCGCGCAAATTGCCGCGCAGCGTCGACGATGTCGGGCCGACCGCCGTAGTTGAACGCGACCTGCAGATGGAACTTGTCGTTGGCTGCCGTGGAGGCTTCGGCGCGCTCGATGATATCCAGGATGTCAGGGGGCAATCCCTCGCGGCGGCCGAGGATGCGCACCCGCACGCCCGCTCGGCCCAGGCGCGCCAAATCGGTCTGCACATAGGCCTTGAGCAGCCGCATCAGCTCTGAAATTTCGCCCGCGGGCCGTCGCCAGTTCTCGGTGGAAAAGCCGAACACCGTCAGACGCTGGATGCCGCACGCGGACGCCGCCTCCACGGTGCGCTTGAGCGCGGCGACGCCTTCGCGATGGCCCAGGCTCCGCGGCAGGCCGCGAGCCTTCGCCCACCGGCCGTTGCCATCCATGATGATCGCCACGTGCGCGGGTCCGCCCTGTTCGGCGAGGGGCGATGCAGATCTCAAACCGGGCGGCGCGGAGGCCATATTCGAGTCCTTGTTCGGCGGAAAACCACCAATTCCTGCCGGCTAAACCTGCATGATCTCTTGTTCTTTGGTTTTCAACAGCTCATCGACCCGCTTGACCGCCTGATCGGTGAAACCCTGAACTTCATCGCTCATGCGCTTGAGTTCGTCCTGAGTGATGACGCCGTCTTTTTCCGCCTTTTTCAGCTCGTCGATGGCGTCGCGGCGGACGTTGCGCACGGCTATACGCTGTTGCTCAGCGTATTTGCCCGCCAATTTGGCAAGATCGCGCCGCCGTTCCTCGGTCAGCGGCGGCACGGGAATGCGTAGATTCTGGCCTTCCACCATGGGGTTCAGGCCCAGCCCGGCGTTACGGATAGCTTTTTCGACGGACACCACCACGCCCTTGTCCCACACGCTGACAGTGATCGAACGCGGGTCGGGCACGCTGACCGCCCCGACCTGGCTAAGCGGCACGGTGGCGCCGTAGGCGTCGACCATGACCTGATCGAGCAGGCCGGCGGAAGCGCGGCCGGTGCGCAGCCCGCTGAATTCCTCCTTCAGCGCGTTCACGCACTTGTCCATCCGCTCGCGCTGACGGCCGATATTGGGTTTTTCGCTGGCGGCCATTGCTTTGGTCCTAGTCGCTTGAGTGACGGTCTTCGCAGATGACGGTATGGACTCCGCCGCCCAGAACGACCTGCATCAATTCGCCCCTCCGACGAATGGAGAAAACGACAATGGGGATGCCGTTGTCCCGCATCAGGCTGATGGCCGAGGCGTCCATCACCTTCAAGTCCTGGGCCAATACGTCCAGATAACT
>Ga0302319_10004217_pt1 | contig 29644 bp, 27 predicted proteins | sample Bog_T0_2_FD_203319 | JGI IMG/M metagenome (GOLD analysis project Ga0302319, IMG submission 203319) | Peat permafrost microbial communities from Stordalen Mire near Abisko, Sweden - Bog_T0_2 | ecosystem: Environmental > Terrestrial > Soil > Wetlands > Peat | place: Sweden: Abisko, Stordalen Mire... | reverse complement strand
GCACGGTCCACCTCGACCGGAACTATCGCGAGCGGGGACCGTCTCTCCCTCCCGACGCCCGTGTCGCTTCCCTTCCCGACGCGGTAGATTGGATTGTGCGCAATTCCGAATAGGAACATATCGTGGCGATAACCGATTTGAAAATCAAACTCTTTGCCGATGGCGCCGATAAAGCGGCGATGCTGGCGCTTTACCGCAACCCGATGATCCAGGGCTTCACCACCAATCCCACGCTGATGCGCAAGGCGGGCATCGCCGATTACGAGGTGTTTGCGCGGGACATCCTCTCGGAGATCCGCGACCGCCCCATCTCTCTCGAAGTATTCGCCGATGAGTTCGACGAGATGGAACGGCAGGCGCGGCTCATCGCTTCCTGGGGGCCGAATGTCTACGTCAAGATCCCGGTGACGAATACCCGGCGGGAACCGGCCCTGGAGTTAATCCACCGCCTCTCCCACGCCGGCATCCGCTTGAACATCACCGCGCTGTTGACCCTCGACCAGGTGCGGGACGTCGCGGCGGCACTGGCGGGCGGCGCTGCCTCGAATGTATCGGTCTTCGCCGGGCGCATTGCCGATACCGGCCGCGATCCGGTGCCGCTGATGGCCAAGGCCGTCGAAATGGTTTCCGTCCATCCGGGCATGGAGTTGATCTGGGCCAGCCCGCGCGAACTGCTCAACATCTTTCAGGCCGACGCCATCGGATGCCACATCATCACGGCCACTTCGGACGTGCTGCAAAAGCTGGCGCTGGTGGGCAAAGATCCGGACGAATATTCACTCGATACAGTCAAGATGTTCTACTCCGACGCGGTGAAGTCGGGGTTCAAAGTCTAGGCCCACCGGTGTCTCTCTCGCTGCCGCGCAACGCTCAACTGTGGCTTCCCGGCTATCTCCGTAACCGTCTGGCCGCGAAGCGTGCTCCCCGCGGCGGCCGCGTGTGGCTGGCAATTGCCGATCATTGGGAGCCTTACTATCAGCGCCCCTCCGACGAAGTTGCCGCCCAGCGGGTGGCCATGTGGGTGAAACACTGGCCGGAAATCGCCGGACGGCACGCGGATTCCACGGGACGCTCCCCACAGTACACTTTCTACTACCCGCAGGAAGAATACCGGCCGCGGTTTCTGGACTCGCTGGCGGAAATGAAGCGGGCCGGCATTGCCGACGTGGACGTGCACATCCACCACGACGGCGAAGGCGAGCAGAACTTCATCGACCGCATGAGCGGCTTCATTGAAGCGCTGGTGACCCGTCACGGACTGCTTCGTATGTCCGGCGGACGCCCGGTCTTCGGATTTATTCACGGCAATTGGGCGCTCGACAATTCGCGCCCCGACGGCCGGTGGTGCGGACTCAATAACGAAATCACCCTGCTGCGCGACCTGGGCTGCTATGCCGATTTCACCATGCCGTCGGGAAACTCGCCGACGCAGTCGCGCACAGTCAACGCCATCTACTGGGTGAACGACGACCCGTTGAAGCCCCGCTCCTACGACCGCGGAATCGCGGTAAAACCGGGCGTTCCAGGCGCGGGCGACCTGCTCATGATCCCTGGCCCTTTCGGTCTCCGGTGGGCGCAACGCCTGGTGCCGAGGATGGAAACCGGCGAACTTGCTTCCTACGATCTGCCGACCGCGTACCGCGTGGAGCGATGGCTCGACCTGGCGCCCCGCATCGGCGGCGATATCTTCATCAAGCTCTACACTCACGGCACGCAGGACAGGCACTCCGCGGCGCTGCTGCTGGAAGGCGGGCTGGACACGCTGTTCGATCTGCTGCCGGAGGCCTGCCGCCGGCACGGGTATGCACTCCACTACGTGTCCACATGGGAAATGCGTCAGGCTGTGGACGCTGCGGCGCAGTCGGAGCCGCGACCGTGAGGGAGCATTACCGCCCACAATTCAAGTAGAGTTTGCATGCCGGAGAGCGAGGTCCATCCACTTCGTTGTCCCCTTTTGTTTCCGGAGGCCCCCGGTTGGCATCCTCCGCATCCTTCGCCGCTTTAGACTTCGACTGTCTCTGCGCAGTGTTATACAATTGGTATAACACTGCGACTTGAATGGGATGACCAAAAGAACCGGGTAACATGGCGAAGAAGAAACCACCCGCATCATCTCGGCCCGCGAAGCTAATAAGCGTGAGCGCCGAATCTATATTCAGCAAGCCGGTGGGTAAGAAACAGAGCGCCGCCCTGTCCCGGATCGCAAAGCGGCAGGCATCCGGAGACGATTGCGGCATTGACTATTCGGACATCCCTCCTCTGACCAACGAGCAACTGGCGCAATTCCGCCGCACTCCGAAGGTCTTGGTGGCCGCTCGCATCGACCGGGAAGTTTACGACTGGCTGCTGCAATATGGTAAAGGTTACTCGACCCGGATCAACAGCATCCTGCGTACGGTCATGGATCGGACTCGGTGAAGGCACTTCGATTTCATCTGGCTCCTACCGGGCACAGCTTGACACCTCTCGCCGGGCGCGTCAGACTGTGAATTCGGCATTCCGATTCGGGGGAAACTTGCGCGCATTTGTGACCGGGGCAGCCGGCTTCATTGGAAGTACTCTTGTGGACCGGCTCCTCGCTGACGGCCATGACGTAGTGGCCTTCGATAATTTCTCCACCGGCCAGGAGAAGTTTATCGCCGGCTCTTTACAGAATCCCCGCTACCGCCTGGTGCGCGCGGACCTGCTCGACCTGGATGCGTTACGGGCAGCAATACCTGGAACCGAAGTGGTCTTTCACCTGGCCGCCAACGCCGACGTGCGCTTTGGCACCGACCATCCCCGGCGCGATCTGGAACAGAATACCATCGCCACCTGGAACGTCCTCGAAGCCATGCGCACCCACGGCGTGCGCCGCATCGCTTTCTCTTCCACGGGCTCGGTATACGGGGAAGCCACCGTGATCCCCACGCCCGAAGATTGCCCGTTCCCGGTGCAGACCTCTCTCTACGGGGCCTCGAAGGTGGCCGCCGAAGCGCTCATTCAGGCTTACTGCGAAGGTTTCGGAATGCGAGCCTGCATCTTCCGATTCGTTTCCATCATGGGCGAGCGCTACACTCACGGCCACGTGTTCGATTTCTATAAGCAATTGCTCGAACATCCCGGTGAACTGCGCGTACTCGGCAACGGCGCCCAGCGGAAGTCTTATCTGTACGTGCAGGATTGCGTCGACGCCATCCTCCTGGCCCTGGAACATGCCACGGCGCCGGTCTCCATCTTCAATCTGGGAACCGACGAGTATTGCCAGGTGAACCAGTCCATCCAGTGGATCTGCGAACGCCTGGGGCTCCATCCGGCGCTGCAGTATACCGGCGGGGATCGCGGCTGGATCGGCGATAATCCATTCATTTTCCTGGATTGCACGCGCATCCGCGCGCTCGGATGGCGCCCCCGGCTGACTATTCAAGAAGCGGTGGTCCGCACGGTGGAATATCTCCAGTCGAACCAGGGGCTTCTGGCCGCGCGCTGATTGAATACGCCGGAGTTCGATGGACGATAAAGTATGTTGCCGTCTATCAAGACGGTGCGTCGACGAGCCGGTAGCCTTCAGGAAGATGGCGTTGGAGGTCGCGGCCGTCGTGAAGAATACGGGCCACCTCGATGACGCCATCGTCGCGGCGGCGGTACAGGAGAAAATGACGCGGCTCTTTCACCTTTGACCCGCTCACTCGGTTCCGGCTGCATTCCAGGTGATATGTCCGCGCGCCCCGGACCATGATCTCGGGGCGCTCTTTCGATCCTGGACGCTCGGGATCGGCTCCGATGTCCTTTAAGGCCTGTTTGATCAAAGTATCGTAGCGAAGTGCCGCGCGCTCGCCAAACTCCTGGACGGTCCATTCCATCAGGCCAGAGAGATCCCGCTTGGCGGGGCCGGTAAGCCTTACATCATACTTCTTCGGAGGTTTAGACACGCACTTTTTCAGCGACGAGTTTTTCCGACACTTCCCGGCGCACCTGATCTACGAAGTCATCAATCTCCCGATCGGAGCGGAGGGTCACGTAATCGCCGCGGTCAGCGGCGTCAAAGCCTTCCTTGGCGGCGCCGCGAAGCCATTCGATCCTGGCTCTGTCTTCCTGCTCGCGCTGCTCCAGGAGCCGGAGGCCTTCGCGCACCACTTCGCTGGCATTGCTGAAACGGCCCGAGGTTATGCCGGTCTCAATGAAGCGGTCGAAATGTTCGGTCAGGTTGACGTTCCGGGTGGGCATGCGATGGTCCTCCAATCAAGACCATCCTATCAGGATTGGCAATAGTTGCCAACAAGTTGCCCGTTTACGGCTGCATCACCCGATTGCCCGTGAAGTCGAAGCGGAAGCGCACCTCGCGCAGACCCGCGCCGGTCATCGCCGCGCTGAGCCGCGCCTTGTCCTCCGTATAAAACAGGAGGAATCCGCCGCCGCCGGCGCCAATCAGTTTGCCGCCGATGGCGCCGTTGGCCCGCGCCAGTTCATAGTAGTCGTCAATCTGACGATTGCTCATGCCGATGCTGCGCGCGCGCTTGCGTTCCCAGTGTACGTGCATCAGCTCGCCGAAAGCCCGCAGATCGCCGGCCTCCAACGCCGCTTTGCTCTCATAACCGAGCCGCTTGACGAAGTGCAGGTTCTCCATCATTTCGTGGTCCTTCTGTTTGCTCCGCACATCCTGATCTTTGAGGATTTCCGACGCATTGCGGGTGTAGCCGGTGAAGAAGAGCACCAAGCCGTCCTCCAGGCGGTGCAAGGTGGCGGGAGGAAAGCGCACCGGCTCCACGTCCACGTGGCCATCCGGCTGGAAGGTGAACGCGGTGATGCCGCCGTAAGCGGCGATGTACTGATCCTGTTTGCCGATGGGTTCGCCCAGAAGGTCGATTTCGATATGACACGCCTGCTCGGCCAGCTCCCGCTGCGTCACATGATTGTGGCGATAGGTGTGCAGCGCGGATAGCAGCGCGGTGGTGAAACTGCCGGAGGAGCCGAGGCCGGTTCCGGCGGGAATGTCGGACATGCTGGCGAGCTCCAGATGCGGATCTTCGATGGGGATCAGCCGCAGCGCCTCGCGCACGATGGGATGAAGGATCTCGCCGGCCGACGAGACTACTTCCATCTTGGAGTAGCGGACGATGATCTGGGGCACGAACGTTTCGTGAAGCGTGATGTACACGTACTTGTCGATGGCGCCGGCTATCAGAAATCCGCCGTGCTCGCGATAATAAGAAGGCAGGTCGGTACCGCCGCCTCCCAGGGAGATGCGCAACGGGCTGCGTGTAATGATCATAGATTGGGGCCGCACTCGTAGATTAGCAGTCCCGGCTATTTCGGGGACAGGCTACATAACCTCGAAATTCAGCCGGCCTATTTCGAGGTTATGTAGCCTGTCCCCGAAATAGGCACGCTACAATGACCCTTTGGACCGAAATCTTGGAACCCAACCAGCGTGTAAAAGTCGGACTCGTGGGCGCGGGGTATGTCAGCACGTATCATGCCCGGGCACTCCGCAGTCTGCCATTTGTCGAAATCGTGGGCATCGCCGATCTCGACCGGGAGCGCGCCGCCGCTCTGGCCGCTCAATTTCAGATCCCCGCGGTCTATCCCTCGCTCCAGGCGATGGCCGAAGCCCATCCCAAAGTGATCCACATCCTGACGCCCCCGGGTTCCCATGCGGCCCTGGCACTGGAGGCCCTGGAGATGGGGTGCCACGTATTCGTGGAAAAACCCATGGCCGAAAGCGCCGCCGATTGCGACCGCATGATCCGGAGCGCCCGCGAAAAAGGCCTGGTCCTTTCGGTGAATCATTCCGCCCGCATGGATCCCATCGTCCTGGAAGCCCTGGACATGATTCGCAACGGGGCCTGCGGGGAAGTGCAGGCAGTCGATTTCTTCCGCAGCTCCGACTATCAGGCCTACTCCGGCGGACCGGCTGTCCCTCCGCATTTCCGCAACGGCTCTTACCCTTTTCAGGACCTCGGCGTCCACGGTCTCTACCTGCTGGAAGCGTTTCTGGGCCCCATCCACCGCGCCGATACGCGTTACTACGCCAGCGGCAGCGGCGATCCCAACCTGGTTTTCGACGAGTGGCGCACCATGGTCGAAACCGGCCGCGGCACCGGCCACATGTACATTTCCTGGAACGTGCGGCCCATCCAGAACGAGCTCATCATCCACGGAACCAAGGGCGTCATGCACGTGGATTGCTACCTCCAGGTCATCACCCTGCGCAAGACCTATCCGGCTCCCAAGGCGGTGCAACGCATCCTCGGAGCGGGGTTCAATTCGCTGCATATGTTGGCGAAAGTGTCGGTCAATACGGTGCGCTTCGCCACCGGACGATTAAAGCCGTCGCCCGGGATTCACGTCTCCGTGGTCAAATTCCACGAGGCGTTGCATCGCGGCGAACTGCCCCCGGTGCCCGCCGAAGAGGGGCGGCGCGTAATCGCTCTGTTGGAAGACGTTTCTCGCCGCGCCGACGACGATAAACGCGTCTACCTGTCCGAGCCGAACCAGACCCTCAGGCCGCGCATCCTGGTGACCGGCGCCAACGGCTTCCTCGGGACGGCGCTGGTCAAACGGCTCCGCGCGGAGCTCGGCGAGCCGCTGCGTTTGCTGGTGCGCCGGCCGGCCGCCAACCCGCCACCCGACGATCTGCAACTGGTATACGGCGACCTTGGAAATCCCGCCGTGGTGGATCGCGCCATGCAAGGCATCGAGACCGTCTTCCATGTGGGCGCGTCCACCAAGGGCGGGCCCTTCGAATTCTCGAGCGGCACCGTTTGGGGCACGCGCAACGTGATCGACGCGTGCGAGCGCCATGCCGTCCGCCGCTTGGTGTACGTCAGTTCCATGAGCGTGCTCCAACATGCCGGGCACGAACCCGGTGTGCCGGTGAACGAATCCTCGCCCTATGAGCCGTTTCCGCAACAGCGAGGCCTGTATACCCAGACCAAACTGGAAGCGGAGAAGATGGTATTGGAAGCCGCGGCGGCCCAGCGCATCCACGCCGTGGTGCTGCGTCCGGGACAGATCTACGGGCCCGGCGCCGAGAAAATCCCGCCCTCGGGCACCATCGGCATCGCCGGCCGCTGGCTGGTGGTAGGTTCGGGCAACCACCATGTCCCGCTGGTGTATATCGATAACGTAGTGGACGCGCTGATGCTGGCTGCCACTACGGATTTGCCGAATGGCTCCATTTTCCAGTTGGTCGATCCCGAGGGACTCATGCAACGCGAGTATGTCGATTACGTCCGCCGCTCGGGGCGCCCGGTGCGGGCATGGTATGTGCCGGCATGGTTCCTCAAGCTGGCCGGCTTTGGCGCGGAGTTGCTGGGAAAAGCGCTGAAGCGTTCCGTGCCGATCACCCCGTACCGCGTGCGGTCCATCACGCCCCTGTGGCCTTGCGATTGCACGGCGGCGCATACCATTCTGGGCTGGCAGCCACGCGTCAGTATCCAGGAGGGTATGGCGCAGACGTACCCGCCACGATGAGCCAGCGTCTTCGCGGGTATTTTCGCCAACGATGGCGGGCTTGTGCCTGCCTTTTCGTGATGATCGTTCTGGCCGAGGCGGTCTATCTCCGGCCGGCGTTTCTAAGCGGCAAGACGATCCTCGCCGGTAGCGATTATTTGCAGTTGCACATGGCCCGCATGGCGTTTGCGGAAGAAGGCCTGTTCGGTCCCCGGCACACCCTGCCCGCCTGGAACCCGCACGAGCTTCTGGGAGCGCCATTCGCCGCCAATTTGCAAAGCTTTCCGTGGATTCCCACCCGCCTCCTGCTGCTTCTGTTCCCTCCCGAGACGGCTTACGCTCCGGGCGTGGCGATGGCCGCTTTACTGGCGGCGCTCTTCACGTATCTGTTTTGCCGGCGGGCCGGTCTATCGGAACTGGCCGCCGCCGCTGCCGGTTGGACATTCGCCTGCGCCGGCTACTTCGCTTCACGCGTGATGGCCGGACACCTGCCACTGCTCGAAGCCTATCCCGCGCTTCCCCTTCTGCTCTGGCTGGCAGACCGTGCGCTCGATCCGGCCCGTGCCGGGCGTTGCCGGTGGGACGTGGCATGGCTCGCCATTGCCAGCGCCTGCGTGGTGTCGGCCGGCCACCCACAGATTCCCGCCTATGCCATGTCGGTGGCCGGGCTCTATGTAATTTGGCGCGGCCGTGGGTGGCTGCGCGTCCGCCTGGCCGGCGCCCTGGTGCTCGGCTCGGCCCTCAGTCTGGCCGTGTGGTGGCCCATGCTCCTGCTCATCCAAAAGAGCACGCGCGTGCTCGATCTGGATCCGCCGGACAACGACGTGGTGTTCCCGTACCGGCGCATTCTGGCGTTGTTCGTTCCCGGAATCGACGGTTGGCCCGCGGGGTTCGGCCGGCGCATCTTTTCCGGTTACCCCAATGGGTCCTATTTGTTCGACACGGCCTCTTACATAGGTCTCGCGCCCATCGTCGCGGCCGCGGCCCTGCTGCTGCTCTGCTGCCTGCGGAAGCGAAGGCCCGAGGGGCGATTTCTGTTTCTGGCCTGCGTCGGATCGATGGCCTTCCTCGGCGCGCTGCCTCTACTGAATTTCCTGCGCCACCTTTCGCCGGCATTGATCCTTCGCAGCCCGTCGCGCTTGCTGTATCTGACCACGTTCTCGCTCTCGGTCGCTCTGGGGGCGGCGGTGGACGCGGTTCTCGCCATGAAGGCCCGAAAGTTGGCGTACGCCATCGTAGCCGTGGGCTTGGGACTGCATGGCCTGGATCTGGCCGGTTTTTCGCGGCTCTTCGTGATCCCCGTTTCGCGCTCGGCGGACCCTTTGGGAGGCCAGGACGAGCTTCTTGCCCAGTCAATCCAAGACGGCAGGATAGCCACCGATTTCGCCATTTGGTCGTCGCGCCGCCGGTTCGACGATATCGGTGCGTTCGATTCTCTCTTGCTGGAGAAACCCTACCGGGCCATCCTTGGTTTGAGCGGCGCATCCCCACGCCTGAATCTGCAGATTGTGAATGGGGCGGAACTGGCTCGGCCGGCGCTGCGGGCGGGCGGCGTGATGTTGGTGCTGACCAAGCGATTCAGACCCGATCTCCCTCTGGTGGGCAGGCTCAACGGCCTGTATCTGCATAGCGTGCCCGATCCCGCGCGTCGCGCCAGCGTGTACTTCTCGAAGTCGGTTGTGTTTCTGCCGGAGGACCAGGTTCTCCCCGCGCTGCGCGCGCACGTCTACGAGAAGAGTCTGCTGGTTATGCCTACTGAGAGCCGGGATCCGGCATGGGTAATTCCCAGGATTCCGGAGACGAACACCGAACGCGCCGGGACGGCAGTTTACCATCGGCCCTCCAGCGATGAGATCCTGCTCGATGTTTCGGCCGGAGGCCCCGGCTTTGTCGACGTGCTGGAGGCCTACGATCCAGGCTGGATGGCCGAGGTGGATGGCCAGCCCGCGCCGGTTTTCCCGGCCAACGGCTTCACTCTGGCGATTCCCGTATCAAGCGGCAAACACGCCGTTCGCTTCGTATATGGCACTCCGGGAAGGTCTTTGGGAATGGCGTTCTCGCTTTCGGCCCTCGGTTTTCTGGCTTTGTTAATCTGGCGTTCCGGCGCAGTCCGGACCTCCGTTTCTCCTCCAAAGCAGCCCCGCGGCAACGGCACAAAAAGTGCTAGACGAAACGCGAATGCACCAACGATGCGTTAGTCCAGTGATATCATAGGTCGTAGATGAGCCTGCTCTCGCCAAGACTCCAACTCAAAGTCGCGCAAAAGCAGATTCTGACCCCTGGGTTGGTGCAGATGGTCACCGTCCTCCAGCTTAACCGGCTGGAATTAAAGGAGATGATCACCCAGGAGATCGTCAAGAACCCGGTCCTGGAAGAATCCACCGAGGAGCCCGGCGAAGAGATCACGCCCGAAGAGTTGACGCCGCTGCTGGAGGCCGAGCAGGAGCACAACTCCGACCCCGCCGACCGGCAACTGCTGGAAGCGGCGGTATTAAACGACGCCAATTCGCTGGATGGCTCGGTGGGCGACGTGGCCATTAACGGCAATCTTTTCCCGGATGCCGAAGAGACCGCGTCGGCGGTGTCGGAGCCGGAAATCCCGACAGCCAGCGATCCGGCGTTGGAAACTCCGGCAGCCACCGATCCCTTCGACGAAATCGATTTTGGCTCGTTCTTCGACGACTACCTGGATCCGGGGTATCGTACACCGGCATCGGAGTCGGTCGAAAAGCCTTCTTTCGAGACGTTCCTTTCGGCGCCGGTCACATTGGGCGATCATCTGCGCTCGCAACTGAGCGTCAGCGTGATCACGGAAGCGGTGCGCAACGCCGCCGAATCGATTATCGGCAACCTGGACGAGGACGGCTACCTCACCGCCGGGCTGGAAGAGATCGCCGAAGTGGGCGAGCATCAGATTCCGGACTTGGAGGAAGCTCTCCGGGTGGTGCATTCGCTCGATCCGGCGGGCGTGGGCGCGCGCAATCTGCGGGAATGCCTGCTGCTCGAAATCGAGAGCGTGAACGGCAAGGGCGGGGTGGCCTGGCAGATTATTTCCAACCATCTGCGGCTGCTGGAGACGCGCCAGTACAAAGAGATTGCGAGGGTGCTGGGCCGGCCGCCGGAACACATCGAGATCGCGGTCAAGATGATCCAGCACCTGAATCCGCGTCCCGGACTGCGTTATTCGGGCCCCGGCGCGCGCGTGGTGGAGCCGGACGTATTCATTACCAAGGACGGCGACGATTACATCATCCAGATGAACGATGAGGACGTGCCGCAGCTCCGTTTGAACGTGCAGTACCGCAAAATGCTGGACCGCGACAATGGGCAGACCAAAGAGGTGCGCGATTACGTCCGCGAGCGCTACACCTCGGCCATCCAGCTCATGAAGAACATCGAACAGCGCAAGCAGACCATCATGAAGGTCTGCCAGGCCATCGTGCGGCGGCAGGTGGAGTTTCTGAGCTACGGTTTGGACGCCCTCAAGCCGATGATGATCAAGGAAGTGGCCGAAGAGGTAGGTGTGCACCCATCCACGGTGAGCCGCGCGGTCGCCAGCAAGTACGTACACACGCCGCAGGGCGTGTTCGAACTCCGGTATTTCTTCTCGGAAGCCGTGCAGGGCCCGTCCGGCGGGTCCACGCCGTTGCTTACTCTGAAACGCATGGTGAAGAAGATGATTGACGATGAAGACCGCTCTAAACCCCTGACCGACGACCACATCACCTCGATGCTGCAGACTCAGGGGATCAACGTCACCCGGCGCACCGTGGCGAAGTACCGGGAGGACATGAAAATTCCCTCCACACACCAGCGTCGCACCCGCAGTTGAGCGGCGCTCCTGGGCGCTCTGGAAACGGCAAGAGTTTCAATCGGGAGGACCCATGAAGATCACCTACACCGGCAGACAAGTTGAACTGGCTCCAGCTCAATTGAAGAAACTGGAAGCCCGATTTGCCAAAATCGGAAAATTACTGAGCGGAAAACGCGAATGCGAAGCGCACATCGTGCTGTCGCTCGAACGGCACCTGCACCACGCCGAGGCCACCATCCGGTATTTCAATCATCAGTTGGTGGGGCTGGGATCGAGCAGCGACCTGTTCGAAGCGATTCACGGCGCCGCCGAGAAACTGGAGACACAGGCGGTGAAATCGCGCACCAAGTGGCGCGATAATAAGCGTGCGCCGCGCCCGGCAGCGCCGGAAGAAGCCCCACCGCCGGCAAAGCCCGTGAGCAGGAAAAAGGTCGAGCCCGAGCCGGAACCGGATCGTTTGATATATCATGTGGAGAACCACAAGAAGCGGAAACCGATGACCCTGGAGGAAGCCGTGCTCGAGATGGACGGTCGCGATTACCTGGTGTATCGCGATGCCAAGACCGAACGCATGGTCATGCTGATCCGCCGCCGCGATGGCCACTTCGATATGGTGGAGGCGTAGCGTCCGGAGATGAAAGTCAAGAGCCCCGGCACGCGGGGCCGGTCCAGAAAGCCGGCGCATAAGCCGGAATTGGTGGTCATCACCGGCCTGAGCGGATCGGGCAAAGGCTCCGTGCTCCGATCGTTGGAAGACTTGGGTTTCTACTCGGTGGACAATCTGCCGGTAGATCTGATCCCCAAGTTCGCGGAACTGACGCATGACAATCCCAGCATCACGGCGGCCGCCCTGGTGGTGGATGTGCGTGAAGGCAAGGGGCTCAAGCGCTTTCCCGAAGTCTTTGCCAGCATCAGCGATTCGGTAAACGCCAGACTGGTTTTTCTGGAAGCCGACGATGCGGCCATCGTGCGCCGTTTCAGTGAGACCCGCCGGCCCCACCCCCTGGGTACGGACCGGTCGATTACCAGGAGCATTCGTTCGGAGCGCGCTCAACTGGCGCCCATCAGGGCGATGGCCGACCTGATCATCAATACGTCCAAGTTCACGGTCCATGAACTGCGAGAGTTCGTGGGCGAGCGGTTCCGCGGAGAGAGCAGCGAATCGAAGATCCTGATTTACGTCACGAGCTTCGGTTTCCGCAAGGGCATCCCACCGGACAGCGACTTGGTTTTCGACGTTCGCTTTCTGCCCAACCCGAATTATATTCCACGCTTCAAGAACCTGACTGGCCGCAACCCGGGAGTTGCGCGCTACATCCGGTCTTTTCCGCAGACCGTGGAATTCGTCAAGAAAATTACCGACTTACTGACGTATCTGCTGCCGCATTACATACGCGAGGGCAAGAGTTACCTGACGATCGCGTTCGGCTGTACCGGCGGGCAGCATCGATCGGTGATGATGGCCGACCAGATTCGCAAAAATCTGGTGGCAGCCGGGTTCAAGGCTAAGGTAAGTCATCGCGACATCGTGCCGGGGCCGGGGTAAGGGCCTGTGCGGCCACCTAACGCAAGTTCAGAACTCCTGACGTCGTGGAATTTGGGATGAGCCCGTTTTCGTGGCGCGTAAACGGTTTCGGGAGGCACGTCTCTGAACGACCGCTCCCTCGCGGTCGCGGCTCTGTAAACACTTACAAACATTGAGACGCCATTCCGAGCCGCGCGCGCCAGCAAGCGGTTCTTAACCAAAATCCCGAAACTGTTTAAGCACCCCCGTTTTCGTGGCGCAGGCACTCCTGCCTGCTGGGTCGAGACTCATCTCGACCCTCAGAACTCCTGATGTCGTGGAGTCTGCAGTGAGCCCGCAGGTGGGGCAGGCGGTGCTCGCCTTCGCTCGATGCTATTCGAACAGCGGGCCTAATTCAGTGCGGGCGGGCAGGCGGCACCGCCTGCTCCACCTGCAAAGCCCTCGCCATCGAAAGGAATGGCTCAGCCCATTTTCCCCGCCAGGCAGAAATTGCGGGGCGACATCAGGAGGTCTGACCCTCTTCGCGAGCGGCATCCACCGTCCCGGAGCGCCGAGATGAGTCTCGGCGCCGCAGACACGAGTGTCTGCGCCACGTCTTAGCTCAGGTCAATTTCCCCAACTATCCGAAATCCCCGGCCGACATCGGGAGTTCTGAAGTTAAGTTAAGTCTATTTCTTAACAGCTACTAATGTTGTCAGGCGGCCAGTCTCAATCCAGGATTCGATCTCATCGGCAGACGGACCCCGCGTCTGTCTCTCCCACGCCGCGGCGATCTGGTCGAGCAGCGCACGGCGTTCAGCGAGTTGCTGCCCGGTAAGTTCACGCTCTTCCATCACACCCCCCAGCAGTAATCCTCGACGGCCTTCTCGATCGACGTGTCTTTCTCCGTAAGCCGCATCAACTCCAGCCTGATGGCGTCCACCAGCGCCTTCCAACTGGCCTCGATCACGTTATCGGAAACACCTACCGTGGCCCAACTCCTGCGCTGGTCGGACCACTCGATCAGCACCCGCACCCGCGCCGCGGTGCCTTTGCGCGAGTCGAGTACGCGCACTTTGTAATCCGTCAACCGCACATTGGCGATCTGCGGATAGACTTTCGCCAGACACTCCCGCAGACATTGGTGCAAGGCGTGGAACGGTCCGTTCCCGGTGGCGGTGGCCGTATGCACGCCATCCTGCGCCCGCAGCGTGACGGTGGCCGATGTCTGCGTGCTGACCGCCGCCGCGCCGGCGCGCGTGGAGACTTCGTAGCTCTCCACTTCGAAGAAATGAAGCCCCGGTTTCAACGCTTCGCGCACCAGCAGTTCGAACGTGCCCTCGGCCGCCTCCAGTTCGTAGCCTTCGTACTCCATCTGCTTGATGCGCTCCAGCAGTTCGCGGCGGCAATTCTCATCCAGGCGGTCGGCCAGACCGTGCTGCTTGAGTTTATACAGGATGTTACCGCGGCCGGACAGATCGCTCACCAACACGCGCTGGCGGTTGCCTACCGACTCCGGGTGGATATGCTCGTAAGTGGCCGAATCCTTCAAGACAGCCGCTACATGGACCCCGCCCTTGTGGGCGAAAGCGCTCTTACCGACAAATGGCCGGTCGTTGGGCAGCGGCAGGTTGGCCAATTCGGCGATGAACCGGCACACGGAAGTGAGGCTGGCGAGCTTCTCGGGACCCACGGTAGTGTGCCCCAGCTTCAGTTCCAAAATGGTGAGGACGGACGCCAGGTTGGCGTTGCCGCACCGCTCGCCGTAGCCGTTCATGCAGCCTTGCACATGAGTGACGCCTGCTTCCACGGCCGCCACGGTGTTGGCCACGGCCAGGTCGGAATCGTTATGCGTATGGATGCCGATCACGCCATCGAAACGCTTGCGCACTTCAGCCACGGCGTCCACCAGCCGGAAAGTGATGGTGCCGCCGTTGGTGTCGCAGAGGCAGAGCACCGAAGCGCCAGAGGTCTGCGCGGCTTCCAGAGTGCGCATGGCATACTCGGGATTGGCGGCGTACCCATCGAAGAAATGCTCGGCGTCGTAGATCACTTCCTTGCCGTGATCGCACAGGAACTTCACGGTCTCGGAGATGAGCTTGAGGTTTTCGTCGAGCGAGATTCCCAGCGCGCGGGCGACGTGCAGGTCCCACGTTTTGCCAAAGATGGAGACCGCCGGCGTGCCGGCTTCCACCAGGGCGCGCACGTTGCGGTCTTCCTCCACGGGGTTGCGCGCGAAACGCGTGGAGCCGAACGCGGTGAGCCGGGCGTGTTTCAATTTGAGGCCGGCCGCGGCGGTGAAGAACTCGCGGTCCTTGGGGTTGGAGCCGGGCCATCCGCCCTCGATGTAGTCGATGCCGAACTCGTCCAGCTTCTGGGTAATGAGGATTTTGTCCTCCACGGAGAAAGAGACGGATTCGCCTTGCGTGCCGTCGCGGAGAGTGGTATCGAACGTCGAGATTTTCATAAGTCACCTTACCGGCGGATGGCCCGCCCCGTCTACGCTACTTCCTGCGGGATGCCGGCTTCCTTCTTCTTCTTGAGGAACGTCATCATCTCGCGCAACTCGCGGCCCACCTTTTCCACGGGCTGATTGCGCGCTTCTTCGCGCATGGCCAGAAACTTGTGGCGGCCGGTCTTGTTCTCTTCAATCCACTGCCGCGCGAACTCGCCGGATTGGATCTCCGAGAGAATCTTTTTCATTTCGGCGCGCGTCTGCTCATTCACCACGCGCGGTCCGCGGGTGTAATCGCCGTACTCGGCGGTGTCCGACACGGAATAGCGCATGTAGCCCAGGCCGCCTTCCTGAATCAGGTCGACGATCAGCTTGAGCTCGTGCAGACACTCGAAATAAGCGATCTCCGGCGCGTAGCCGGCGGCCACCAGAGTTTCGAATCCGGCGCGGATCAGCTCGCTCACGCCGCCGCACAGCACCGCCTGCTCGCCGAACAGATCGCTCTCCGTCTCTTCGCGGAAAGTGGTTTCGATCACCCCGGCCTTCAGGCATCCCAGCGCCAGCGCGTATGCCAGCGCGCGTTCCAACGCCTGCCCCGTGGCATTCTGATGGACCGCCACCAGCGCGGGCACGCCCACACCTTCGGTATACAGCTCGCGGACGCGATGGCCCGGCGCTTTGGGCGCTACCATCGACACGTCAACGCCCGGGGGCGGCGCGATCTGCTGGAAGTGGATGTTGAAGCCGTGCGCGAACATGAGCGTCTTGCCGGGCGTCATGTGCGGCTCGATAGCTTCCTTATAAAGGTCCGCCTGGATGTGATCGGCTACCAGGATCATCACCACGTCGGCGCCCTTGGCCGCGTCGGCCGTGGTCGCCACCTTGAGTCCGGCGGCTTCCGCCTTGGCCCACGACTTGCTGCCGGTGTAAAGGCCCACCACCACATCCACGCCGGAATCGCGCAGGTTCAGCGCGTGCGCATGTCCCTGGCTGCCGTATCCGATGATGGCGACTGTGCGCCCATTCAAGTAATCGAGGTTGCCGTCTTTTTCGTAAAATCGTCTTGACATAATGGCTCCAATAATCGTTATTCACGCTGACGTGGCGCAGGCACTCCTGCCTGCAGCATCGACACTCGTGTCGATGTCCGGAAGCTCGCGCAGGGCCAGCTTTGCGCCGGCAAGAGTGCCGGCGCCGCAGACACGAGTGTCTGCGCCACGTGGATCACGGTCGCGGCTCGGTTATTAACTCCAGGCCCGCGCGGGTGGGCACCGGAGGCTGCAAACGCAGCTTCTTATTCTCCAGGGCGATGGCCAGCGGACCGGAACGCGTCACGTCGATCTCGCCGTAAGCGCGCATCACATCCACGAATTCATTCAGTTTTTCGGGATCTCCGGTGGCTTCGATGGCGAAGCCTTCGGGCGAAGAATCCACCACGCGTCCGGCGAATATTTCGGCCTCTTTCAGGACCGCCGTGCGCGCTTCGAGCGGCGTGCGAATGCGCACCAACACCAATTCCCGAACCACCGCCGGCGATTCCGTCAGGTCGGTGGCCTGCAGCACGTTGACCAGGCGATTCATCTGCTTGATCACCTGCTGCCGCAGGGTTGCGTCCACGTCTACCACGATGGTCATGCGGGAGACTACGGGGTCTAGCGTGCGCGCCACGGTGAGGCTCTCAATGTTGTAGCCTCGCTGGCTCAGCAGCCCGGTGACGCGCATCAGCGCACCCGGCTTGTTTTCGAGAAGGAGAGAAATTACTTGCAGCATGATATGAGCCTCGTCACTTGGAGGGCACCGCCACGGGTTGCGGCGGCCCCAGCACCATTTCCTGAATGGCCGCGCCCGCGGGCACCATGGGGTAGACGCACTCGAAGGGCGTCACCTTCACGTTCAACAGGTATGGGCCCGGCTCCTTGACTGCCTCTTCCAGAGCCGGCCCCAGTTCCCAGGGCTTGTCGATGGTCTTTCCCTTGAAGCCGTACGCGCCCGCCAGCTTTTCGGCATCCGGGAAGCAATCCAGCGTCACCGAGCTCAAGCGGTTGTTGTAGAACAGTTCCTGCCACTGCCGCACCATGCCCAGATAACCGTTGTTCATCACGATGATTTTGATAGGCAGAGCGTGGCTGGCAATGGTGCCCAGCTCGGGGATGGACATCTGAAAGCCGCCATCGCCCACCAGCGCGAAGACCAGTTTGCCGGGGTGGGCGAACTGCGCGCCGATGGCCGAGGGGAGTCCGAAACCCATGGACCCGAGGCCGCCGGAATTGAGCCACAGCCGCGGCTGGTTGAAGCGGATCAACTGCGCCGCCCACATCTGGTGTTGGCCCACGTCGGAAGAAATAATGGCTTCGCCCTTCGACAGGCGGTCGATTTCGGCCATCAGGTGCTGCGGCTTGATCTCGGTATCGGAGGTCACCACCTGCAGCGGATGCTCCGCTTTCCAGGCGCGGATTTGCCGCCACCAGGCGCGGCGCGCGGCGGTGCGGGCTTCGTCGGCGGGAACGGGGCTCTCGGCGATCAGCTTGTTGAGCCGGCCCAACACGCGCTTCACATCGCCCACAATGGGCACCTCCGGAGTGCGGATCTTGCCGACTTCGGCGGGGTCGATGTCCACATGGATTACTTTGGCGTGCGGCGCGAAGGCTGCCAGGCGGCCGGTCACGCGATCGTCGAAGCGCACGCCGAGGGCGATCAGCACGTCGCTCGAAGTCATCGCCATATTGGCGGCGTAGCTGCCGTGCATGCCCGGCATGCTGATGAAATTCGGATGCCCCGACGGCAGGGCGCCCAGCCCCATGAGGGTGTTGACCGCGGGGATGTCGGTCAATTCCACCAGTTCGCGCAGCTCCGCGGCGGCGCCGGCGGCGATGATGCCCCCGCCCGCATAAATCAGCGGCCGCTCGGCTTCCTGGATCATCTGCGCGGCGCGGCGGATCTGGCCGGTGTGGCCTTCGGTGAAGACCTTGTACCCCGGCAGATGAATCGACGTCACCGGCTGATAATGACCCTGGCCGGTGAGCACATCCTTCGTGACATCCACCAGCACCGGACCGGGCCGTCCGCTGGAGGCGATATAAAATGCCTCGTGGACGGTCTGCGCCAGGTCCTCAAGGCGCTTCACCAGGAAATTGTGCTTGGTGCAGGGGCGCGTGATGCCAAACGTGTCGGCCTCCTGAAACGCGTCGCTGCCGATCAGCTTACTGGTGACTTGGCCGGTAATGGCGACGATGGGAATGGAGTCCATCAGGGCGTCCACCAGGCCGGTGGTCAGGTTGGTGGCGCCGGGGCCCGAAGTGGCGCAGCAGACTCCCGTTTTGCCGGTGGAGCGCGCGTAGCCTTCGGCCGCGAAGGCGGCATTCTCTTCGTGGCGCACCAGTACGTGGCGCACCTGGTGCTCATAGAGCGCATCGTAGAAGGGAAGCGTGACGCCGCCAGGATAGCCGAACATACAGTCGACACCCTCGCGGACCAGGCATTCCAGAAGCATCGTGGCGCCGTTCATCAACGTTGACATGAGTTGTGCCTCAATCAGAAACGGTACATAACAAAAAAGGCCATCGGGCGGGTCCGTTTCCCCCGCCGATGGCCTTGGAATCTGGTTCCGTGGGCCTTCAAGCGGGGCCGGTAATAATAATGCCTACGGGAATTACTACAGCGACAGCGAGTGAGGATCGTACGGCCCGAATTGAAGAAGCGTGGAGCATTTGCGGAACTAAGTCTGAGTGTACCCTACAAGTTTTCCAAATGCAAGTAGGCAGAAGTATAAATAGTATTAATGGATCGATTATCGGCTGTAGGTCTTTTCGAAATTATTGCGGCAAGATTCGGAAGAACGCGGAGCGCAGGCGGCACCGCCTGCGCCACCAAGACAAGTCGGATGTTCACCCAGGTGGGGCAGGCGGTGCTCGCCTGCCCGCCTTCGCCAATTCTGCAAGTCCCTCTGTAGATTCTATCGGGATCGTGTTTCGATTCAATTACAGGTAGAAAACTACCAACGAGAGCCGGGGAAACGCGTCTTACGATCATGATGCGCAAAATCTCGGGAAAGATGCTCGTCTTTCTGGCCGCGTGGGCCGCTTATGCCCAGACGCCGGACACGCGGCCGGCTTTTGAAGCGGCCTCCGTCAAGCTCAACACCACCGTCACCAATGGCAGTAAGTCGCACGGGACGGTCGGCCAGCTCGTCATGGCGAACCAGACACTGAAGCGCCTCATCGAGCGGGCTTACGGCGTCCAGCCGTTTCAGGTAACGGGCCCGGACTGGATGGAAGACCTTCACTTCGACGTCATGGCCAAATATCCGCCCGATACAAAGGATGCCGACCGCTTGCCGATGCTGCGCACGCTGCTCGAAGACCGCTTCAAGCTGGCCGCGCATCGCGAATCGAAAGAAGTGCCCGGCTATGCGCTGGTAGTGGCCAAGAGCGGGTTCAAACTCAAGCCCGTGGAGCCCGGGGCGGGCGGAACGGATAGCGAGGGGGCCGGGAGTGCGGTCACCCTGAAGGCGACGAAGATCTCGATGGCATCCCTGGCCGATTTCGTGGGCCGCCGGTTAGGTGAGATGGTGGTCGACCAGACAGGTCTCGACGGAGTCTACGACTTCGAACTCCGCTGGACCCAGGACGGGCAGAACCCCAACGGCCGGGACGCCGAACTCCACGACGTAATTAGCACGCTGGGCTTGCGCCTGCAGGCGCAAAAGGTTCCCGTCGAGGTGGTGGTGGTGGACCACGTGGAACGGGTTCCCACGGAAAATTGATCGGCAGAAAATTTGCGCCGATGCGCCGGGGACGCTAGAGTCGAATGTATGGCCGCCATGCCCGCCCTCGAAATCGAACCGCGCGGCAGGACGCTCGAAGAGGAAGTGGTCGAGCTGTTCGACTCTTTCCGGGAACCGCTTCTCCGGTACCTGGCGAGCTTCGGCCTGCCCCTCGCGGACGGTGAAGAGATCGTGCAGGAGGTCTTTCTTTCGCTGTTCCAACACCTGCGGCGCGGCGGCGGGCGGACCAATTTGCGCGGCTGGCTTTTCCGGGTGGCGCACAACCTGGGACTGAAACGGCGCTCGCGGACGCCGCGCGGTTCGAACGCCTTATGGAAGTGGATGCCCGACCCGGCGCCGGGTCCGGAGGAACAGTTTTTCACGGGCGAGACCGAGCGGCGTGTGCAGGCGGTCCTGCGGGCGCTGCCGGAACAGGACCGGAGGTGCCTTACGCTGCGCGCTGAAGGCTTGCGGTATCGCGAGATCGCCGAGACGCTGGCGATGTCCCTGGGGGCGGTGTCCCTCTCTTTGGCGAGGTCACTGGCGCGCATCGCCCGCGCCGCCGGACGGTGAACCATGCGGGAACCAGACGTTCATCTGTCCGATCGAGAGCTGGTGCTGGCCGCCGATGGCGAGCTTTCCACCTCGCGCGAGCGCCATCTGGCCGCCTGTGGGACCTGCCGCGCGCGCCTTCGAGATCTGGAACGCGCCGTCGCCGATTTTGCCGGTGTGCACCGCGGGACTTTGGATCCTCTGCTGCCCCGGCCCGACGCGCCGCGCGCCCGGTTGCGGGCCCGCCTGGCTGAAGCGGCGTCCGGGAAACCCATCGGCCGGCAATTCTGGTTTCGGCCGTGGCATGCGGCGGCCGCCGGCGCCTTGGCGCTGATCTTGACGGTGGGAGTTTTGAGCCTGTACCAGTGGCGATGGTCCCGCGCGAACGGCCTGGTGGATGTGCCCAGCCCGCGTCTGACTCCGGGGGCGGCCCGCAAGGTGGACCGCGAGGAACTGTGCAATTCCGCACTGCCCAAGAATCAGGTAGTGCCGGCCGACTTGCGGCGGCGTGTGTTCCAGGCATATGGCATGGCCAACGCCGATCCGCGCGCGTACGAGGTGGACTACCTGATTACTCCCGCGCTGGGAGGCGACGACGACATTCGCAATCTCTGGCCGCAGCCGTATGTGTCGACCGTCTGGAATGCTCGCGTGAAAGACGCCCTTGAGGATCGCCTGCGCGATATGGTTTGCCGGGGCCAACTGGATCTGGCGGAAGCGCAGCGCGACATTTCCACGGATTGGATCGCGGCTTATAAGAAATACTTTCAGACGAACGTGCCGGCGCGATGATGTGGTGTGGGCTCCGAGCGATTGGGGCGGGTTGCAGTGAAGAGCTGTTGGCTATTAGCTCTTGGTCCCTTGACGCGCGATCAAACGCTCGAAACATGAGCGCCTTTTGCGGGCCGCGACGGTTTTCTCCTGCCGCACGCTCCCTGGCTGCTCTCATTAGTTTCTGTCGCGAAACTCCCGTGCTGCGGGAAAGCAACCGCTCCCTTGCGGTCGCGGCTCGGTACGAAGTCCCATGAAATCAATGGAGCCGTTTCCGAGCCGGAAAACGCAGCGACGATTCCACGAGACTTGTTACCGAGCCGCGACCGCCAGGAAGCGGTCTTGCCGTTACGAGCCGGAGTTTCGCGACAGAAACTAATTAGGATAGAAGCTTCCGCGAGATCGGGACTTCCTATCGCACCGGGTCCGGAGCCGACAAGATCTCGATGCGCTCCACCATGCGGACCCAGCGCGTCTCGCGCTTTTCGGAAGGCAGAACCAGACGCAACGGACCGTCATGCGCGGAGAGCGGCTGGCCATCCATGCGATCGGCGATCAAGGCGCGGCTGTCTGTAAAAGCGGGGTCGAGTTCGGGCAGGGAGAAGACCGCGCGATAACCGTCGTGCGCCGCCACCAGCACGTAGCGGGCAAGCAGAGGACCGCGCACGTCCTCGCCCTGGGGCAGCCCCGCGCGGTGGAGCAACTCGGCTAGCGCCACCCCTTCGAACGTGTGCTGCTCTTTGCCATCGTGGGTCTTACCCTGGAGCGTCACCCGCGGCATGGCGGCGATGTCGGCAAGCGTGAGCTGCAGGGCGGGCCTGGCGACGCCGTCACGGCCGGCAACGCCTTCGATGCGCAACGCCGGGTCGGCTGCAAAAGCCGCGGCGGCCAGAAACAACAGAACGGACAGACGCATAGGACTGTTATTTTAGCGCGACATGGTCCCGTAAGCGAGACATTGTCACATGCGGCCACCGGCCTGCAAATCAGTTTCGGCTCTGAACCGGTATCCAACCTGCGAATCGGTAAAGAGGTATTTGGGGGCGGCCGCGTCATCGCCCAGCTTTTTTCGCAACTGCCGGACAAACGTACGGAGGTATTCCAATTCGCCGCCATATTCGGGTCCCCAGACTGCGCCCAGAATGCGCGCATGCGTAAGCGGAAGCCCGGCGTGAGCCATCAGAAAGTGGAGCAACTCGAACTCCTTGGGCGTCAGGTGAATGGACCTTCCGGCTCTCTTCACCAGCCGGCGCGCCGGGTCAAGTTCTATTTCACCGATACCGATGACGGCGGCAAGATCCACCTGGGACGCATGCACGCGGCGCACGGTAGCGCGCAGCCGCGCCGCCAGTTCCCCCACGTGGAAAGGCTTGGTAATGAAGTCATCCGCTCCGGCGTCGAGCGCCTGAATCTTGTCTTCTTCGGTGTTTTTCACGCTTAACATCACGATCCCCAGCATCGGCATCAGCTTGCGAATCTTCTTGCACGCTTCGATACCGTTCATGCCCGGCATTCCGATGTCCAGCAGCACGGCGTCAAAACGAATCGTGCGAACCAATGCGATCGCCTGTTCGGCCGTTTCCGACTCGGAGATCTCGAAACTCATGCGCTCCAGCGTTTTCCTTAAGGCCCAGCGGATGGCCGCTTCGTCGTCCACGACGAGCAGCTTGCCCTTCCTGCGCGTTTCAGATCCCGGCAATGCCGGTTCGACCCATGCACTACTCATCAAGCCGTCTCCCCCCGCGGCGCGCCAGCGACTTGCTCCCTCGCACGCCGATTGCATGAGTCTGCCGGATTCTTCATGAAGAAAGCATGAAGAGCCCGGCACATTCCTTGATGCAGGTCCGCGACGCCAGCGTAACCGGCTGAATCGTAGGCACTTGCTTTCGGGATGGAAAGATTTGATAAGCCCACTCAGATTTTCTTATGTGCGGTTCGGTGCGGAGAATCGCGAGTTACCAAGCTCAGAACTCCTGATGTCGTGGAATTTGCAGTGAGCCCGCAGGTGGGGCAGGCGGTGCTCGCCTGCCCGCCCGCGCTGAATTAGGCCCGCTGCTCGAATAGGATCGAGCGAAGGCGAGCACCGCCTGCCCCACCTGCGAAGCTCTCGCCAGTTTGAAATTGCGGGGCGACATCAGGAGTTCTGCGGGGTGCTAGAGCCGGGCCCAGAGGGCACCCCGTGAGGGAGCGACCGTTCAGAGACGTGCTTCCCTAAAACCTCTAATTATAAGCACCCGAGGCCGTGGGTTTTCGACTTACCGGATACTTATGCCTTCTTCATGTCCTGCGATCTAGACTTCCCCTATGCTCTTGCCGCACGAAGGCCGGAAGGTTTCCGCGATCAACAGCGAGGCCCACCTCAAGACGCCCGTCCTGCCGGGCAGTGGAGCCCTGCGCCGGGCGCTCCGCGGCAATCTCGTCAGCTTCCCGGCGCGGATTCCGATTTTGTTGAAAGAGCCTCCGGCCGACATGCAATGGCGCCTGGTTCTTCTGTTCTACGTGCGCGGCTGGAGTTGGGCGGACATTGCCGTACGGTTCAACGTTCCGAAACACCAAATAAAGGAACGTCTCAACGAATGGTCGGCGCGGGCGTTGGCGCTCGGTCACATTCAGATCATCGATCCACAAGGGTTCGCGGCGAGTTGCCAGGTCGATGTCGAATACGGAACCGGCGAACCCGCCTCGCATGCCGCTATCGAACGTTGCGGGGCATGGCGCCGCGAGGAGGGCGTCACTCATGCGGTTGTATAGGGAGAAATGGTCTGCGGCCGCCGCAATCTTCGCGGTTGCCGGTTTCGTCACGGCCGCTGCACCGCCCGCCGGCGGGCAGAACCGTCTCACGCCGGAAGTGCCGGCCTTCCGTGCCGACTCGCCGATGGTCCTGGTTCCGATCACCGTTGTGGACCGCGGCGGGGCCATTGTCAACGGATTGTCCAGCGGGGCGTTCACACTGACCGAGGACGGGGTGCGGCAACAAATAAGCTCCTTCAGCGAGGAGGACATGCCGGTCTCAATGGGAATCGTACTGGATCTGAGCGGCAGCATGACCAGAGTCCTCGGCGATGCCAAGGAATCTCTGCGGTCGCTGATTAAGGACGCCAATCCCGAGGATGAAGCCTTCCTCAACGCGGTGTCCACCCGGCCGCGGCAATTCTCCGGCTTCACGCGGGATTTCGGCGATATCCTGAGCCGGACGGCCTTCGAAGGGGCCAGCGGAGACACCGCGCTGGTCGATACGATCTTGCTCAGTTTGCAGGAGTCACGCGCCGGGGTTCATGCCAGGAAGGCGCTCCTGGTGATTTCCGACGGAATGGACAATCACAGCCGCTATTCCAAGGGAGAACTGCTGGAACTGGCGATGGAATCCGACGCGCGGATCTACACCATGGCGGTGAGCGACCCGGCGAAGCAGTATGTCAAACCCATGGCGCGGATGGAAGAAAACCGGGGACTTCTTTTTCTGGACGAACTTTCCGCCAGGACCGGAGGGCTCAGTTTTGTGGTCCGCGGCCGGGAGGACATTGCCGCCGCGGCCGCCCACATCGGTCAAGCGCTTCGAAATCAATACACCATCGGATATGTGCCCCTTGGCAGAAGCCGCCAGGCCCAGTGGCGCCGGATCAGGGTAACCGTCGCAGGCTCGGGAATGAAGGTGTATGCCCGCACGGGGTATCGCAACGACTGAACGGAACGGCTCCCGCAACGTCAGACATCCTGATGTCGCCCCGCGATTTCTGCCTGGCGGGGAAAAGGGGCTGAACCATTCCTTTCGATGGCCAGAGCTTCGCAGGTGGGGCAGGCAGTGCTCGCCTGCCCGCCCGCGCTGAATTAGGCCCGCTGTTCCAATAGGATCGAGCGAAGGCGAGCACCGCCTGCCCCACCTGCGGGCGCACTGCCAAATTCCACGACTTCAGGAGTTCTGAACGTGCATAATATAAGATCGATTGCCTTTCGGCAACGTGCATGGAAGGGAAAGCTGAACTCGCGGCCGGCATGGTGGTCCAACCGAATGCCGGGACCAAAGCCAATAGCCGGACAGGCTGGCGGGAAGTAGTGCGGTCCGGGTCCAGTTTTTTGCGGGGATGCCTCGCCGGGGCCACGGCTGTCGCCGCGGTGACGTTGGTCGCGTTCCGCCTGCATCTGAACCTCTCCGCTTCCGGCTCTCTCTACTTTCTGATTGTAGTAATGGTTTCGGTGGTCTGGGGCTTCCGGGAAGCCAGCGTAACATCGTTGATCGCGGTCAGTTGCCTGAACTACTTCTTCATCCCTCCCATACTCGCCTGGTCTATTGCGGATCCGCAGAACTGGGTCGCCCTCGCCGCCTTCGAGGTGGCGGCGCTGAGCGTCAGCCGGCTCTCCACGCGCATGCAGCACCAGGCCAAGGGGGAGGCGCGGCAACGCACGCAGGCAGAGAAGCTGTATGAACTGAGCCGCCGCATTCTCTTTCTCGACCGCGGCCAAACCACCGGGCCGCAGATCGTACCCCTCATTCGGGAGATTTTCGGCGCGGAATCGGTGGCCCTGTTCGACGCCACGCTGGCGCGCGCGGATTCCACCGGGAGCGGAGCCGACGAGCTCGAACAACTGGCGCGCAACGCCTACCTGCGGGACACCACCCTGGTGGGCGACGATGCCTGCACGTGGGCACACGTATTGCGGCTGGGGGCGAAGCCCGCCGGTGGGATCGCGCTGCGCGGCCCGCATCTGGGCCGGCTCACGATAGTTCCCGTGGCGTCGCTGGCGGCCATTGCCCTGGAGCGTGCGCGATCCTTCGAAAAGGAGAACCGGGCCGAAGCGGCGCGCCGGACCGAGCAGCTTCGAACGGCGGTTCTGGACGGGCTGGCGCATGCCTTCAAGACGCCGCTGACGGCGATCCTGACGGCCAGCTCGGGGCTGTTGGAGGGCGGGGACCTGTCCGAAGGGGACCGCGAACTGGCTGCTCTGATCGACGAGCAGGCGGAGCATTTGAATAGTCTCGCCACCGAACTCCTGCAGATGGCGCGGATCGATGCCCGGGAAGTGAGCCTCCACCGGGAGCGCGTATCGGTGCTCGGGCTGATTGAGGACATCCTGGCAGTGCATCGCGAACGGCTTCACGGCCGGCGCGTGGAAGTGTCCGAAAGCGCCTCCGGCCTGGAGATTGATGGCGACCGCGGGATCCTGGCGACAGCCCTGGGACAGATCGTCGATAACGCGGCCCGGTATTCGACGCCCGGATCCGCTATTACCATCACCGCCGAAGAAAACGGGGGAGAGGTGATCGTCGCCATGCACAATGAAGGCCCGCCGATCCGGCCCTCCGACCGGGAGCGGATCTTCGAGCGATTCTATCGCGCCGAGGAATGGCGGCAGCGGGCCCCGGGAACCGGACTCGGCCTGTCGATCGTAAAGAAAGCCGCCGAAGCCCATGGGGGCCGAACCTGGGTGGTCAGCGAAGAGCGCGCCGGCACGACGTTCTTTTTCGCTCTGCCCAGCGGCACAAGGAGACAACCGGATGCCGTCGCACGGCAAGGTCCTGATCGTTGACGATGATAGTTCCATCCGGCGCGCACTGCGTAACACACTCCATGGAATGGGGTTCGTTGTAGACGACGCAGCCACCGGCGAGGCTGCTCTGCAGCTCGTTCGGGAAGCCCCATACGATGCCGTGCTTCTGGATATCAGCATGCCCGGGATGGGAGGCATCCGGGCGTGTCGCGAGATGCGGAAGAGCGTGCCCCGTCTGGAGATTCTCATGCTCACGGTGTGCGACAGCGAGGACGACAAGGTGGCCGCGCTCGATGCGGGCGCGGACGATTACATCACCAAGCCATTCCACGTTCGCGAACTGGCGGCGCGCATACGGGCGGCGGTGCGGCGTTCGACCGGTTCCCAAGCCGATCCCGAAGCGGTCATCCGGATCGGGAATATCGAGCTGGATCCGGCTCGCAGACTGGTTCGCAAGGCCGGGGAACCGGTCCACGTCACTCCGAAAGAATTTGAACTGCTGCACTATCTCATGGCGCACGCCGGCCTGCCGGTTACCCATGTGCGTCTGCTGCGTGCGGTATGGGGTCCGGAGTATGGCAGCGAGTTGGATTATTTGCGGACTTTCGTTCGCCAGTTACGCAAGAAGCTGGAAGAAGACCCGGCCTCGCCGGCCTATCTGCTGACCGACAGCCACATCGGTTACCGGTTCGCGGAAGGGAAAACGGGACCGGCCGGGGAAGTGGATCGATAGCCCTGGGATAATCGCAAGGACAAATCGGCAGCGAATCGCTTTTGCGGGCCTGACGAAACCTTTAGTTTCTGTCGCGAAACTCCGACTCGTAACGGCAAAACCGCTCCCTGGCGGTCGCGGCTCGGTAACAAGTCTCGCGGAATCATCGCGGCATTTTCCGAGCCGCGCGCGTCAGCAAGCGTTCCTTGCCACCCGAAGTGAGTTTCGCGACAGAAACTGGTTAGGGGAGCTTTATGCCTTCCTCATGCGGCCCGCCCCATACTTCTGATTGTCGAATGCCGCTCCGTCGCAATCTCTAGATTGCCTGGCCCCGTCGCAACTCCAGCCAGCAGCACGCCAAAGGAAGCCAAGTTGTGAAAAGCACTAAGGAGCCGCGAAGAAATATCCTGTGCACTCAGACCCAACCGCTTGCTCACGCGCGCGGCTCGGCACGCGCATTTGACAGAGCCGCGACCGTTAGGGACCGTTAGGGAGCGATTGCGCAGGTTCGAGACATTTGGTCAGCTTATTGTTTCGCGGCCCCTAAGCCGGCAGATCGGGCGTGCGGCTGACTGCGGTCACCACCCCGCCAGGAAGCGGACCTCCGGCGCCCACTTACCGCAGATTGAACTTCTTCATCTTATAGCGCAGCGTGTCGCGGGTGACGCGCAGCAGGCGGGCGGCTTGCGTCTGGTTGCCGTTGGTCTTCTCCAGCGCGCGCACCAGCAGGCTCCGCTCGTTGTCCTCGAGCGACAGGCCGTCGCTGGGGGCCGCGGCCGGGAGTGCCACCTCGTGGGATGCATCGCCATCGGGGCGTGAAATCGCAATCGGCAGGCTGGCCGGGTCGATCGACGACGATTCTTCCAGAATCATGGCCCGCTCAATGGCGTTACGCAGTTCGCGCACGTTGCCCGGCCAGTCGTGATACAGCAGCAGTTTGGCGGCGGCCTCGGTCACTCCCTCGATGTTGCGCTTGAATTTGCGGTTGTAATGTTCAATGAAGAAGCGCGTCAAGGGGACGATATCGTCGGCGCGGTCGCGCAGCGGCGGGATCAGGATCTGGATTACGTTGAGACGGAAATAGAGATCCTGGCGGAAAGCGCCTTCTTTCACGGCCTCGCGTAAGTTCTTATTGGTGGCCGCCACCACGCGCAAGTCGAGCTGGATATCCTTGAGGCCGCCCAGGCGGCGGAAGCTCTGCTCCTCCAGTACGCGCAGTAGTTTGGCCTGTAGCATCAGGGGGATTTCGCCCACTTCATCGAGAAACAGAGTGCCCCTGTCGGCCAGTTCGAAGATGCCGCGCTTCTGCGCGCGCGCGTCGGTAAACGCGCCCTTTTCGTACCCGAACAGCTCGCTCTCCAGCAGCGAATCGGGGATGGCGGCGCAGTTGATGGCGATGAACGGTTCGGCTTGGCGCAGACTTTGATAGTGCAGGGTCTTGGCCACCAGGTCCTTACCTGTTCCGTTTTCGCCTTCCAGCAGAATAGTGGTGGCTTCGCTGGCCGCCACGCGGCGGACGAAATTCATCACGTCGCGCATAGGCCCGGATTCGGCGATTACTTCGCGCTTTTGCGGAGCCGATTCTTCGGTGATGTCCTTGATGGTGGCCACCACTCCGGAGAGCCGGCCGCCCTCGTCGAACATCTGGGTGGTGCGCATCACCACCAGCCGTTCCATGCCGTTCCCGGTACGCAGCCGGACGGTGGAGTGGGGCGCGGACGGGTTCTGGTTCAAGCCCACCAAAACGCCGCATCCGGGCTCGCAGACGGCACAGTTGAAGATGTCCTGGCAGTGCTTCCCCAGCATCTCTTCGGAGGACACGCCGAAGAGCTTTTCCGCCGCCCGGTTGACGCCGGTAATCCGGAATTCCGGGTCGTAAAGGACCAGAGCGTCGGAAAGCTGGTCAAACACAGATTCCAAAACACTCGTCTTCTGCCAGCCTGGGGTGAGCTTAGACATTCGGGAGCTTGTTTCTCAGTATACCAAGTGCCGGTTTGGGGCAATTGGCTCAATTTGAGTCTTTTGCGGGGCATTGCCCCCAAGTTGGCAGGGGGAAAGTCCGCTAATCCGACCGCAGGGCAGGAGATACGGCGTGGAAGCGCAATTGCTTACCTCGTTGTGGAGGCTACATGTCCCATTTGAATTTGAAGACG
>Ga0302319_10004216_pt1 | contig 29648 bp, 18 predicted proteins | sample Bog_T0_2_FD_203319 | JGI IMG/M metagenome (GOLD analysis project Ga0302319, IMG submission 203319) | Peat permafrost microbial communities from Stordalen Mire near Abisko, Sweden - Bog_T0_2 | ecosystem: Environmental > Terrestrial > Soil > Wetlands > Peat | place: Sweden: Abisko, Stordalen Mire... | reverse complement strand
GTCCAATACGCAGGTATCTGGGAATTGGTATACCTGAGTCATCTCCCAACGATAAGAAGCTGAGAAAGAGCGCGCCCGTTGAATCATTCGACTCGCGTGAAGTCGCGTATGAACGTCGTCGGGAAGGCCCTGTGCATTGCATTTGTTGTGGCTTCGTCTGCGTTGCCCGGAACATCGGGCAGTGGTCGGGCCATCGCACAGGGTCCGTTCAGCGACACGGCCGTTACATTCCAGGCCCCGACCGATATCGTGTTCATCGAGGCGCCCGAGGTCATCTTCGGCGACTTGTCGAGACGGTTTCCGCGCGGCAGCCGCCTGGTTCGCCTCAGGCTGAACCCAACCGGCGCAGTAACCGGCGAGCCAGCCCCGTTGGCGGAGAAGTTCTTTGCCGCTGCGGATCCGCAAGTCTCCTTTGACGGAAACACACTCCTCTTCGCCGGCCAGGTTCAACGTAACTCAACCTGGCAGATATGGGAGATTTCCGTCAACGGTGGACCCTCGCATCAGCTTACTCATTGCTCCGCAGGTTGCTTCCGGCCCGCATACCTTCCGGACAACCGCATCGCCTACACAGCGCTGCAAGGCGAATCTATCCCTCGCACTTCGGAGGTACAGATCTCTCGGGGCGACGGGGCAGACGCACACCCGATCACGTTCGGCCCCGGCAGGTTCGAGGTTGAAAGCGTGTTGCGCAGCGGTCGGTTGCTGCTATCTGCTGAATCGCCGTTAGTGGAGAGTCATAGTCCAAAACGGTCACGCACGCTGTACCTGATCGACCTCGACGGATCTGGGTTGAGGCTGCTACGACAGGACGACGAAACCAACGCAGTCCGCGGTGACGCACATGAACTCGCCGATGGCACGATTCTCTTCATCCAGCGAGAAGCGTCACGCTCGTCGGATGGGCAGCTCGCGTGGATTCGCCCGGGAGCACTGCACGCCACATTCCTGGGTCAGGACCAGTCGGGATACGCCTCTGCGCAGGTGCTCAGTGACGGAACCTTGTTGGCATCACGGCGCACCAAGGGGAACCAATTTGATCTCTATCAAACCTCGCTGAACGGCAGTGAACGTAGCCACTTGCTCTATCGAAGTTCCAACTCATCAAGCGTTCAGGCAGTTTCGCTCAAGGCCAATCCGCTGGCCGACGTCTATCGCAGCATCCTGCACCCGGATCGTAAGACGGGTCGCATTCTGTGCCTCGACTCCTACGCGTCGAGTGAGGTCGCCAACGGACGTTTGCCCAGACACATTGCGCGCGTAAGAGTGCTCACCCAGACTCAGGATGGAGAGAAGGTTCTCGGCGAAGCTCCCGTGGAAGTGGACGGATCCTTTTACGCAACGGTGCCCTCGGACGTGCCCGTACGCTTGCTGCTGGTTGGTGCCCACGGTGAAGTCCTTAAGCAACAGCGTAGCTGGATGTGGGTTCGTCCCGGCGAGGACCGCGGATGTTTCGGATGCCACGAAAGTCAAGCGCTTGCCCCCGAAAATCGCTCGCCGCTATCCCTTCAACGTTTTGACACTCCCACCGACCTCACGGTGCATTCACCCGCCTCTTCAAATGCAAAGTGAGTGCAGCCATGAAAATACTCCTGAAGATTTGCACAGCGGGCGTTGCTGGATCAATGCTTCTGGCCACTCCCCGATTGATCGCCGCGCAGGTGCCTGCCATTGCGATCGAAAACGCGACTCACCTCGCGCCGCTCCCGCAGTTTGACAATGTCACGAAGAAATCCGGCATCGACTTCCAGCAGTCCTTCGGAGAGAAGGCGTTGAGCTCGATCCAGGAAGGCACAGGATCGGGCTGCGCCTGGATTGACTACAACAACGATGGCTTGCTGGACCTCTATATTGTGAACGGCCGCCACGTCGACGGCCTCACCGATCACTCCGCACCCGATGGCGTCGGGGCCACCAACCATCTCTATCGCAATAATGGGGACGGGACCTTCACCGATGTGACAGCCCAGGCAGGGGTCCCAGGCAATGGCTTCGGCGTCGGGATTACAACGGGAGACTTTGACAATGATGGCAACGAAGACCTCTACATCACCAACTTCAACTCAGCGATTCTCTATCGCAACAACGGCAATGGAACGTTCACGGACGTCACCGCTAGGGGCGGCGTCAACAATCCAAACTTCGGGACGGGCGCTGCATTTCTCGATTACGATCGGGATGGCCGGCTGGATCTGTTTGTAGGTAACTATCTCAAGTACGAACCAGGCAACCGTCAATACTATTCGGCACAACAATATCCAGGACCGCTCGAATACGCCCCTGAGACCAATCGCCTCTTTCACAACAATGGGGACGGAACCTTCACCGACGTTTCGGCGGCATCGGGAGTGGCGGCCCAGCCCGGTCGCGCCATGGGCGTCACCGTGAGTGACTATGATGCTGACGGCTGGCCCGACATTTACGTCGCAAACGACACCATGGCGAGCTTTCTCTATCGCAACAATCATGATGGCACCTTCTCCGATGTTGCCGCTGACACGGGTGCGGCCTATGGGCAGAATGGAGAGGCATCCACCGCTATGGGGCCCGTCTTTGGCGACTATGAAAATAAGGGTCATCAGGATTTATTTGTCTCCGATGCGCACTTCCATCGCCTGCTGCGCAATAGTGGAAAGCTCGGCACCCCATTTGAAGACGTGACAGATGGATCGGGCGTCGGCTCGGTCTCCGCGCAGTTCGTAGGCTGGGGCGACGGTCTGTTTGACTTCGATAACGATGGATGGAAGGACCTGTTCATCGTGAATGGCGGTTTGGTGTGGCTCATCCCCCAGCAGAGTTCGTTGCTGCGCAACAACGCTGACGGAACCTTCACCGATGTCTCCCTGCAGGCGGGAAGCTTCTTCAAGCAGCAAATTGTGAGCCGTGGTGCGTGCTTCGCGGATTACGACAATGATGGCTCTATCGACGCATTCGTGGTTGCGCTTGGGGGCAAGGGCATCCTCCTGCACAACACGCCGCCGGCAGGGAAGCGAAACCACTGGCTGACGATCAAACTGGTAGGAATCCGCAGCAATCGAGACGGCTACGGGGCCAGCCTTGAAGCAGTTGCCGGAGACCTGCATCAGTGGGTGCAGTCGACCTCGGCCAGTGGATACCTCTCACAGAACGACGCTCGACCGCACTTTGGTCTCGCTCAACACACAAGGGTCGACACGCTCACGATTCGCTGGCCCAGTGGAACCTTGCAAATATTGCACGATATCAAGGCTGACCAGGTTCTGAAGATAACCGAGCCAATCAAGTCCGCCGCCGTCCCAGTGAAGGGCGGAACTCCATGATTCAGCCCAGAAATAGTTCCGCGCGGCGGCGTACTTCCGTCGAAGAAGCATGCCTAGGGAGTGCGGCGCTTTTGGTCGTTTGCGCCTTGATCGTGTTCGTAGGGCGCCCTCCGATCCTAGCCGCTGCTGCCGCTCAGGTTTCGGAAACTTCGCAGGCCCAACCGGAAGTGTCCTCCCACTATCTCAGCCCCATAGCTTTACAGCTTTCGCAGGACGGGCAGCGTCTGTACGTCGTCTGCGAGGACAGCGACGAGATGCTTGCAGTCGACACCCGCACACGGCGTGTGATCGGCCGTGCCAGGGCGGGCAAGCGTCCTAAGGCTATCGCAATCTCACCAGACGGCAAAACACTTTACGTCTCCAACGAAGCCAGTAACTCGGTCACCGAGATCGACGCGCAGACCTTCGCCATCCGCCGAACCCTGGCGACTGGCTGGGGGCCTGTCGGTCTCGCCACCGATCGCACAGGAACCACGTTGTACGTCGCAAACACCCTCGGCAACGACGTCTCGCTAATTGATCTGCCGACCGGTCTCGAGCAGAGTCGTCTACCCGCCGGGCGCTTTCCAGAGTATGTCACCCTCTCTCGCGATGGCAGTCGTGTATACGTTGCCAATCTCCTTGCGCGCCTTGGACCTCCTGATCAGCCCCCCACCTCCGAGTTGACCGTGATCGATTGCGCTAGGCGCCAGGTAGCCGCTCGAGTCGATGTGCCCGGCGTTCTCCAGATGCGCCACATTGCGGAGTTGCCTCCCAGCGCGGGAGGCTATCTGCTCGTGCCGTTTATGCGGCCCAAGAACCTGATCCCCCTTGTGCAGATCCAGCAAGGCGGCTATCTCACGCATGGCATGGCGGTGATTCGCCCCTCCCGCTCCAGCGTAGGGCAAGCGCGCGACTATCAAGTCTCTGAGGTCCTGCTGGACGACATCGATCATTACTATGCCGACGGTTATGGAGCTGCCGCCACTCCCAACGGACGCTGGGCGCTTGTCACGGCGTCGGGGTCCAATGTGGTTTCTGTGATCAACACGCTTCCGTTAAGTACGCTGCTTGCAGGCAGTCCCGCGCGCAGGCAGGAGTTGGCGAACCGCCTCGATTCAGCGCGTAAGTTCGTCACTAACCGCGTTCCTACAGGACGCAACCCCACCGACGTCGTCACGTCTCCCGACGGCCGCTTCGCCTATATCGCCAATCGCATGGACGACACCATCAGCGTCATCGACATCACGCAGCAATGGCTTGCATCGACCATTGATCTCGGCGGCCCAAAACAACTCACGCGGAACCGCCGAGGCCAGCAGCTATTTTTCGACGCAAGCCACTGCTACCAGGGACAGATGGCCTGCGCCACCTGTCATCCGCATGAGGGGCTTTCGGACGGTCTCGCATGGAGCCTGGAGACGCCGCAACTAGGCCGCGATGTGGTGGAGAATCGAACCCTCTACAGCATCGAAGGAACTGAACCCTTCAAGTGGAACGGCAAAAATCCCGACCTCGAAACACAGGATGGTCCACGCACGGCCATGTACATCTTTCGCTCGCAGGGATTCAATTCTAGCGAAGTGAAGGACCTAGTCGGCTACATCGACTCGCTGCGCCTCGCTAAGAATCCGCATCTCGCGGCCGACGGTCATCTGACGGATGCGCAAGCCCGTGGCAAATTCCTCTTCTTTCGTGAGATTACCAATAGCGGCACCCCCATCTCTTCGTTACAGCAGTGTCCAACCTGCCATTCGCCGCTCACGCACTTCACCTCAAAGATCCAGATCGATGTAGGGACTGCAACGAAGTACGACACCATCACCGCGTTCGATGTGCCGCAGTTGGAAGGCGTTGTCATGAAGCCTCCATATCTACATAACGGCGAAGCGTTGGACATGGAAGAGATCTGGACTCGATTCAACCCCGAAGATAAACACGGCCTGACTTCTGACATGAACAAGGCACAACTCAACGACCTGATCGAATACCTGAAAACACTATGAGACCTGCGATGAACTCAAGAATAACGAGAAGCATGCTGCTGATCGCGGCCTCTGTGTCGTTGCTATCGGGAACTGCCCACGCCCAGTCTCCCGTAATCCGCTCGCCTAAACCCGCTCTTTATACCAGGTGGATCAACTACAGTCCTGCGAACGGATTTCCAACGGGTGAAGTGTATTGTGTTGCAGTGGATGGCGCGCGAGTCTGGGCAGGAACATCGCACGGGCTCGTCTTGCTTGAAGATGGGCGTGTCAAGAGAATCTTTACGACCGACGACGGGTTAGCCGGCCGCGCGGTAATGTCGATCGCAGTCGACAAACAAAACGGTGACCTGTGGGCGGGAACATTCGGAGGACTGAGCCGTTACTCGGCTGGAAAGTTTACAAACTACACAAACCTGACCAGCGGTCTAGCCAATGACTTGGTCTACGGAGTTGCATTGCAGGGCCATGTCCTTTGGGTAGCGACAGCAGCAGGTGTCAACCGCTTCGATACGTATACCGGCACCTGGTCGATCTTCAATGAGACCAACGCGCCATTCCAGGAACCGTGGGCTTATGGAATCTCTGTCGCACCGGAAAAGGTCTACGTTGCTGTCTGGGGCGGAGGTGTGCTGGCCTACAATCTCGCAAATGAAACCTGGAAGCCCTTCACAGATCCCGACGGAGAAATGGAACTAGTCCTATACCGAAACCAGGGGCTCATTCACAACATCGTCAGCAGCGTCTCCTACAACTCGGAGACAAAGATGTTCTGGGCCTCCACCTACTTCGGTCTAAGCGGCTACGACGGCCGCAACTGGCACAACTATCTCACTAAAGACAGCGGCCTGGCCTCGAACTTCATCAACGCGGTGCAGTCACGCGGCAACGAGGAATGGACGTCGACGCAGAGCGGTCTGAGCGAACTTGATACAAAGACAAATACGTGGACCACCTATCGGCGAGACGAGCACACGGGCCGTGGAGAGATTCTCATCACGCATGCCGATGGCACTAAGCAGCGGATCCCTTCGGACACAGGCCTGGCGCACAACTACATCCTCAACACAGAATTTCAAGGTGACGACATCTGGGTGGCGACAGCACAGGGTCTGAGCCACGGCACCCACGCACTACCAAAGGAGTAACCAATATGAGCAGTACCATCGCAGCAGCCAATTCAGTGAGTATCACCAAGCGCAGGCCCATTCGGAAGAAGGCGATGTCTGCGCCAAAGGCACTCAACGAGGCTTACCACTATCAGCGCCCCTCCTCATTCTCACGAGGTATGCGGCTCGACATCAAGGGCATCACCATTCTCATGATCTCGGGCACGGCTAGCGTCGGAGAAAATGGCGAGACGGTCCATCCCGGGGACTTCGGAGCTCAAACCCGACGCGCCTATCAGAACGTTACGGACCTCCTCCAATCCGAGGGCGCAACCTGGAAGGACGTTGTTCGTACCACCTGCTACCTCCGTGACATCGAGCGTGACTACGAGCAATTCAATCGCATCCGTACCGAGTTCTTTCGCGAACAGGGTCTCTCGCTGCTGCCTGCCTCCACGGGAATCCAGGCGATCCTCTGCTGGCCAACCTTGCTATTTGAGATGGAAGCCATGGCGATCTTCGAGACACCGCTCGCAACCGAATCACCCGACATCACGTAGCCAGGGGAAAGAGAGTGGCGCCGGAACGGAAGATCGCAGGACAAGCAGACCTCGCAGATCCTTCGGGTGACACTGCTCAATCCATGGCACAAAGACAAGCGCTCGAAAGGAAGCCACGAAACATGAGAGTGCGATGCTATACAGCCTTTCTATTCTTCTTCGGCAGCGTCATTCTGGCAGGACCGGCAAGGGCGCAAGTTGCTCCGTCTGGGAAGCCTTTGATGCCATACGCCAACATGCCCCCATCAGCCCGGCCTTACGCAAGCTACATCAAGCCGTATCAGGAGTGGTATGTGCAACCGGATACGCTCGATTATGCGGGCGCCGCGCGCAGCGAGCCGGATGTAGATGTGGCCACGCTCAAGAGCATCAAAATCGGCTTTCTTGGGCCGCTGGATGCAGACAACGAAGACTCACCCTATGGAATTGCCATGCTGCACGGCGCGCAGTTGGCAATCGACGAAGCCAACGCAACCGGCGGCTATCGCGGAAAGCCATTCGCTCTGATTGTGCACGACGATCTTGCCCTCTGGGGTGCCTCCTCGATGGCAATCGTCGACATGCGCTTCAAGGACCAGGCATGGGCGATGCTCGGTTCGGTCGACTCCGCCTCCACGCACATCGAGTTGCGCGCCACCCTGAAGCTCGAACTTCCCATCATGGACACGGCAACCAACGACCCAACCGTTACCCAGACGCTCATTCCCTGGCTGCTCCACAACTTTCCCGACGATCGGCAGCAAGGCTATGCGCTCGCCGATTACATATTCCTGCAGCGTCATCTGAAACGAATCGGCATCCTGCAAGTCAACAACCGATACGGAAGAATCGGCAAGGAGATCTTCGTTCAGACGGCGCGCCGCATGGGTTACCAGCCCGTCGTCGAAGTTTGGTATGCAGCGGGCGCGAAAGACTTCGCCTCCCAGTTGAAAACAATCAACGCAAGCAAAGTGGACGGCCTGGTCATCTGGGGCAATGCGAACCAGGCAGGACTCATCCTCAAACAGATGCGCGCCACGGGAATGAAGCAGTCGGTGTTTGGCAGCAGCCGCATCTGCTCCCCCGAAGTCGTTGAAATTGCCGGCACCGCATCCGACGGCCTGGTAATGGTCAGCGCCATGGACCCAACACGCAACGATCCAGCGTGGCTGGCCTTTCGCGAACGCTTCGTTCAGCAGTTCCACCTTGAGCCTGACGCGTATGCCGCCTACGCCTATGACGGCACGAATATGCTCATGAGCGCCATCAAAGATGCGGGTCTTAATCGCGGCCGAATTATGGACGCGTTGCGAAAGTACGAAATGAGGCATTATGCAGGCGTCAGCGGCAACGCGTTCTTCGACTACACGCTCAACAATATCGGGCCTGTAACGTTCGCCCGGGTTCGTGATGGAAGATTTGTATACTGGCCCGAACAGCGCACCGATTGGAAGCCAAAGGACACGGCGAGTGCTCCCTAGCCGATCAACTCTGCGCGCTACTCTCGTAGCGTTGCTACTCTTCAAAGTCGTCGCACCGGCTCGCGCTCAAGCGACGCTGCAGCCCTACGCCTCCATCGCGAGTGACGGTGAGAGCTACGCAGGCCCCCGCCAAACTTCTGCAGACGATCTTAAGGGAAGCATCATCCGGATCGGCTTGCTGGCTCCTTTGCAGGGCGTGCGCAAGAACGAGGGCGATGCAATGGTCGCAGCCGCCCAGATGGCGTTGCACGACAATGCGCCCCATGGGGCGATCCGCGGACGTCACATAGCCTTGGCAGTGGAGGATGCAAGCGCACCTTCATGGGGCCTAGTTTCCAATGCAGTCATCCGCCTCGCACTCAATGACAATGCGGTCGCCGTGATCACCTCAACCAGCGGAACGGACACGCATTTAGTGGAGCAGGTGGGCAACAGGATCGGCTTCCCCGTCCTGACCCTCTCTTCGGACGCCACCACCACACAGATCGATATCCCATGGATCTTCCGAGTCGGCGCGAGCGATGCTGCGGAGGCACAGGTGATCGCGCGCGATATCTATGGTGTGCGAAAACTTCAGAAGGTGCTGCTGATCACGCAGGAGGATTACGAGGGGAAGCGGGGTGTGGAGACCATGCGCCAAGCCGCATTGAATCTGAATTCTTCAGCGCCAAATAATACGGTCCTCGATGCAACGCAATCGAATCCCGGATCTGTCCTTAACACGATCGAAACTGCTTCGCCACAAGCCATCATTCTTTGGACGAATGAGACGACTGCAGCGAGCTTGCTCCATGCTGTGCGCACGGCCGGCGTGGAGACGCTCTGCTATCTCCCAGAGAATGCGCATGCCGAAATGAACGACGCCTCAAGAACCAATCCGAAGGCCTCGGAGGCGTGGATGGTTGCCGACGATGCTAAGGGTTCTCCCCTCCAACAGAGCTTTGCGATCCGCTTCAGGCAAGCCACAGGAGCGTCTCCGAGTCCTGTCGCAGCGAAAACCTACGATGCCGTCGCCATCGTCCTACAGGCGCTGACGACAGTTGGCACGAATCGTGTACGTATCCGGCATCGCTTGGCCGAAGTGCACGGTTACGAAGGAGCCTCCGGAGAGATGACCTTCGACCGGGAGGGGAATGATCCGATTTCGTTGCACCTGGTCGAACTGAAATAGCCTCAGCATCGGTGACAATCGCCAGTGCCACCCCGTGGAAAGTTCTCCGTACGATTTCTCCTGCGCGATCCGTCCGAGCAAACCTATCGGTAACGTGTTGCGAATGCAGCGTCGGCGTGCCGACTGCGAATCTGCACTATCCCATGGTCGTCGCCAGGCATTACTATGGATCGCGAACTAAAGCGCTTTACGCATCCAGCGCAGACTAAAATTCCGGGAGAGATCCGTGAGCCGTTCCACCTTACCCCGAAACTCCACAGTCGTTATCAGTTTGATAGCCTCTGCGTGTGTTGGCTTTGCTCAGCACAATGCGGCCCCATCAACACCTTCCGCTGCGAACTTTACGGCTGCACAGGACCATCAGAACATGATGGACCAGCTCGGCATCAAGCGCCTGCGGCCAGGACCGAGCGGAAATGAAAAAGCGCCCGATCACGCCAACTATGAGGAGTCGAAAGCAAATCCCTATCCCAATCTCCCCGACGCCCTTCGCCTGAACAACGGCCATCCGGTAACCACCGCGAAAGAATGGTGGGACGTTCGCCGGCCCCAACTCGTCGAAGCCTTTGAGCACGATGTCTACGGAAAAATTCCAAAGAATGTTCCCTCCGTCACCTGGTCCGTCGCAGCGATCGACAAAGAAAATATTGGCGGACATCCTGTGATTGCGAAGGATCTGGTCGGTCGTGTGGACAATTCCGCGTACCCCTTGATTTCAGTAACTATCCACATGACGCTCGTTCTTCCGGCTAACGCGACCGGCCCGGTGCCGGTGCTGATGATGTTCGGCCGAGCAGGGTTTCCCGCGCTCAATCAGCCTTCGACGGACGAGTTGGCTAGAATCAACGTGGCGGAAAAGGCGCTTCTCGTCCAGCAGGATCCTTCACTTAAAGAAGTCTTTGCCCAGCATCCAGCATGGCAGCCCAACCTGCCCGCGCCTTTCGAGTTTCCCCAGTTCAACGCGGACGGCGATCCGCCCAATACCTGGGAGCTCATTGCCGCCGGATGGGGCTTCGTCACCATTGATCCACAGAGCATCCAGGCGGACAGCGGAGCAGGCCTCACTCAGGGAATCATCGGCCTCGTCAACAAGGGGCAACCGCGCTCGCCCGACCAATGGGGTGCGCTGCGCGCCTGGGCGTGGGGTGCAGGCCGCGGCCTCGATTACCTGGCAACGGATCCCGCCGTCGACGCAAAACACGTCGGTATTGAAGGCGTCTCGCGTTACGGAAAGGCTGCGCTCGTGACCATGGCTTTCGACCAGCGCTTCGCGATGGTCCTCGTCGGTTCCTCAGGCAAGGGTGGCGCCACACCGCTTCGTCGCAACTTTGGAGAAGCAGTCGAGAGCCTCACCTCCGAGGGCGAATACCATTGGATGGCCGGAAACTTCCTCAAGTTTGGAGCCGCCGACGCAACCTTCGGGAGCAAGAATCCGGGCGACCTTCCCGTCGACTCCAATGAGTTGATTGCCTTATGCGCCCCTCGTCTCACCTTTATTAGCTACGGCATTCCGGAAAAGGGCGATGCCCAATGGCTTGACCAGAGAGGCAGCTTCATGGCCACCGTCGCCGCGAGCCCCGTCTTCACGCTGCTTGGAGCAAATGGAATCGGTGTCACAGAGGACTATCGCACCGCGCCGATGCCTCCCGTAAACGATGGCCTTCTGGGTGGACAGCTCGCCTGGCGTCAAGATGACGGCGGCCATACTGATGCGCCCAACATGAAATATTTTATCCAGTGGGTCGACAAGAATATTGGATACCGCGGTTCGGAATCTCAGAACTAATCAGCAATTCGTGCAGCGCTATCGCTCCATTGCAGGCTGCTCCCTTCGAAAGGAATCCAATGAATCGACGTCAGTTCACGACGGCTTCCGCGCTTGCACTCGCTGCTACCCGCCTTCCATCCTTCGCCCAAAGCCAGCCCCCCGGTAAGCGAGTGGGCTTTGCCGCAGTCGGCCTCGGATCGATATCCGACATCTTCATGCAAGCCTGTGCCAACTCTCAGTCTGCAAAGATCACCGCGCTCGTCACCGGGCATCCATCGGAGAAGGGAAGCAAGTACGCAGCGATGTATGGCATCCCGAAGACCTCTATCTACACCTACAAACAGTACGAACGGCTGGCCGACAACAAGGAAGTAGACGCGGTCTATATCGGCCTTCCCAACAGCATGCATTGCGAGTACACCGTGCGCGCCGCGAGGATCGGCAAGCACGTCCTCTGCGAAAAGCCGATGGCCATCTCCAGTACGGAATGCCGCACGATGATCCAGGAGTGCCACACCGCCAACGTCAAGCTCATGATCGCCTATCGTGTGCATTACGACCCCACCTGGAAACAGGCGATGCAGATCATCGACTCCGGTGGCATCGGCGAACTCCAGTCCTTCCAGGGAGGCTTCTTCAACCAGCAGCGCCCCGGAGCCTGGAGACTCAGCCGCAAGCTCGGGGGCGGCGGCTCTGTGCTCGATCTCGGCATCTACCCGCTCAATGCGATCCGCCATCTCACGCGCGAGGAGCCCAACAACTTCACAGCTGTCGTCTCGACACGAGACTTCAGTGGCCGGTTTGCCGAGGTCGAGCAGTCCGTGGAGTGGACCATGAAACTTCCCTCAGGGATCATCGCCTCCTGCGGCTGTTCCTACGGCCAAACTGCGCCAGGCTTTCTGACGATCAACGGGGACAAGGGCTCGCTTCAGTTCCAACCCGCCTTCAACTACGACGGCCTCCACCTCTTCGGCCGCGCCAATGACCAGGAGATCGATGTGCTTAGCACCGGAAAGGGCGCGTTCCAGTTCACGCTTGAAGCCGACCACTTCGCCGACTGCATCCGCCACAACAAGCAGCCCGAATCGCCCGGAGAAGAAGGTCTCAAGGACATGCTGGCGATTGAGGCCATCTACGGAGCGGCAGGCACGCCAATCGCGTGAGGCGAACTGGAGGATAGTGAAGGTTTTGCACCGATATACTCCCGACCCCGGCATGCGTCCTGAATTAATCGATTAAGTAGTTCCTCCGCCGCACTGCTCTTAGTGTGTAGGGCAAGCGTCGCTTCACCTGTCGCGCTCCGATCGGTCAGGAACGATCTCGACCTCCAACGCTCACATTCCAAAGGAAAAGGAAGAGATAGCGGATGTCTCCGATTCGATGTTCTTCGGCCCAAAATCGCTCCCCGTTTCATGATGTTCCGACCCGCTAAAAAAAGAGATTGACAATCCTACGGTCAGGTATGTAAAGAATGGTGCGGCATTAAATCGCATTAATAAGTGCAAACGAGATTGGCAGTAGCTCTCAACCGAACCACTTAAGAAGAGGCCGTATGAACTTTGGAGGTAGTATGCAGAAGAATCAAAGGATTGTGGAGCAGGGCGGGACGATTCGCCTGTTAGCTCCAGCCAACCTGTCGAAGGGGATCATTAACTTCAACAAATGGCTTAGCTTGGGAGGATTGCTCGCGATGCTGCTGTTGATCCTCGCGATGCCGGCATTGCACGCACAGACGACCGCGCAGATCTCAGGATTAGTCACTGACAATACCGGTGCCGTCATCCCAGGAGCGACCGTCACCCTGGTCAACGAAGCCACGCAGGATACTCGCGTCGTCACCTCAAACGGCGATGGACTCTACTCCTTTCCTGCATTGCTTCCGTCCACCTATACCATCAAGATCACGGCAAAGGGTTTCGAGCCAAAGAACCTCACGGGCCTTGTCCTCCACGCCGGTGATGAACGAGCGATTCCGGCGCTGGCCCTTGCCATCGGATCCGAGAACCAGACTGTAACGGTACAAGCGGCTGGAGAAATGATCCCGCAGGATAACGGAGAACGTTCCGACGTACTCTCCTCCAAAGATATCGACAATCTGGCCCTCGAAGGCCGCGATACGACCGAACTCCTGAAAGTCCTTCCCGGCGCCACCACGGTATCCGGCGGCCTTACCAATTCAGCTGGATCCTTCAATGATCTCAGCATCTCGGCCAACGAGAGCGCGATCGGCAACGGCATCAACATCAACGGCGTTCCGAACAGAGGGGGTACCGCGCTGCTCTCAGACGGCGTCAGTGTTCTTGACCCGGGCGACAACGCAAGCTCGATCGGCATCATCAACCCGGAAATGACGGCTGAGGTCAGTGTGCAGACTTCAAACTTCGGCGCCTATGTGCAGAACGGTCCAGTCGTCGTCAGCGCCATCAGCAAGTCGGGAACATCCCACATACACGGCGAAGGCTACTTCGACGCCCGTAACGACGTCCTGAACGCCAACGGCTGGTATCAGAATCATCAGGGCCAGCCCAAGGCTGGCGCGCACTATTACTATCCTGGCGGCAACGTCGGCGGCCCCGTCCCCTTCACCCGCGGGAAGGTCTTCATCTGGGGCGGTTACGAGCGTTTCCTCCAGAATCCAGGCAATGCCAACGAACTCGAGTCTTATATCCCCAGTCCGGAAATGATGAAGGGCGACTTCAGCACCGACAACGCCGACAACAACGTCCTTTGCCCCAACGGCTTCTCGGCCACTGCCCAGGGAACATGGTGCAACAATCTTTCAGGCATGGTCCTGCCGGACGGCACTGCGATCACTCCCGGACCGGGAACAACTGGTTCCATCATTCCTTCGCAGTACATCGACCCAGGTGCTGCGGCGCTTGCATCCTTCTGGCCAAAAGCCAACGCCAACCCGAACACGACCCCAGGCGGCTACAACTATGTGGCGCCAGTACAAGCGCCGAATAACGGTTGGGTGTACCGCATTCGCATGGACTACAACCTGAACGACAACAATAAGTTTTATGTCTCTTACCAGCAGGCTTACAGCTCTACCCTCGCACAGGGCAATGGTGCTCACATTTACTGGACTCCCGGCAACTCGATTCCCGCCCCTGGCGGCGGATTGGTTGGCCAGGTCTTTACCAAATCCATCTCGGGTCACTTCGTTCACACCTTCAACTCGTCGACCACCAACGAGTTGATCGCAGCCTGGGGCTTTGGTAGCTTCCCCTTCGGACCTCCCAACGCGGCTGCTCTCGATAAGAGCACGCTTGGCTATACCTACGGTTCCGTCTTCAACGCTTCAACTCACGTTCCGGGATACAGCTCTGCTGGAACCTCCACATTCCCCGACTTTTCACAAGGGGATTGGTTCGAGCCGAATGGCTACTACCTCGTCCGCAAAGAAGTTCCGAGCTTTACCGACAACTTCACGAAGGTCTTCGGTGCACATACCCTCAAGATCGGTGCTTACACTCAAAACACCGGCAACCTGCAGGGAAATGACGGCGTAAACCCGAACGGCATCATTAACAGCTTTAGCGGCCAGCAGCCGAATATTATCACCGGCATCAACACTGGATCACCCCAGAACCCGGACGCGAACTTCGTGATCGGCGATGTCACCAGTTACACGGAGAGCAACTCGGCGCCGGTCAGCGACATGGCCTACCAGAACACGGCTGTTTACGTTGATGATTCCTGGAAGGTCAACCGTCGGCTGAATGTCGAGCTGGGTGCCCGTATTGAGCACGTCGGTCACTGGTATGACCGCGGTGGTGTCGGTATGGCTGACTTCTTCCCAGATCGCGTCTTTTCCGATTACTACTCCGGCAAGTTCGATCCAGGCTTCTATTGGCATGCGATCGATCCTTCCGTTCCTTTGAGCGGTCAGCCGAATCGTCTGGCATTCGTCTCTCCTCGCTTTGGTATGTCCTACGATCCGTTTGGAGATGGCAAGACTGTAATCCGCGGCGGTTGGGGCGTCTATCGCTTTGCCGGTCAGTACAACGACTACGCTGCGGCGCTTACCACAGCGCAACACGTCATCACCTACAGCCTGCCTGGGCAGAAGAGCGTCCTGTTGAAGCAGATCTCTTCCCTGGCCGCACCTGCCTGCACCACGCCTCCTTGCGGAATCACCGGCGGACAGACCGGATTGGATGCGTCGGATTACGGCGTGCCAATTACTTACGCCTGGAACTTCACGATCGATCGCCATTTCAAATGGAATACGCTCTTGGACGTTGCCTACGTCGGCAACACCAGCAGCGAGATCATCGACGACGGCGAGACGATTCAGGGCAGCGGTTTCACCGGCCTCGCGGATCAGAATAAAACCCCGATCGGTGCGTTCTTCAAGCCGGATCCAAAGACGGGCGTAACCTCCAACAACCCTGAAAACCTGTCGACGCAGACCGATGGCACACCCACCGGGAATACGGCTGCGGACTACCATCCGTACGGTTATGCTTACGGAACCAACCAGGTGATCAAAGCGGAGAGCAATCAGTACTCCAACTACAACGGCCTTCAGGTTGCGTATCTAAAGGAAACAGGCCACCTGACCTTTGACTTCAACTTCACGTGGTCGAAGACCCTGGGAACGGTGTTGCAGGAGAATCCGTTCGTCGTCCGCGCCGGTAACTATGGCGTGGCCCCGATCGACCGTCCCTTTGTCTTCAACTCGTCCTATACGTACCAGGTCGGAGACTTCCACCACGGAGATGCCATTGTTCGGCAGATTCTCAGTGGATGGACCATCTCTGGTATCTCAACCTGGCAGGCGGGAGGCAGCTTGCTGTCCGAACTCGGAAACAACGTTCCGAACTTCGGATTGTCGGAGAGCTATACCAACTTGCCCGCCAACGCGAGCCAGGTTGGCATCAGCAGTGCCATCGGCACCGGCAGCGGCGGTTCCGCTACCTACTACGGTACAGATGCGGCCCTGGCAGTTCAGCCGGTGCTCACCTGCAACCCAAACAAAGGACTCGCGAAGTATCAGCGCCTCAACGTGAATTGCTTCGCTGCTCCTGCGATTGGCGGTGCCGGCCAGATTGGCCAGTTCGGCGGTCAGAAATACCCCTACATGAGCATGGGTTCGTACTTCGATAATGATCTGGCCATTTACCGGACCATCCACATCCACGGGTCGCAAAACGTTCAGTTCCGCGCATCCGCATTCGATTGGCTCAATCATGCGTTGCCGGACTTCAGCTCAGCCAACCAGGTTACCCTGCGGTACCTGGTCGACTACCCGAGCAAAACCATCACCCTCAACCCAGGCACCGATGCTAAGGGTGATGGCGGAACGTCCAGCACCTTTGGGTTCATGGATTCGAAGACAGGCACTCCCTATGAGCGCATCATCGAGCTCAACGTGAAGTACACCTTCTAACCCCGACCTTGTGGCCGGGTTGCATCTCAATGCATCCCGGCCTACATCTTCAGAGGTGCAGGCCGGGCGATCGGCCACCCAAGCACCCGATATTCATTCAGTGCCTCCATCCGGAAGGTGGCGTACTTCAGCCACCTTCTTTTTTGTCGCGTAAGATAACGTTGTATCGGTCGTCGCCTGCCACATTCACATCGCAGCGCACCCCGATATCCCTGGAATTGGATCTCCCGATGAGCCTCGTAACGATGAGCCCGCCAGGCACCGCATGGGCAAGTCTTCTGGTTCTCCTCTGCGCTCTCCCAACTCCAACGCAGCAGCCCCAGAGGCCTCCACCAGCACACGACGATTCCATTCTGCAACGTCGCTACGACGCTGCGCAGAAATTCCAGGCGGCCAACGATCTCGACCACGCCGCCCAGCAATACCGCATCTTCATCGCCGACGCTCTCGGAGAGATTGCCCTCGGCCGAGCTCACTCAGGCCAATACGACAAGGCCGCGAACGACTTCGACACCGCTCTCAGCCTAGTCCCTGATTTCCCCGCAATGAAGATCCAATACGCGCGCGTAGCACTTGACAGTGGAAACCTGGACCACGCAAAGCTGCTTGCCTCCGGAGTGATCGAAACCTATCCCAACAATCCAAAAGTCGCTGCCGACGCCCACGCAATCCTCGGCCGAGTCTTTCTCAAATCCAATGACGATACGAAGGCCAAACAGCAGTTCGAAGCCGCCGTTGCCCTGGACCCCACGTTCGAGAATGGATACGAGCTCGCCGTTGCCGACCTCGATCTCGGCGACGGAAAAGCGGCTGCCAAAATCTTCTCCGAGATGCTTGCCTCCTTCGGCGATACCGCGGCCATCCACATGTACTTTGGCCAGGCTTATGGACGCTCCGACTTTCAGGATGACGCTGTTGCCGAGTTCCAGAAAGCCATTGCGAAGGACGACAAGCTCCCCGGAGTTCATTATTCCCTAGCTGCTGCCTACCTCAGCACCTCCGGCAACTCGAAATTGCCCGAGGCCGAAGAGGAGCTGAAAAAGGAGATTGCCCTCTCGCCAAAATACGCAGCTGCCTACGCGGCCCTCGGTCATCTGCTTGCACAGCAACACGACGCTCCCACTCAACTAGAAGCAGAGAAGGACCTGAAGCATGCGACCGAGCTAGATCCCCACAGCCCTGACGGGTTTCTTTACCTTGGACAGTTCTACGCCGACGCTCACAATCTTCCCGAAGCCGAAGCCGCCCTTCGACAGTCCATCGCCCTCACCGTTGATGTCTCGCGAAACAACTACCAGGTGCAGAAGGCGCACTACCTTCTGGGCCGTCTACTCATGCAGACCGGTCAGGTCGAAGAAGGGAAGCAAGAGATTGCAACTTCTCAATCCCTCCTGCAGCAAAATATCCGAGGGGCTCAGAGTCAGCTCTCCGACTACATGCAAACCACGAAACCCTCGCAGACCGCCTCCACCCTGGCGCCTGAAATGCCCATGACGGTCGACGACCACACTGTGGATCCCCAGGCCGCGCGTCAAGTAGATCAACTCGAGAAGCAGTTCGGCCCCGCCATCGCTGACAGCTACAACAATCTCGGAGCGATCGCCGGCACGAAGGGGAACTACGCCGCTGCCTTGCAATCTTTCGAGCTAGCAGCCGAGTGGAACCCCGCGTTGCCAGGCCTCGACATCAACTGGGGACGCGCAGCCTTCTCGTCCGGCGCCTTCGCCCAGGCCATCGCTCCGCTCAACCACTATCTACAGGCCAATCCAAATGACAAGGACGCGCGTTCGGAGTTGGGCCTCAGTCAGTTCGCACTCAAGGACTACGCCGCCGCGCGCACCACCTTGGAGCCGCTGGATGGAGTGGCCGGCGAAGCCCTGCGCCTCCGTCTTGCCTATGCCGTATCGTTGATCGAGACCGGCGATACCACCGGCATCGCTCGTCTGGTGACGTTGGCAAAAGATAATCCAGACGTAGCCGAAGTCCATCGCGCCCTCGGCGCAGCTTATGCAAAAGAAAAGCCCACCACCGCTATAGCCGAGTTGGAGACGGCGATTCGACTCGATCCCTCGGACGTCGTAGCGCACATCTCTCTCGCTCGCCTGCAGCGGTCGCAAGGAAACATCAAGAGCGCCATCAACCAATACCAGGCAGCCGTGAAGCTTGAGCCCAACAACGCGGCGCTCCAACAAGAGCTTGCGGACGCCAGTCGAGCCTTAGCGAAGCGCTCACACAACTAGCTCAATGCTTCCCCTGAACTGGAACGATCTTCTCGCGAGGCACCACACCCTGTCCCTCCAGCACACAATAGAATTGATCCGCCGATAAATTCTTCAGCACCTCTTTCTGCCCCGACGACCACGTGATCTCGACGCTATCCGCAGTATTGTGCGTGCCAAGACCGAAGTGCAATCGCAGATCATTTTGCGAGAGATAACTACCCCCGCTCAGCACCTCGCCGAGTTGCACCAGGCCGCCCGCCGTTATCCTCACCTTCGCATTCAGCGCCAGCCGATTGCTCTTCGTCCCTGCAAGCTCCAGGCTGATCCAGTGATTCGTAGCGCCCCCCTCCGTGCGCAAAATCATCGGGCTGCCTTCAAGATTCTCCACCACCAACTCCGTGTGCCCGTCATTGAACAGATCGCCGACCGCTAGCCCGCGGCTCACCTGCGGAGTCTGTATGGCTGGCCCCACTACCTTGCTGATATTTCGAAACCCGCCGTTATGCTGGTTCAGAAACATCAGCTTCGGCTCGTGAAATCTCGTCCCAATGTCCCTCGTATCCACCTGAGGGTACACATGCCCGTTCACCTGGAAGAGATCCGCCCATCCATCATTATCCAGATCGAAAAACGCATTCCCCCAACCGACATAAGGCGAAGTCGCAACCGTCAATCCCGTCTGGTCGGAAACATCGGTGAAGTTGAAATCCGCATCATTGCGAAACAGCGTGGTGTACTCCTCGCTGAAGTGAGTGATCGCCACCGAGAACCGGCCAGAATGGTTATAGTCCCCCAGCGCCACCCCCATGTTCGCCTGTTCATAGCCGTCCTTATTGACCGCGATGCCAGATGTGTACGCGACATCTGTAAACTTCCCTTTGCCGTCATTCTGATAGAGATAGTTCGGTTCGCCATCATTGCCTACGAACAGGTCCAGCTTGCCATCCCCGTTGAAATCCGACCACAGCGCTATCAACCCAAAGTACTTCGACGCATCGTCCACGCCTGCCTGTTTCGAAACATCCGTGAACGTCCCGTCCCCGTTGTTGTGATAAAGGTTGTCCGGCGAACCCACCAGTCCGCGCGGACCGCACTGCACAGGAATCTCGTGATACATGCACGTCTTCTTCGATCCCAGCGTCGGCAGGTCCTTCAGGTCTAGGTCGACATAATGTGGCACAAACAAATCCACGAACCCATCGTTGTCATAGTCCCCAAAGGTCGCGCCCATCGCCCACCCTGCGTCGCTGCTCAGCCCCGATGCCTTCGTCACATCCGTAAACGTCCCATCCCCATTGTTCCGATACAGCACCACTCCGCCAAAACACGACACCAGCAGATCCGGCCAGCCGTCATTGTTATAGTCACCCACCATCGCGCCCATCGCCCAGCACGGATGCCCCACGCCCGCCTTCTCCGTCACATCCGTAAACGTCCCGTCGCGATTGTTGTGATACAGCGCACTCCGCGCCTTCGTCCCTTCCAACGACATCTCCACGTCCGGCGCATTCGTGAAAAAAATATCCGGCCAGCCGTCGCGATCATAATCGATCAGCGCCACACCGCCGCTCATCGACTCCACAATATATTTCTTGTTCGGAGACGTTAGATGGCTGAAGTGAATCCCCGCCTTCGCCGTAATGTCTACCAGTCGCGGCAGAGCATCTGCCGCCATAACACCCGCTTGGGCTGCCGTGACGCTATCTTTAGCACCCGACTGCTGCGACCAGGACGGACACGCGACCACCATGCCCATGAGCAAGGTCCCCACCTGCCGTACCATGCTCGACCGTCGAACGCTATCCCAGGAGGTCATCGACGGCCACTATTCTTTGCCGCGTTTCTTCAGAACGATGTTTAAGCGCTTGATCTTCTGATTCAGCGTCGACAGAGGAATCCTGAAAAACTCCGACGTCTCCGTCTGATTCCAGTTGCAGCGCTCCAGCCGGTCCGCAATAATTCGCCGCTCAATGTCTTCAATCACATCGAACAGGGAAGCGTCCGGTCTCTGCTCCAGTAGCGCCGTTGAAAACACGTTGCCACGGAGCTGCGGTGGCAGAAGGTCGGGACTCAGTATCGGACCGTTCGAGAGCACTACACCACGCTCCATCGCGTTCTCCAACTCTCGCACATTGCCCGGCCACTCATAGTCCATCATCAAGCGCAGCGCCTCCGATGATAGCTCCGGAGGAGGAAACCCATTCTCCTCCGCGTAGTACTTCAGATAATGATTCGCCAGCAGAGGAATGTCTTCCTTGCGATTACGCAACGCCGGAAGCTCCAGCGAAATCACGTTGAGCCGATAAAAAAGGTCCTCGCGGAATCGTCCTTCCTTCACTGCCTGCTCCAGGTTCACATTCGTCGCCGCAACGATCCGAATGTCGACCTGGATCTCCTGCGTCCCTCCGACATGCATGAACCGGCGATCCTGCAGCACGCGAAGAATCTTCGCCTGCATGTCCATCCGCATCGTGCCAATCTCGTCGAGGAACAGCGTCCCCCCGTCCGCAACTTCGAACAGCCCCTTCTTCGCCGCCACCGCCGAAGTAAACGCACCGCGCTCATGGCCAAACAGCGTCGACTCCAGCAGGTCTGACGGAACCGCTCCCGTGTTAACCGGGATAAACGGCTTATCTCGCCGCGGCGAGTGCGCATGAATCGCCTTCGCGATAAGCTCCTTGCCCGTTCCACTCTCGCCTTGAATCAACACCGTCGACCGACTCGGCGCCACCTGCGACACCAGGTCGAACAGCCGCAGCATCGGCTCGCTTTTGCCCACAATATTCTCAAACGAAACCCTCTGCTTCAGCGTTCGCTTGAGATGAACAACCTCCTGCTCGGCGCGATTCTTTCCAATCGCAATCCGAATATCTGCCAGCAGCTTTTCGTTGTCCCACGGCTTCTGCACAAAATTCGACGCGCCCGCGCGGATCGCATCCACCACGTTGCCCACCGTGCCATACGCCGTAATCATGATCACCGGCAGGTCTGGGACCAGCGCGCGAATGCGAGGCAGCAGATCAATGCCACTCTCTCCCGGGAGAGCCAGATCCAGCAGAAGCAAGTCATACGCATTGCGCGTCAGTTGGTCGAGACCCGCAATGCCATCGCCTGCCAAGTCCACGCGAAATCCCTCCAGCGTCAACAGCGTCTCCAGCGATTCGCGGATCCCCGCTTCGTCGTCGATGATTAAAATTCTCTGGCCCGGCGGATGGACGGCTACACTCGCTTCGTCGATCCCATTACTGACAGCTGCCTTAGACATGGACTACCTTTCCCTCTTCGCTGGCAGGCTCGCTGCCAGATTGCGACTTATGCTGCATACGCGATGTCGCGTCTATGGCCGGCAGCTCCAGCCGGAAGGCCGTGCCCTCACCTGGCGTGCTGTTCACTTCAATCGTTCCACCGTGTTCCTGGACGATGCCGTACGTCACGGCCAATCCCAGGCCTGTGCCCTTGCGCTGACCTTCTTTCGGATTGCTCTTCGTCGTAAAGAACGGGTCGTAGATCTTGCGCATCACCTCGGGCGACATGCCCACGCCGTTGTCCTCCACGCGAAGCTCCACTCCCTTGGACGTGCGCGCCGTCAAAATGCGCACGCTGCCGCTGCCTCTATCCTGCAATGCATCTTTCGCATTTAATACCAGGTTCACCAACACCTGCTGCAGCTTGCCGCGGTTACCCGACACCACCGGCAAGTCCTCATGCAACTCCGTCGCCACAGCCACGCCTGCCGATCGCATCTGGTGTTCCAGCAGCAGCACCGTATCCCGTACCATCGAGTTCATATCGACTCGCGCAAAGTCCACGCTGCCCATCCGCGAAAAATTCAGCAGCCCATTCACAATCTCCGATGCCCGGAACGTCTGCTGCGTAATCTTTTCCAGCACTGGCTGTAGCCGCGCATGTGTCGCTTCATCGGAGCGCAGCTGCTTGCCCAGCATCTGCGCATAGCTCGAAATCACCGCCAGCGGAGTATTCACCTCGTGTGCCACGCCCGCTGCCAACAGCCCGATCGATGACAGCTTTTCTGCCTGCGTCAGTTGCGTCTCCATGTTGATGCGGTCGGTGATATCGTCGACAATCACAATTCTTCCCACGGCTTTCAGGTCGCGATTCAGTAGCGGAGCAATCGTTATATTTGCAACACGCGCTTCTCCGGTAGGGGTTGGCAGCCGGAACTTATACAGCGTGCTTACTCCCTGCTCGCCGCGCAGGCGATCAAACTCCTGCAGAAACTCAACCGGAAATACATCCCGCAACGGATGCCGCAACGCATCGGCCCTCGGCGTCGCATACATCACTTCCATCTGCGCGTTCCAGCTCTCGATGCGGTCTTCCAGATCGACTGCGAACACCCCAATGTTGATCGACTCCACGATGTTTTCGTTGAAGTCGCGTAGCCGCTCGAAGTCCTGAATCTTCTGCTCCAGACGGCGATAGAGCTGAGCGTTCTGAATCGCGATCCCGATATATCCAGCCAGCGATTCCAGCAGCTCCATATCCTCGCTCGAAAGAAAATCCCCATCCCCGGTCCGACCCAATCCCAGCACCGCAATCGTGCTCCGCCCTGTGCCCTCGTGCCTTGCAGCCCGACATGGTACGTAATAGTTCAGATCCAGCCATGCCGCCGTCTGCCGCTCTGCATCTGGAAGGCGCAGCATCGCATGTGGCGTCTCGAAGAATAAATGGCCACTGCTATCGCGGTTGTCAAAATCCAGGAACCCCAGCTCTAGCGAGTCCGCATTGGACAGCACTTGCTGCGATAGACCATGCGACGCCGCCAGCGAGAATCTGCTCTTGCGTCCCGCTGTTTCCTCCTGCGCCAGGAACACAGCCACGCGCGTCACCAGCAGCGTCTCCGGCAACCGCTCCACAATCGAATTCACCAGCGCGCGCAGATCCGTCTGCGCATTCAACTCGCTGCCAAACTCCACCAGCGTCTCCCGGTAGTCGATGCTCTTCTGATCGAACACCCGATCCAACTGCCCCTGGATCACCCGCTTCAGCGGATCGAAGACCAGGCCTGTCACGATGACCGCAGCCACCAGCCCCCACTCGCCGAGATGCTGAAACCGCGTGTGGACCATCTCCGCGCTGATCGCCACCACGCCAAAATAAATCCCCACCAGCGCCGCAGTCGCCAGGGTGTACGACGCGCCGCGCTTGAAGATCAGGTCCACGTCCATCAGGCGATAGCGCACAATCGCCCAACTGAAGGTCAACGGCAAAAGGATCAACGACAGCAGCGCCACCCTCGTCAGAGTGCTCGGCATGTACGCATCGAACAGAAACGGAATCACGTACAGCGCGGTGAAGGGAACCACCGTCAGCACCGTCCCGCGCGACAGCCATTTCAGCTGCTGACGTTGCAGCGGTTGCACCTCGTCGCGATATCGCACCCAGAACACAATCGCCGCAAGAACGTAAAAGATCGCCAGGTACGCATAGTCGAACTTGTTCAGGCGCAACTGGACCGCGCCCGTTGATTCCCAGTATGTGTACGAGAGGTACCGCAGAATCCCCAGCGCCAGCCCCGGAAGATAGATCAGCGGATAGAGTAATCTCCGCCGGTTCTTCGAGGACTCCTGCGTGAAGCTAATCGCGAAGTGCAAAAACAGCGCTGGCTGCAGCTCCGTCGCAATGATATTGCCGGTCAGAATTGTGATGTCCAGGCCGTCCAGAATCCCCGTGAACTTGAACGCGTACAGGGTGAACGAGACCAGGCAGAAGACGAAAAAGTGGGTCGATTTCGGAGCAGTCCAGCGCCTCAGAAGCACAAATAGCCCGATCGCCAGGTACACCAGCGCGATCAGCCGCTCCACCTGCCAATCCGTCCGGTCTGTCGGCTCCAGGTACACCACCACCGGGACGGCAACCGTGGAGTTCCCGCTGGTCTTCCGCAGCAGCGAATATTTCACCTTCGACCACATTCCCTTGGCGTCGATCTGCCGCTGAAGGGAAGCCAGCCTCACCGTCGGAACATCGTCGACCGAGGTAAGAATATCCCCCGTGCGAACCCCGGCTCGATGCGCTGGGGTATCCGGGGGAACCACATAAGCGCGTAGTCCCCCTGTAGTCTCTGTCCAGCGCGCCCCGTCTGTTTGAGGAGTGTAATCATTCTCCTGCATCAGGTTCGCAATCGCCAACCCCAGGGCAGCCAGGGTGAACACTGCGAGGACTATCGCCAGCAATCGGGTTTGAGCGCCGCTCTTCACGGGAAATTACCGTCTTTCAAGTAGGGGTAAGCAAATCAGCGGCCAAAGAACGAACATCGAACAAATTCCCGAAAGCCCAGCAGAATGAGGGCAGTCGACGAAATTAAGGTCTTCGAGATGCACGAATTCATAGGCAGATACGTAATTCAGAATAGCGTGGTTCCGCCCTCTTTTCGTTATGTACCTGATCAAATTCCGGTCCGGCAACGTTTGTCGAATCAAAGAAACGCCTCACCTGCGTTCCTCCATCTAAACCCTTAGCGCTGCAATTGTTAAAATCCGCGGCCCTGGGAGGTATTCGGTAGTAAATTCACGTATCGTTAACATTGTGGTGCCGCGAGATCATTCTCGGCCTGCATGTTCTTCAAGTTTAAGGAACCAGGCTCAGCAAGTTTCCTTTAACTGAACTGGTACCAGGATGTGAACTCCGCAATCATGATGAAGCGCCATCATCTTCAGCTCGATGGCCTTCGCCTTTCGTATCTCGAACAGGGAACGGTGGTGAAGGATCAGCCCTCCCTCGTCCTCATCCACGGACTCATGGGCTGCGCCGCAACCTTCGTCCCCTTCATGCAGGAGTTCGAACCCGGCCAGCACGTCATCGCCCTCGATCTCCCCGGCGCGGGTCAGTCCGAGCGTCGTCACGACATCGACTCCCGCCTCTCCACCACCGCTGATCAAGTCAGCCGCGTTCTCGCCGAGCTGGACCTGCGCAGCCCCATTGTCCTCGGCCACTCCCATGGCGGAGCAGTTGCCATGAGCCTGGCCGCCAATCATCGCAAGTCCGTCAGCTCCCTGGTTCTCATCTCTCCCGCGCATCCCTACTTCCGCGAGGCTGACCCCCTCGTCCGCTTCTATCTCTCTCGCCCTGGCCAGCTCTTCGCCCACTGCATGCCCTGGCTGCCTGAGTGGCTTCAGATGATCGGCCTCCGCCGCATGGCCGGCCCACAGAGCTGGGACACTCCCGAGCGCCTCAAGCCCTATCGCGACAACCTCCGCACCCCCGGCACCATCTACCACCTGCTCCGCCTCCTCCAGACCTGGCATGACGACATGTCCGAACTGCGCCGAGCCCTGCGCCGCCACCTCGAAACTCCCAGCCTCGTGCTCTGGGGAGATTGCGACCGTGCGGTTCCCATCCACTCCGCGTCCGAGCTCTGCCGCCACCTGATCCACTCCGATCTCATCACGCTCCCCGGCATAGGTCACCGGCCTGCCGAAGAGGCCCCAGCTCTCGTGGCCGCCTTTCTCCGAACCTGGCTCGAGAAGGAAGTTTCCGCACCTGTCATCCGCTACAGCGCGAACGTCTCTGCCACCCACGCCCTCACCGTATCCCGCATCACTCCGAGCTTCGAATCCGGAGACTGAGGCGTCCCCGCAAAGAAGTGGTCCGCCCCCTTCACCCAGACAATCTTCTTCGGCTCTCCCGCCTCCACGAGCACCGATTCCAGCATTTCCTGCGGACAGAATTTATCGTGATCCCCGCTCACGAACAGTTTTGGCACATTCCCGCACGCCGGTAGGAACTCATAGCTGTAGTCCCTCCCCATCGCCCGAATCGGCAATCCGAGCCCCACCAGCCCGCGCACCCGCGCATCCCCACAGGTCGCTCTCAGTCCCACATTGGCACCAAACGAAAATCCCGCAAACAGCACCGGCAGGCCGAACGTCTCCGTCAGCCAGTCCACCGCCGCCCGCACATCGTCCACCTCGCCGTAGCCATTGTCATGGACGCCCTCGCTTAGCCCGGTCCCACGAAAGTTGAAGCGCAGTACGGGCAGGCCAAAGCTTGAGAATGCCTTGGCCGCGTGATACACCACCTTGGTATGCATCGTCCCTCCGCTCGGAGGATGAGGATGCACGATCACCGCTGCATACAGCGCGTCTTCTTTGCCGGTATTGAGTACCGCCTCTAACCGTCCGGCCGGTCCCCGCAGGTCGTCAACACTCTTCACATGGGATAGAAATCGCGCAGCATCACTCACCCCTCCAGTCTATCGTCCGAGCCGCTCATCGCACGTCGGTTATCCTTACACCAGATGCCGATCGATCCCATCCAACTCACGAAACAACTTGTCGACCTCGAGTCCACCACCTACCACGAGGCCCCAGCCGGCGAGTTCCTCTCCGCCTACCTCGCTGACCAGGGATATATCATCGAGCGCCAGCCCGTTCCCCAGCCCGACCTCGCCAAGAACCCCGCCGCCGGCAGCGGTCCTCGCTTCAACGTCTACGCCTCGCTCCCCGGCGTCACCCCCGACCTCGTCCTCTCCTCCCACATGGACACCGTTCCGCCCTTCCTCGGCCCCTGCCGCGAAGACGCCGACTTCCTCCACGGCCGAGGCACCTGCGACGCCAAGGGAATCATCGCCACGCAGATCGCCGCCGCCGAAAAACTCATCGCCGCTGGCAAGCGTATAGCGCTGCTCTACGTCGTAGGCGAAGAGCGCGACTCCGCCGGCGCCCTTATCGCCAACCAGAGCCCCAAGGGCTCGCGCTTCATCATCAATGGCGAACCCACCGATAACCGCCTCGCCCTCGCCTCCAAAGGCTGCCTACGAGTCGAACTCCGAGCCCACGGCAAGATGGCCCATTCTGCCTACCCCGAACTAGGCGACTCCGCCATCGACAAACTCCTCGCTGCGCTCCACGATATCCAGGCCCTGCCTCTCCCCGTAATAGAAGGCATTGGCGACTGCACGATGAACATCGGTGTCATCAAGGGCGGCGTCGCTCCCAATGTGATCCCGGACAAAGCCGAAGCTCACATCCTCATTCGTCTCGTCGGCCCACCCGAAGAGCTCCAACAAGCGATCACGAAAGCCGCCGCCGGTCGCTGCGAGGTCAACTTCACTCTCAAGCTGCCCTACATGCACATGCGCGCCGTCCCTGGCTTTGACACCATGGTCGCCAAGTTCACCACCGACATCCCATCGCTCACCAATTGGGGCGAACCCTTCCTCCTCGGTCCCGGAAGCATCCTCGTCGCCCACACCCCCGACGAACACATCCGCAAGTCCGAACTTCTGGAGTGCGTCGACCTCTACGTAAAACTCGCCAACAGCCTGCTCAGCTAGACGCAGGCAACCTATCGTTATCTCGACCGAAGCGAAGCGCAGTGGAGAGACCCCTGTATTCCCCGCCTCTGCCTCAACCGCTTCCGAAGCAACACCTTTACCGGACCTCAGATCGCCATGTTCTCAGCACTACGAATGCTCTTCGTCTTCACCCTATTCGGCCTGCTCGCCGCCCTCATCGGCATCCCTTACTCTCTCCTTCGTGGCAACATCCGCACCATGTACAGCTGGGCAATGTTCACCATGCGTGCCGGAATCCGTGCCGGAGGCATCCGAGTCGTCATCCAAGGCACGGAGAACATTCCCACCGGCCAATCCTGCATCTTCCTGAGCAACCACGTCTCCAATCTCGACCCGCCGATCCTCCTTCCCGCCATCCCCGGCATGTGCAGCGTCTTCCTCAAGAAGTCCCTCATGAAGATTCCGTTCGTCGGCATCGCCATGCGTATGGCAAAATACGTCCCCGTCTCGCGAGGCCACTCCCGCGCAGAAGCTGAGCAGAGCGTAGCCATTGCTGCCGACGCGCTTCAAAGTGGCATGCACATCTTCATCTTCCCCGAAGGAACTCGTTCCCTTGATGGTGACCTTCTCCCCTTCAAGAAGGGAGCCTTCTTCCTGGCGGCCGAGACCAACGTCCCCATGGTCCCGATCATCATCCAGGGCACCACCGAGATGATGCGCAAGGGAAGCCAGAAGGTCTTTCCGGGAACAGCCACGGTTCGCTTCCTGCCCGCAGTCCACCCCAAAGACTTCGCCAACCGTGAAGCCCTGATGGACGCGGTACGTCAGCAAATGCAAGCCGCACTACGGCGGGCCTGACCCAAAGGCCGCCGTTCTCTTCCGCTTACTGCGTACCTTCTACTACTTGATAATGGGTTGATATCCATCCGCCACAAGCCGCTGCTTCGCGGCCGTCGCGTCCTTCACACTTGAAAACGGTCCCACCTGGATGTGATAGAACTTGTCGGCGGCCTCGGTATGCGCGCTCACCGGATACCCCTTCGCCTTCAGCGCGCTCACCAGCAGTTGCGCGTCTTCCTCATGCGATACTGCCGCCACCTGGACCACATAGCTTCCAGCCGCCGTGGGCTGTTCAGGCGACGTCACCACCGGAGTCGCCGCCCGAGCAGGAGCAGGCGCTGGACTTGTACTCTCAGGAGCAGCCCCACCACCCGCAGCATCGCCCGATCCAGACGTATCCGCAGCCGGCTCTGCATTGGCCGCTGCGTTCGAACCCGCAGGAGATCCCGCCGACGGCTTGAACCCACCAAAGGTCTCCGACGACGGCTGTGCGCTCTCCGTGGTCGTCGCCACAATAGGAGGAGTGAGCGCACGACTCCCCATCTTGTAGCCGAAGCCGAAGAACGCCCCGCACAGCAGCACCAGGACCAGAAATATCCCC
>Ga0302319_10004214_pt1 | contig 29652 bp, 26 predicted proteins | sample Bog_T0_2_FD_203319 | JGI IMG/M metagenome (GOLD analysis project Ga0302319, IMG submission 203319) | Peat permafrost microbial communities from Stordalen Mire near Abisko, Sweden - Bog_T0_2 | ecosystem: Environmental > Terrestrial > Soil > Wetlands > Peat | place: Sweden: Abisko, Stordalen Mire... | reverse complement strand
TGGCGGGGGTTCCGATTTCTGGCAATAGCGAATGCGTGCCGTCGCAGTTCGCTGCGGATGACCAGCCACCAGCAACACACTGTTCCGAACACGCTCATCCGCGTTGGGCTAAGCGAGATGTTTGCGGAGTTGGACCGGACGTAACTCGGCCGTCACGACCGGAATGATACTTTAAGCGAAGGCGACCACCGATCTGCAAAGTGTTGACCTCTACGGAGAACTCCCAGTCATTCGAATGCGCATATCGCTTCAACTGTTCAACGTCCTCATGGTATTTGGAGTTGCTGCCGTTGCACACGCGCAGGGTGGGCCGCCGTTTATTACCGACGATCCGGGCACGCCAGGGAACAAGCACTGGGAGATCAACTTTGGCTGGATTGCCGACCATAATCCAGGCAACGCATATTATGAAACACCCGATATCGACATGAACTACGGCTGGGGAGACCGCATCCAGCTGAAGTACGAGTTGCCGATGGCCGTGGCTACCGACCCAAACAACACGACGCGGGCAGGTTTGGGCGAAAGCCTGCTGGGGGTGAAGTGGCGCCCTTACGAGTATCATCGCGCCGGGGAACCGAAGTCCGATGAGAATATGCTGTTCTCGCTGGGGACGTATCCGCAGGCCTCAATCAACAACCCGACCAGTGCGGTGCGGCGCGGGATTGCGGAGAATGGGCCGCAGTACTATCTGCCGATGGAGGCGACGGCGAAGCTCGGTCCGATCGAATTCAACGGCGAGGTAGGGCACTGGTTCGGCAACAAGCTTGTGCCCAGCCGCTGGGGGCGCGGGTTGATTGCCGGACACGAGTTCAGCGACCGGCTGGAACTTTACGGCGAGATATACGATTTGCAGGACGCGAACCGCATCGGCACAGTACCCAGGCAGCGCGAGTTGACGCTGGACGTGGGTGGGCGTCAGACGTTGGATCGCGGCGGGCACATGCGATTGTTGTTTATGGCCGGTCGTGGCATCCAGGCGGTGACTCGGCAGAACAGCGAGCCGAATTGGATTGCGTATTTGGGCGTGCAGTTTCTGCTGGGACCGAAAGAAGCGGCTGCGCCGGGCAAAAAGTGATTGGGGTAGCTGTCAGCGGAGGCGCGCGGTTACATGGTTTGGCGGTATCTCACGAGAGCGAAACCAGAGTAAACGTGTAGCGGCAAGGAGTGTGCGACGTGGCTTTTCCTTAAAGGAAAAGCCACTCAGGTTGGTGCTTCCTGGGTACAGCTACTCCGATTGCGCCCTAGCGATAGCCGCGCGTTCTGAAGCGCGAAACGGCCACGTAAAAGGTGTTGGCGTCCGTTCCGGGATTGTGGAGGCTGATATCGGCGTTTGACAGGTGCTGGTAGCGATAACCGATGGTCACGGATTGACGCTGCTTGCGAAAGATTGTCAGGCCGCAGCCGTAGTCAATGGTGTACATGAACTGCGAACCCTGGGGCGAGAGAACGCGATCGTCAAAGTAGATGAACCCGCCGTCGGTGGATAGAAACGGCTGCACGCGGCTCTGTGGATAGAAAGAGGCGCGGAAGCCTACAGGGCTGAGTCCGCCGCCATAGGTGCGTTTGCGCATCAACTGGGGGTTCGTTTGTCCGGGCACAGGCTCGTCCATCATGGCCAGCGCGGTCAGCTCGGGCGCGTAGCGAAAATTCCATTTGGCGCCGGGATAGAGCAGGTACGAATAGCTGACATCGATGGGCATGTATTTGATGTCTTTGGCATATCCCCATATGTGGCCGCTGATGAGCGAAAGGCCCCACCATGCGCCAAACTCATGTACTCCGCCGTAGCGGGGCCATAACGGAAGCACCTGTGCTGTGCGCGCGGTCTGAACAAGTCCGGTTTCTGGGCCGGTTTCTCCGGGGGTCAACGTTACCGGCTTTCCTGTGTTCGAATCGGGCTGGGAAGCGGCCACCTCATCGGTTGGCCCGGGTGGCTGGCTGAAGAAGCTGGAAGACTTTACCTGGCGTCCATCCCGGTACCATGGCGGACGGAAGCGGAAAATGTTGGCCGTGGCGCGAGCCGGGGTGAGAAAACTGATGGCCAGCAGCGTAAAGGGATTGTGCGGGGTTTCTTCCCACTTGCGCACCACATATTTGTCCAATATATCCTCAGCAATGTTCCACCCCAGCCCACCCACCGGCGTGGTCACCAACTCCACGTCGCCGGTATCGTTTTGCTTGGCCCCATTGACGACATCGGTGGTGTGATCGCCGTTATGCCCGACGCCTGCTTCGCCAAACGGCCCGAACTTCCATTCGAAGCTATAAGCGGTGGAGAAGAGAAGAGCGGCCAAACGGCTGTGCCAATATTCGCGCGTGTTGCCGAACTCCACCGTCATGGCCCTGGGATCGTTCTGGATCCACATGTAATCGGTGATGCCGCCCATCATGGGGTGGCCCACGTAGTCGTCCAGAAAGGGATTGCCGTCGTGCCATTGGCCCCAGCGCCATCCCAGGTCGCTGTCGAACCAGCGCCGGAACCACTTGCCGGTGGTGGTTTCATACCGGTACCAGTAGCCCGTGTACAGGTTTCCAGTGTTTTGGAAGGCATTGAAGACAGAGGCGGTAATGATCAACTGGTGCCAATGAGGCCGACACTCCCGGGCATGCGTGGTGTCATCTGGGCATTGATCCAGGGGCACTCGGCCCGCTGGCCCCTGGGAGACGCCATATCCGATCGACTCGGCACCGGGCTTCAGGAAGTCCAGATCGTCCGCGACGGATGTAGATTCACCAGCAGGCGTTGCCGCTGTCTCCATCACGACCCCGGCCGCCGGTTCCGGCGCATCGGGCAAATCGGCGGCCGGCGCATCAAGTACAACGGCAGACAGAACTGAATGCGCCGTTGCAACCTCCACAACCGGGATCTGCGCCGGCTCGCTGGCGTTCTGCGCCTGTGCAACTCTGTCCAGGGTAGCCAATCCGAATACCGAAAAAAAGACGAAGACAAGGAGCGCGCATCTGCGCCGTGGACGAGATGGGGAAATACTCATGTGAAGTGCTCCACTCGTGAATCCTGTGTTCCGGGAAGAAATCTTCGCGGTGATTCTTGAGGAATGCTGCTTTGACGTTTCCATCCGGTTTAAAGCTGCGGCAAGTCCAGGAGGACGCCGCGCATGGGGCATAAAGGATGCCAGATGCCGGCAAAAGGGCCACGGAGAAGTGGATTCCTGGCTCTTTGGCACATCTCAAGAAGCAGCACCTCCCAAGAAATTCTTAACCGGCTCCAGGCACTCACTTGTTGTCATGGCGAGAATGTTCATTCGCGTTGTCGAGGATCATCCAGCATGCTAGCGCCAGAGAAGAAATAGTCTGGCTGCTGCGGGTCAAGGATCGATGGATGGCAGGCGCACTGGACGAGGTCCTTTTAACGCTATGGCGGTCAAGCCCGCCAGTGAGAAGCAGGTTGAGTGGCCAAGGCAAGCCTTAGAAAGGGAAGGTTTTGCGCCAGGACAGGTCTTGGTGCCTGCTCGGTTGAGACGAGCGTACCAGACCGGCGGTCGAGTGACAAGAACGAAAGCTTCCGCCGTGCGATTGCAGTTCCGCAATGTGCGTGGTTTTTTCGGCGCTGTGGCATGTGGCTTTGTGTTCGACTCCAGCAACTAAGGCTCGATGTTGGGCCCGGCGAGTAAAGGGCCCCTTGAGGGCTGTGGTTTCACAGTGGAGCAATTGTGGAACCGGTGTAGAATCGGAAAAAATGAGAACGCTGGACGGCGCTGGCAGTGTCAGAATGAACCTATGCCGCGTTCAGAGCCAGTTCAGCTTACGCTTGCCGAAGCCCGTGTTCTGGGTGCTCTTGTCGAAAAGGAAGTAACCACGCCGGATTACTATCCGCTATCACTGAATGCGCTGATGAATGCATGCAACCAGCGGTCGAACCGCGAGCCGGTAATGGACCTGGATGAGGAGGCCATGCGGCAGGCTCTGCATGGCCTGGAAGACCTGGGACTGGCAGGGCGCGCACGCGGCGCGGATGGGCGCGTGACCAAGTACGAACACTGGCTGGGCGAAGCGTTCAACTTCAGCCGCGCGGAGACAGCGCTGGTGTGCGTGCTGCTGTTGCGCGGGCCGCAGACTCCGGGCGAGCTGCGTGGACGGACGGAGCGGCTGCACCGGTTCGATGAGATTTCCGAGGTGCTGGCGGGATTGCAAAAGCTGATGGAGCGGGAGCCGGCGCTGGTGGCCGTGCTGCCGCGGCAGCCGGGAACGAAGGAGGCGCGCTATGCGCACTTGCTTTCAGGGAATGTGGAAGCGGCAGTCGCGGCGGAGAATGCATTTGTGCGGCGCGAAAGCGGAGGGAATCCGGAGCAGGACGCGCGACACGAAGAGCGGATCGCGCAGCTCGAGGCGACCCTGGCGGAGCTCAGGCAGGAACTTCTTACCCTGCGGAAAAAGATTGACGATTTGTTCGGAGATTGAGGCAAAGATTGAGTGATTTGCTCGACTGATGAGTATTCGCCGCGTTCGGGAATTGAGGCAACGCAGAGGGCTTCGATCACGAGTGAATTCGATTGATACAAAGTGAGCCGCTTGATGTGAAAGCCCTCTCCATTCAACGATGCCAGCGGGTTCGCCGCTTTAGAGCAGTTCGTACCCTGCGAACCAGTAGGCTATTTCGAAGGCGGCGGTGTCTTCAGCGTCGGAGCCGTGAATCGCGTTTTCCTGGAGAGAACCAGCGAACTTTTTGCGGATGGTTCCTTCTTCGGCATTGGCGGGGTTGGTGGCGCCCATGACTTTGCGAAGGTCGAGGATGGCGTTGTCCTTTTCAAGAACCATGAGGAAGAGCGGGCCTGAGGACATGAAGTCGCAAAGGTCGCTGAAAAAAGGCTTGGCGGCGTGAACAGCATAGAAGCCCTCCGCCTGGCGTTTGGAGATCGATGCCTTCTTGATGGCCACGATCCGGAAGCCAGCCATTTCGATCTCGGCGAGGATGGCCCCGGTGAAGCCATTGCGGACCGCGTCCGGCTTGACGATGCTGAAGGTGCGCTGCAGCACTTGGTTTGCTCCTTGGGTAGAATGCGTCTGCAAATCCATTGTAATTTGCGCTCGCCGCGGCTGCTGACAGGGGCGGGAATCTGCTAGAGTTTCGGCATGTTTGCCTTTAAGGGTGTACCTTTTCGCCGTTCGATAGCGTTGATGGCCGCAGCGATTGCTTCTCTTGGCGCGGTCTTGGCTGCGGGCCAGGGTGCTCAGCCCTCCGCATCTTCCGCGCCGGCCGCGCCGGTTGCAGCGCAACTCCGGGTCTTCGACCCTTCGCTCATCGATACGAAAGTGAACCCCTGCGACAACTTCTACCAATTCAGCTGCAATGGGTGGTTCAAGCGCAATCCTCTGCCTGCCGACCAGACCAGCTACGGGCGATTTACCGAGTTATTCGAATTGAACCGGCTTCATTTGAAACAAATTCTGGAAGAGGCGGCGGCGCCTTCCGCCACGCGCAGCGCCAACGAGCAGAGGATCGGCGACGAATACGCGAGCTGTATGGACACCGACACGGTGAACAAGCTGGGGCTGACGCCGCTCAAGCCGGAACTGGACCGGATTGCCGCCCTGAAGACGACCGCGGAGTTGCCTGCGCTGCTTGCCCACCTGCATACGATTGGAGTGAACTCGTTCTTCAGCATGGGCGCGAATCCGGACTTTGCCGACGCATCCAAGGTGATTTCATTCTATGGCGCGGGTGGGCTGGGTCTGCCGGAACGCGACTACTACACGCGAACCGATGCGAAGAGTGTGGAGCAGCGGAATGAGTATCGGGCGCATGTTGCGAAGATGTTTGCGCTCGCCGGCGAGCCTGAGGCGCAGGCCGCCCGGAATGCCGAAGCGGTGATGTCCATCGAGACGCGGCTGGCCAAGGCGTCCCTGACCATTACGGAACAGCGCGACCCGCAAAATCTCAACCATCCCACCGACGTGGCCGGCTTGGAAAAGGAGCTGACGCATTTTTCTCTGGCCGATTATGTAGTGGCCGATCACGCGCCCACCGCCGGCAAGGCGAATGACAACGAGCCAAAGTTCTTTTCGGAGTTCAATACGCTGTTGACGGACACACCGATTGAACAAATCAAGGCCTATCTGCGCTGGCATCTGCTGCATGCCTATGCGGGAACCAGTTTGCCCGATGGCTTCGACCACGAGAGCTGGAACTTTTACGCGCACATTCTGAATGGCGCGGAGAAGCAGCAGGAGCGCTGGAAGCGCTGCACCAGCCGCGTCGACGAAGAAATGGGTGAGGCGCTGGGACAGGTTTACGTTGCCAAGTATTTTCCCCCGGCTGAAAAGCGGCAGGCCCTGGAAATGACGCTGGCCATTGAGCAGACGATGAACAAGGACATCGACGCCCTGGATTGGATGAGCGCTGAGACCAAGGTGAAGGCTAGGGAAAAACTGCACACGGTCATGAACAAGATCGGCTATCCGGACAAGTGGCGCGACTACTCCACGCTGCAAATTGTGCGCGGAGACGCACTGGGCAACGAAGAACGGGTGCATGCGTTCGATCAGGCGCGCGACCTGGCCAAGATCGGCAAGCCGGTGGACAAGGGTGAGTGGCTCATGTCTCCGCCGACGGTGAACGCCTACTACGACCCGCAGCAAAACAACGTGAACTTCCCGGCCGGATACTTTCAGCCGCCTTTCTTCAGCGACAAGGAAGACGATGCGGCCAATTACGGCGATATGGGTTCGACGGTTGGACACGAACTGACGCACGGCTTTGACGACGAGGGCCGGCAATACGACAAGGATGGCAACCTGAAGAACTGGTGGACCAAGGACGACGAGGAGAAGTTCACCGAGCGCGCCGATTGCATGGTGAAGCAGTATGACGCAATTGAGGCTGTGCCCGGGGTTCACTTGAACGGCAAGCTGACGCTGGGCGAGAACCTGGCGGACCTGGGCGGACTGTGGCTGGCATGGCTTGCGTGGCTGGACAAGGCCGAGGCGGCGCACCTGGACATGAGCGCGAAGACCGACGGATATGCACCCGATCAGCGGTTCTGGATTGCGTATGCGCAGCAGTGGTGCACGCAGACGCGGCCAGAGCAGTTGCGCAGCCAGGCAGAGGGCGATCCGCATGCGCCGGACGAGTACCGGACAAACTCGGTACTGCAGGATCTGCCGGAGTTTGCGAAGAGCTTCAGTTGTAGGAAGGCGGACAGGATGGTGAGTCCCAAACCGTGCAGGGTGTGGTGAGGAGGGCAGCCTCTAGCTACTAGCTTCTAGCTGTGAGCTTGTTCGTTCTGAGTTAAGCGGTTCTGGATGGGTAGTAGTAGAACGTTGCAAAGATGCACGCCTCGGGATTCCGCTGTGCGCTTTGGATGATCTCAGTGATTTCATCGCTGAAGCCACTCTCGCCTGCTATGGGGCGTTCGTTTTCGGTTCCCAGCACGGTCCAGCCATATTCTGCGAACACGGTGGTAACCGAATCGACATAGTCTGAGACAGTTGACGCCCACGTAACAACATTTGTGAACGCACGTGTATCACCGTCCCCGGTGCCGGGTTCGGTAAGGACCTCGACGACTCCGATCCAGAGCTCTCGCATTGAAATGAATCTCGAATGCATTACAGCACAATGAGTTGCCATTGCGATGGGCTTCGGACCTCGCAGCGCATGCGTCGACGCTCTAAATCTCCACGGCCTGGCATTCTCTCAACAGTCGCCTGAGGGCGTGTATCCTCGATTTGAAGAAACGGCCAGAGTCGGTTCTCGTCTCAGGAAATCTGGGCCGGGGATGCCGTGTAAAATCTCTCATTGGAGATACGCCATGATCTGCAAGCCGCTTCTAGTTGCAACACTCGCTGCGATGCTCCCCTTTGCGGCCCAGGCCTACGCGCAGGATAACGGCCCGTACAAGGTGCTCAAGATTCAACTGGTGGGAGGCGACGGTGGATTCGATTACGTGACTGCCGACCCCGACGGCCGCAACCTTTATGTCGCGCGGTCCGGGCCGGCAGGGCACATCGGCGTGTTTAACCTGGACACGCTGGCCCAGGTGGGCGATATTCCGGGTACAAGCTCGCACGGCGGAGCGGTGGACACGGCGACTGGGCACGGATTTGCAACGTCAAAGCCGGTAACGATGTTCGATGCAAAGACGTTTGCGATTCTGAAGAAGATCGACGTGGAAGGTAATCCCGATGGCTACCTCAACGATGCGTACAATCACCACTTTTATGTGCTGAGCCACTCTGCGCCGAATATTACGGTGCTGGACGATAAAGATGGATCGATCCTGGGCACGATCGACATTGGCGGCGCGCCGGAGCAGGCTGCCAGCGACGGGCAAGGCAAAATCTACGTCGATATTGAAGACAAGGACGCCATTGCGGTAATCGATGCAAACACGATGAAGATGGTGGGCAAGTACGATGTATCAAGCAAAGGCGGAGGATGCGCCGGCCTGGCGCTGGACGCGAAGAATAGCGTTCTCTTCGCCGCGTGCCGCGACAAGAAAAACATGATCATCCTGTCGGCCACGGATGGGCATATCCTGACCGATCTGCCGATTGGCAACGGATGCGACGGTGCGACCTTCAATCCGGCGACGATGGAGGTGTTCAGCTCGCAGGGTGATGGCACGCTTACGGTGATCAAGGAGAATTCGCCCACCAGCTTCAGTGTTGAGCAGACGGTTCCCACGCCGGCGCGAGCGAAGGTGCTGACGCTGGATACAAAGACCAATCAGATTCTGTCGATCACTGCCGAGTATGGACCGGTGCCAGTCGCTCCGCCAGCCGGCGCCGCACCGCCGCCGGAAACACCGGCCTGGATGCGCGGACCGCGCGCGCCGATGATCCCAGGGTCTTTTCAGATCCTTGTAATTGGGAAGTAGTTCACTGAGGTGAAATGAAAGCGGCCTTCCGGAGACGGAAGGCCGCTTTCGTTTCAGAGTGCAGGATGGTTACGCTTTGCCGATGACGCGGGCGAGGGTTGCGCCGATCTCCGCCGGCGAAACGACGACGTGAATTCCGGCGGCTGTCATAGCTTTCATCTTGTCGGCAGCGGTGCCCTGGCCTCCAGAGATGATGGCTCCGGCGTGGCCCATGCGGCGGCCCGGTGGCGCGGTTTGACCGGCGATGAAGCCGACAACGGGCTTCTTCACGTATTGCTTGACGAACTCTGCCGCAGCTTCTTCTGCGGAGCCACCGATTTCGCCGATCATGATGATGGCCTCGGTTTCGGGGTCGTCGTTGAGCAGGCGGAGAGCGTCAATGTGCGTGGTGCCGATGATGGGGTCGCCGCCAATGCCGATGGCGGTGGATTGGCCGATGCCGCGCTGCGTGAGCTGATGCACTGCCTCATAGGTGAGCGTGCCGGAGCGGGAGACGATGCCGACCGAGCCCTCAAGGTGAATGCGGGCGGGCATGATCCCGATCTTAGCTTTGCCGGGTGATATGACGCCGGGACAGTTGGGGCCGATGAGGCGCGAGGTTGAGTTTTTGAGCTTGGCCCAAACCTTGATCATGTCGAGGGTGGGAATGCCTTCAGTGATAGCGACGATGAGAGGAATGCCCGCGTCTTCGGCTTCGAGAATGGCGTCTGCGGCAAAGGGCGGAGGGACAAAAATGACCGTGGCATTGGCGCTCGTGGCGGCTACTGCATCGGCGACCGTATTGAAGACGGGCCAGCCTTCATGAGTGGTGCCGCCTTTGCCGGGCGTTACGCCGCCCACGACTTTGGTGCCGTATTCGGCAGCGCCTGTTGCATGAAAAGTGCCTTCTTTGCCGGTGATGCCCTGAACAATCAACCGCGTGTTGTTATCAACGAGTACAGCCATGAAAGACAGCTCCTAGCTTCTAGCTTCTAGCTCCTAAAGACTGGATGAATGCGCCGAGCATCTTGGATGTCTCGACACAGAGTGCCTCGGCCTTCCGAAGCAATTTTTCATCAACCATTTTCAGTTGCATGGCTACCAGAAGTTGAGTTTGAACTTCGTATGTTGAACCTTGCGCAATCCCGAGAAACTGTCGGAATTCGCCATCTGTCATTCTTCCTCTGCCTTCGGCAATATTGCTGGCGACGGAAACACTGGCGCGCCGCAACTGCGAGGTCAGCCCGTACATCTCATCTTTAGGAAAGGACCGCGTCAGCTCATACACGCAGACTGTCATTTCCATGGCTCGTTGCCAAACCGTGAGATCTTGGAATGCTTGCGCCAAGTTGCATCTCCGTTCCCGTCTTGTTTCCAGCTAGCAGCTAGAGGCTAGAAGCTGAAGGCTGGATTTTTGCCGCTGCAGCAACCACTAAATCCGCAGCTTCTTTCATCGTTGCGCCCACCTGGAAATCCAGGCCTGAGTCCTTCAAAATCCTTCGGCCTTCTTCCACGTTGGTTCCTTCCAGCCGCAGCACAATCGGCACCTTCACGTTGAGGTTGCGAGCGGCGGCGACTACGCCCGTCGCCAGGCGGTCGACGCGGAGGATGCCGCCGAAGATGTTGATGAAGATGGCCTTCACGTTCGAGTCGGAGAGAAGGATTTCAAAGGCGTGCTCAATCTGCTCCTGGGTTGCGCCGCCGCCTACGTCGAGGAAGTTGGCGGGGCTGCCGCCGGCGTACTGGATGATGTCCATCGTGGCCATGGCGAGGCCTGCGCCGTTGACCATGCAGGCGATGGAGCCGTCGAGCTTGATGTAGTTGAGGGCGTACTTGCTGGCTTCCACTTCAAGCGGGTCTTCTTCGGCAGTGTCGCGCAAGGCCTTGATCTCGGGATGGCGGAAGAGGGCGTTGTCGTCGAAGGTGACCTTGGCGTCGAGGGCGAAGAGCTTGTCGTCCTTGGTGGTGATGAAGGGATTGATCTCGATGAGCGATGCATCGGTATCGATGAAGGCTTTGTAGAGACTCTGCAGGAAAGCGACGGCATGGTTGATCTGCGTGGGTTTGAGGCCCAGGGCGAAGGCGAGCTTGCGGGCCTGCCATGCACCAAAGCCGATGGCCGGATCGATAGATTCCTTGAAGATGGCCGTGGGATCCTTGGCGGCGACCTCTTCAATCTCCATGCCGCCGGCCTGGGAGGCCATGAACACCAGCTTGCCTGTTGCCCGGTCGAGGACGATGCCCAGGTAGAGCTCGCGATCGATGTCCGCGGTCTCCTCGATGAGCAGGCGCTGGACCTTCTGGCCTTGCGGGCCGGTCTGGTGGGTGATCAACTGCATGCCGAGGATGTTCTTGGCGTGGAGCTCGGCATCTTCCCGGGTGCGGGCCACTTTAACGCCGCCGCCTTTGCCGCGCCCGCCAGCGTGAATCTGAGCCTTGACGACTACGCCGCTTGCGCCTTCAGCAAATAACTTGCGTGCCACAGTCGACGCTTCTTCAAGCGTGTTGGCCACTTCGCCCCTGGGCACGGCAACGCCGTACTTTGCCAGGATTTCCTTTGCCTGATACTCGTGAATCTTCATGTTGGTTGGGACCGTACCCATCCGCTGAGGTTGGGAGTTCGGGAGCGAGGCCGGTTGATTCCGAGCCTGCGAGACCGTGCCAGCGGTAAGCAAATAGTATCTTGCCGGGCAAAGGCGGGGCAAACGGGTGAGCGGGCGGAACTTCTGATCCTGCCGTAGCTGGAAAACAAAGTCCCTGATCCCAGAGGGCACCCCGGTGGGCACCAGCGCGCCGGTATCATAAACAGATATGGCGTCTTTGAAAGAGCTTTTGAAGTTGTTGGCGGAGGACGGCGCGGCGATGACGCGGGAGCAGGCGGCGGGCGTGCTGGAGGAGATCCTGGCAGGCGACGTGCCCGAGGTGCAGACCGCGGCGCTGCTGGCGGTGCTGGCCACGCGCGGGGAACAGGCGCCGGAGCTGGCAGGCTTTGTGGAGACCATGCGGGCGCGGGTGACGCCGGTTCCACTGACGGACGAGGAGCGGGATGAGCTGGTGGACGTTGTGGGCACGGGCGGTGGGGGCCCGGTGACCTTCAACATCTCAACGGGCGCGGCGCTGGTGGCGGCGGCGGCAGGGGCCAGCGTGGCCAAGCACGGCAACCGGGCGATTACGTCGCAATGCGGATCGGCGGACGTGCTGGAGGCGCTGGGTGTGCCCATCAACCTGGGCCCGGAGCTGGCGGCAGAGTGCCTGCGCAAAACGGGATTCATGTTCCTGCTGGCGCCCTTGTATCATCCGGCAATGCGGGCGGTGGGGCCGCTGCGACGTGCACTTGGGTTCAGGACGATCTTCAACCTGTGCGGGCCGCTGAGCAACCCGGCGGGTGCGCGGTCGCAGGTCATCGGCGTGCTGGCGCCAAGCCGCGTGCTGCTGGTGGGGCGCACGCTGGCGGCGCTCGGAGCCAAGCGGGCCTTTGTGGTGCACGGAACCGATGGGATGGACGAGCTGACGACGACCGGTGAATCGGTGGTGGCGCGCGTGGAAGAGCCGGAGGCGGGCGGAACACCGACGCTGAAGGCGGCGCGCGTGACGCCGGAGATGGCGGGGCTGCCGCGGGCGACGCTGGAGCAACTGAGCGGCGGGGATGCCCAGGTGAATGCTTCGATTCTTTACGACGTGGTGACGGGGATTCCGGGGCCGCGGCGGGAGATTGTGCTGCTGAACGCAGCGGCGGCGCTGGTGGCGGCGGGGCTGGCTGACGATTTGAAAGAGGGAGTCGCAAAGGGAGCCGAGGCCATTGACTCAGGCGAGGCTGCGGCCACTCTGGCCAAGCTGCGCGAGTTCGGAATGAAGTACGCAGTGGTGCATTAGAGCAGGCCCGACCGTCCCGCAAGGCGGTGCGAGAGCACCCAGGAGAGCAGCGAGGCTCCGAGAGCAACGGCTACCCAGCCAGCTTGTTCGAGGGGCTGCGCCAGGGCTGCGGAGAGATGCGGCGGGGCCAGCACAAACGAGCGGGCGGCAGGCATGGCGAGGCGAGCAAACTCGAAGCCGCCCCAGCCGAGCACGCCTGTGGTCAGCAGGATGCCGGGGACGGCGCGCTTCCACGGAAACGGGATGGGCGGCGGTGCGGCGGCTTCCTGCTGAACGCGCTCCATGACCGAGGCCAGGAAGCCGGAGGTGGGGATTAGCGGCTCTTCGCTGGCCAGAATGCGATCGATGCCGGTTGCCGCGCCGGTCGGGTCAATTGCGGTGGGATTTGTCTTGGTCCGGTTCATCTTCAGGCCTCCTTTTCTGCCAGTTTGCTGGCTGCGTGTTCGTCTTCGAGCTGCGGGAATCGACTTCGCAGCAGTGCGCGTGCGCGGGAGAGACGAGCCTTCACGGTTCCCTCCGGCAGGCCCATGGTGCGCGCCGCGGCGGCCACGTCCATCTCATGAAAATAAAACAGAACGACCGGTTCGCGGTAGCGATGCGGCAGGGCGAGCACAGCGCGGCGTACCGCGTCCGAGCCTTGTTGCATTGTCAGAGCGCGGTGCTGCGTTGCCGGACGGGAAGGTTCGGGTGCTTCGTCGATGGGCACGGTGACGGTGGGAAACCGCTTGAGGTCGGAGCGGTAGACGTTCGCGGCCAGGGCAAAAAGCCAAGTGGAAAAGCTGGATTCTCGACGCCACTGGGCGAGGCCACGCCAGGCGCGGATGAAGGCTTCCTGGGCTAACTCCTCGGCGCGGCCACGGTCACGGCAGTAGCGCCAGGCCATGTTGATGAGCGGACCCTGCCAGCGACGGACGATGCCTTCGAATGCGGGCGCGTCGCCGGCGAGCACACGGTCGACGTCGGCCAGGTCGGGATCGGCCACGCCTTGCGCCGCAATCTTCGAGACCCCGCTAATGAGGCTCTCAATCAACTCAGGCTCTCTCCGTGGAGTGTGACAGCAAACCCGCATACCCGGTTGCATTTTGTCGCGGAACCAAAACTTTGAACAAAATGCAACCGCAATGCACCCCATGCGGTCCCACCAGACGCAAGGGACAAAACCTCTGCAAATGTTAGGAGGATTCTATGGCAAATCTGGTAATGGAGATTTTCGGTGCACCGGACGTAAACAGTATTGGCTTGTGGCTGTTTCTCACAATCAGCGCGGTGGTGCTGTTTGCGGTGTTCATTCCGCTCGTTACATGGATGGAGAACCGGCGGAAGGAACGCGAGGCGTTTTACAAGGCGGAGACGTTCCGGCGCCTTGCTGAGTCCTCGGGCGAGGGAGCTAAAGCGGCTATTGAGCTGATGCGGGAAGAAAGCCGGCAGCAACAACTGAAGAGGCGCGAAGGGATGAAGATCGGGGGTGTGATCAACATCTGTGTCGGGCTGGCGCTGGTGATCTTTCTGCGGTCGCTGGGCGGAGGAGACATACCCTATCTGTGCGGACTGATTCCGGGCCTCATTGGCGTGGGGATGCTGGTCTACGTGTTCTTGCTGGCGGCGCCGGTGCAGTAAGGGAGGGAGCCTTGCCTTCACCGCGGGCAAATCGGTGGAATCGCCGAAAGTTTTGGAGCATCCAAGCTTGTAGTTGTTTAAACGACTATCTTTCCGGCTCGCGGTGAGGGCCGGGATGCCTGGAGGACGAGCGAATGCCCACAAAACAGCAACGACAGCCTGCGATTTTTATTCCCCACGGCGGTGGGCCCTGTTTCCTCATGGACTGGACATGGGGGCCGGCCGATACGTGGGATGCGACCAGGCACTTTCTGGAAGGGCTGGCCGGGACGCTGCCTGAAACGCCGAAGGCGCTGCTGGTGGTGAGCGGGCATTGGGAGGAACCAGCGTTTACGGCCGGCGCAGCGGCGAAACCGCAGCTGATCTTTGACTACTCGGGATTTCCTGAAGACACACACCGGCTGACGTGGCCCGCGCCAGGCGATCCGACGTTGGCGGAGCGCGTGGCTGCGCTCTTGGGCCACGCGGGAATGCCGGCCGGGCTCGATTCCCACCGTGGGTTTGATCACGGCGTGTTTGTGCCGCTGAAGGTGGCGTTTCCTGAGGCGCAGATTCCGGTCGTTACGCTTTCGCTTGCGGCTTCGCTCGATCCGGCGCTGCACCTGGCCGCGGGGCGAGCACTGGAGCCGCTGCGCGACGAGGGCGTTCTGATTGTGGGTAGCGGGATGAGTTTCCACAATCTGCGCGCCTACATGCGGCCGGAGACCTCAGAGCGTGCGCGCGCCTTCGACGGATGGCTGACGGACGCCGTGGAGTCGCCCGCGACGGCGCGGAACACGCTGCTCGGCGATTGGCGCGAGGCTCCGTTTGCGGCCTTCGCGCATCCGCGCGAAGAGCATCTGATTCCGCTGATGGTGGCTGCGGGTGCGGGCGGCGATGGCCCGGGAACGCGCATCTTCGGCGATGAACCCATGGGCGCGGCCATCAGCGCTTACCGGCTCGATTGACGCGCTGTCGTGAATGGCTCGCGGCGAGGCGGGCTACGTCTTGTCCACGGTGTGCCTCGCTCGATGGGTCAGCTCTTGGCAACAGGCTGGGGTACAGCAGCCGGTGCAGCTTGTGCAACCGGCTCGGCTTTTGCGACGGGCGCGGCATGGGCAGCGGGCGCCGCCGAGAGTGGAACGGCGACCGCTATGCCGAGGTAGCTATCGACAGTTGAGGTATTAATTCCAAGAGACGATGCGATTGCCGATATGCTCTGGCCGGCCTGATGCATTGTCTCGGCCTGGGCTGCTGCTGACAGTTTGACGGTATCTTCCTCGGCGGCCGGAGCCGGTTCGGTTTGCGCCGGGCCGGTTCTGGCGGTTGCGGCCATTTGCGCCACGCTTGACGGTGTGAAGTCAGGAAATCCGATGGATGACATGAAGTCCTCCTTAGTGGGCCAGGAGATTGCCGCGGTGGGAACCCACTTGACTGTGCGGGTCCGGCAGAAGCGGTCTTCAGGCTCGTGGTAACGCTTCCCTATCGGCTGAAACCCGGAATTCGTTCCAATCGGGCCGACCGCAGCTCCGGCGAAGATGAGCCGGTACGCGTCAACGCGGACACGCGTCGCCTTCCCCTACGCTGACCGGACGCTACGGCGAAACCAGAGTAGCTCTACCCCGGAAGCACTGTCCCAAGTGGCTTTTCCTCAAGAAAAGGCCGCCTCGCACGCCCTTTACAAGGGCATGTTTACTCCGGTTGCCCTCTAAAGTTCAGCGGAGGATTGATACCAGTGTCTTCTGCGGCCTACGCGCAGGCCGGAGTCAATGAGGACGGCAAGAGACCCGAAGATCATGCAGAGATCGACTCGCGCCTCATGGAGGAAGCTCAACCACCCGTAGTGGGCAAGCGCGACCAGCGGAAACGGTCCCAGGGGATATCCGAGCAGGATGGGCGCCTTGGTGGTGATAAGCGCGGCGAGAATGACAAGCAGGAGCAGGAGAGCGGCGTCGCCTGCGAAGAAGTTGAGGAGAATCGCAGCGCCGCCGGCGATCTCGATGCCACCCACAACCGGCGCGAGCAGATGCGGGAAAGGCAGACCGAGGGCGGCGAAGAGTCCCACGCCCATTTCACCGGGGTGCAGGAATTTGAGGATGCCTTCCGTCAGGAATACCAGACCCACAATTACCCGAATCAGGATCATGGGAAGATCTCGGCGCATGACTTTCTCCGGGCGCAACGATTCTCTGGGAAGGCTGTAAGAATTCGAGAAAAGGTGGAAGCTCTGGCCAGATATGAAGCAAATATACGCTACAGAGCGCGAAAGACGCGGAAATCGAAGGATTTGCGGGATTGTTGGCGAAGCGCGGCTGACTGCAGAACATAGCGGGGAAGGGACCGCGAGCCACAATTCCCTCTCCGCATTATTCGGTTTCCAACTGCGCTTCAATTGCAGAAGCCAGGTTCTTCGGTTTTGTGGAAGGCCCGTAGCGTGCGACGACATGGCCCTGCCTGTCGACCAGAAACTTGGTGAAATTCCAACGAATGCGCTCGATGCCGAATATGCCGGGTTTGTTTTGCTTGAGGAAACGATAGAGAGGATGGGCGTCGGGCCCGTTCACGTCCACCTTGGCAAAGAGGGGAAAGGTAACGCCGAAGTTCTTCTGGCAGAAGGCGCCGATCTCGGCTGCCGAGCCGGGCTCCTGAGCTCCGAATTGATTACAGGGAAAGCCGAGGACAGTGAAACCGCGTTCTTTCAAGGCGCGATAGAGCTCTTGCAGGCCTGCGTATTGAGGAGTGAAGCCGCACTTGCTGGCGGTATTCACAATGAGCAGAACCTGGCCCTGGAAGCCCGCGAGGCTAAGGCCGGCCGCTCCCGAGCCAGCTTCAGGGGAAGGGTCACTCAGCAGCGGAGCGGAGAATTGATAAATTGTTTCGTCCATACGCGGAAATCCTACTCGAAGAGAGGATGTCCTGTGCGTCTCTAGTGCGTCTAAGAGGGATGCCGTGCAACGAGGGAGGATTCAGAGCCGTTCCAACCCGTCTGCTTCCAGTAGACTGGAAGTTGTATTCCAAAAAGCCTGGGTTCCGACCAACGGGTATGTGCGACTGGGGTGGAAGTGGGCCTGGCCCGAGTCCGCGAGAGCCAAGCGCGGCAGGGAAATTGAGCGAAAGACACGATTTCCGAGCCGAAGGTCAACCGAGCGGTTTGGGCGGGGTGGCCGCGGTCCAATATAATCAGTCTTTTGTTAAGGCAGAGTCAGATTTTCAGCAGTGAGGGTGTCGATATTCTTCCCGTGAAGCCGAACTTGAAGGCGAACTATGGCCCGCACCAGTACTTGTGCTCGACGCAGGGCTCCAGCCCAGTGAAGACAAAGCACACCTGCATTTCCAGCGCAATGCGGCCCGCGAGCCTTCTGGCGCGGTGGATGATGTTGCTGGTGCTCGCAGTCACAGCCGTTACAGCATTCGCACAGGGGCCGTTAACGATCGATCAGATTCGCGTGATCGGGAACCGGCGCATTCCGAAGGAGACGGTGCTTGCAAGGCTGTTTACCCATCCCGGCGACACGTACGATCCGATCTCCATTGAGCGCGACTTCAACTCGCTTTGGAACACAGGCTACTTCGAAAACCTGCGGATTGAGCGCGAGGACGGCGAAAAAGGCATCATTCTTAATATTTTTGTGGTGGAGAAGCCGACGATTCGCGAGATCAACTACAAGGGGCTCAACGCTGTCTCGGTTTCCGACGTGCTGGACCGCTTCAAGAAGGAAAAAGTTGGTCTCTCGGTGGAGAGCCAGTACGACCCGACCCGGATCAAGCGGGCGGAGACTGTGCTCAAGAACATTCTGGCAGAGCATGGACACCAGTTCGCCACCATCAAGACGGATGTGAAGACGATTCCCCCCGCGTCAGTGCAGGTGAACTTCAACATCAAAGAAGGCCCGACGGTAAAAGTGGGCGAAATCAAGTTCACCGGCAACGAGCACCTGAGCGGGCTGCTGCTGCGGCGCTCGATGAAGAACCTGAAGCCCATCGGCATTCCGTATTCGATCATCTTCGAGAATTTGTTTGCGCAGACCTTCGATGCCTCGAAGCTGGAGGAAGACACGGAGCGGGTGCGCCTGGCCTACCGCGACAAGGGGTACTACAACGCCGCGGTCGAGGAGCCGAAGACACAGATTCGCGACGAAGGCGGACTGAACATCTTTACCTTCCGGCCCAATAAGGGCAAGCGGATCGATATCCTGATGCCGATTGAAGAGGGTGCGCGCTACCGGCTGGGCACCATCACATTCACGGGCAACAAGGCTGTGACCAACACCAGGGCCCTGCGCGCCACCTTCGGGATCAAGGATGGCGACTGGTTTAACGCGACCGTGATCAGCAAGGGCCTGGAGAATCTGAAGAAGGCGTACGGCCAGTTGGGATACATCAACTTTGGCGCCATTCCCAAGCCCAGCTACGACGACCAGAAGAAGACCGTCTCGCTGGACATCGATATCGACGAGGGCAAGCCGTTTTATGTTTCGCGGATCGAGTTTCAAGGCAACACGATCACGCGCGACCGCGTCATCCGGCGCGAGCTGATGCTGGAAGAAGGCCAGGTTTACAACTCGCAGTTGTGGGAGTACAGCCTGCTTCGCCTGAACCAGTTGGAGTACTTCAATCCACTCAAGGTGGATGAAGACTCCGAGGCACACCAGGATGCGGAAGCGGGCACGGTTGACCTGCTGTTGAAGGTGAAGGAAAAGGGCAAGAACTCGATTGGCTTGAACGGCGGCATCAGCGGTTTATCCGGCGCGTTTCTGGGCGTGAACTATCAGACCAACAACTTTCTGGGTCTGGGTGAAACGCTGAGTCTGCAGGGCAACCTGGGCAACGTGAGCCGGCAGTTCATGTTTGGTTTCTCGCAACCCTACTTGCGCAACCGTCCGCTCAACCTGGGCTTCCAGCTCTTCAATACGAAGCAAGATTTCAACGCAGCCAAGAACTACCAGACCTCGACGGGTACGTCAGTCAACCTGACCTCGGCGCAGCAGTCGCTGACCCAGAACTACAACCAGGCATCGACGGGATTGAACTGGTCAATCAGCTATCCTCTGAAGCGCCATGCGTTCCAGCGCGTGGGCATGACCTATTCGCTCACCAAGTCGTCCATTACCGCGTTCAGCACGGCATCGCAAACCTTCTTCCAGACCATCAGCTTCCGGTCAGGAATTCAGGGATCAAATGCGTTGGCGGGCATCGTGAACAGCTCGGCATCGTTCACCTACATTTACAACACGGTGAACAATCCTCTGCGCCCGCGCAACGGCAAGGAATACACCGCGGCCTTTGCAGTGGCAGGTATCGGCGGCAATGTCCGGTACATCAATCCGGTTGTGGCGTACAAGCAATTCCTCCCGATCCACTATCTGCATCTTTCACCGAATGGGCGCAACATTCTTGGCGTGCGAGCGCAATTGGGTTACGTTCAGGGTTTTGGCGGCGATGTGGCTCCGCCGAATAACCGCTTCTACTCCGGCGGCGAGGGTGAGTTGAGAGGCTTCGATATCCGCGGAGCAACGCCCTACGGCTATGTTCCGAATCGCGTGAACTTGCAGTTGACGAATCCGGACGGCAGTTGCGTTCCGCGGGACATCAACAATCCTGAAGACAACCAGTGCATCCAGGTGCCGCTGCCGGTCTACGGCATCGCCTCCATCGGTGGCGATACCCAGCTGACGACAAATATTGAATACCGCATTCCCATTGCGGGTCCCGTGATGTTCTCGTTCTTTGACGATTTTGGCATCGACACGGCCCTCAATCACGGGCAGTTGAAGCAGAGCCCCGAGGGATTTGCGTCGCTGACCGCACCGCTCTACGGCTGCCCGGTGTTCAACAACGGCGCGTGCCAGGGCGGTATTCCGGGTTCGCAGGTTGGCTTCCAGCCGAATATCCGGCCCATCGAAGGCACCAACTTTGTTCCGCGCATGTCCCTCGGCGGCGAGCTTTCGGTCATCATGCCGGTCATCAACGCGCCGTTCCGCCTCTACTATGCATATAACCCGCTTCGGCTGTATGAAAAGCCCTTCTGCAACACAGTTATTCTTGGTGCCAACAGGCAGAGCTGCTCAGCGGAGTTGATTACGCGGGACCTGTTCCCGCCGGGTGGCGCGGGCGATTACACCTACCAGGAGGCGCTCACGGGCTACGGAGCGCGGTACTTGTTCCGCGAGCCTCGGAAGACGTTCCGTCTGACGGTTTCCACGACATTCTAGGGAGCTGTAAGACGCAAGAGGGGTTTGGGGTCGTTCGCTGCTGCGGACGGCCCTTTCTTGTTGGAGCGGGAAGTGGAGTCTTATCCAGCGCGGCAAGATGAAGAACCGTCCGCTTTGACTCCTCTGCGCAGCCCTCCTATATAATCAAGAGAGTTCCTGCTGACGTCTCCGCTCGCGTCTTTTTCTGTCTCTGGCTATCCGGCCCTGAGTTCCCCCCAAAAGACGGTAAGGTTTCTCAGGAGGCGCCGGCTTGCTCCGCGCCCATCCCGGAGGAATTTCCAAGGAGTACTCCATTTCCATGAAGCACACTTTTGCTCTTGCACTCATGCTGGCCTCGGGCATTGCCCTGACCGCCTCTGCCCAAACCCCAGCCGCTGCTCCCACCGCACCAGCCAAAATCGCCGTTGTTTCCTTTCAGGCTGTGGTGGCCCAAACCAACGAAGGCCGGCGCGACTTTGCCGACATCCAGAAAAAGTATGAACCGCGGACCGCAGAACTGAAGGCCCTGAACACAGAGATCGAGAAGCTGCAAAAGGACCTGCAGTCCCAGGCAACCACGCTGAACGATGGCGAACGCGCAAGCCGCAGCAAGGTCATCGACGACAAGAAGAAGAAGCTGCAGCGCGAGGCCGAGGCCCTCCGCAACGACGGCAACCAGGAGATGCAGCAGGTGCTGGGCGACCTGGGCAAGAAGGTCTACGCTGTGATGATCGACTATGCCAAGCAGCAGGGCTACACCGTGGTTTTGGACGCCAGCCAGCAAGAGACGCCGGTGATGTATGCCACCGAGTCTGCGAACATCAGCCAGACCGTGATCGACCTCTACAACACCAAGTCGGGCATACCCGCGCAGGCCGCGCCGACAGCCAAGCCATAGACGGTTCGCAAAGCACCCGCCGCGGGCTCATCCGCGAAGACGCCGCCAACAGGGCATCGCTGTGCGCGGGGACTTCGTGCGTGTTGTTGACGCAGCGCAGGCAATGCCGGCGCGCACGTGGACGGACGGGGGCCGGGTTGCGCACAGTGGCGGGCCGGAAAGCCCGGTTTCGTGGAAGAATTCACGAATTGCCGGTTTGACGCTCCTACCCAGCGCTCCTATAATTCAGGGAGTTCCTGCTGATGTCTCCGCCCGTGTCTTTTGCAGTCTCTGCCCTCTCTGGAGCGGAGCTTTCCACGAAAGGCCGTATGGTTTCTCAGGAGGCACAGGCTTGCCTCCGCGCTGAAACGCGGCTGGCCACACAGGAATTCCGAAGGAGTTTTCGACTCAAATGAATCGTTCGCTTGCATTAATTGCATTGCTGGCTTCAGGCTTGGTCCTGGGCGCAGCCGCTCAAACTTTGCCCGCGCCAGCATCAGCGGCCCCGGTACCGGTCGTCCCTGCCAAGGTTGCGGTCATCGCATTCCAGGCGGCAGTGGGCCAAACCAATGAATTCCAGCGCAACTTCACTGACTTGCAGAAAAAGTACGAACCAAAGCGCAACCAGCTCAAGACCATGTCCGATGAGATTGACGGCCTCGAGAAGGCTTTGCAGGCGCAAGGCGACAAGTTGAGCGATGCCGAGCGCGCCAATCGCGCCAAGACCATCGACGACAAGAAGAAGCAGGCCCAGCGTTTCGCAGAGGATGCCCAAACCGATCTGCAAGGTGAGATGCAGCAGATCTACGAGGGCGTGGCGGGCAAGGTTTTCGAGGTCCTTGAGAGCTACGCGCAGCAGCAGGGCTTCACGCTGGTCGTAGACGGGACCGGAAACCAGCAGCAGACTCCCGTGGTTCTTTACGCTGCCCCTTCCACGGATATCACCAAGGCGATCGTCGATGCGTACAACGTGAAGTCGGGCGTACCCGCTCCGCCGCCGCAGGCTCAGCCAGCTGCAGCAGCACCGAGGCCGGCGGCAAAGCCTCCGGTGGCGCATTGAGTTGAGAAGGTCCACACCGAACTGAGTAGTTCAACCAAGAACGGGGCCTCGCTTTGCGGGGCCCCGCGGTGCAAAGGACGTCTCATACATACAGGACGTCGGGCCGGACTCCAGACGGAACTCCGAGCCGCGATCGCAGTGGCCGATTCTGGCGGGCAAGCCTGGCCTCCCGCGGATTGACGCTCCTGTTCAGGCCCTCCTATAATCCTTGCAAGTTCCGGCTGGCGTCTTCGTCCGCGTCGTTGAATGTCTCTGTCCCATCCGGCGTGGAGTTTCTCATTCGGCCCCCGGCGACGCCCATTCAACCTGGCTTCCGGTGCCCACTTCGCTGTTGGGGCGGCAAGAGGAACGCGAGGTTTCTCGAGGGCTGCGGCGCCAGGTTCACTCAACGGGAGCGTTCGGCCATGCTGGAATTGTGAAGGAGTTGTTCATACCCATGAAGCACTCAATTGTCCTTGTAGTTATGATGGCCTCGGGCATGGCCCTGGGCGCGGCTGCACAAACATCGCCTGCGCCAGCCGCACCAGCTGCCGCCGCCCTGCCGGCCGGCCCCGCGAAGATCGCCGTTATTGCATTCCAGGCGGCCGTGGCTCAGACCAACGAGGGCCAGCGCAACTATGCCGACCTGGAAAAGAAATACGCGCCAAAGGAAGCCCAGGTGAAGGCCCTCAACGACGAGGTTGACAGCCTGACCAAGCAGTTGCAAACCCAAGGCGACGCCCTGAGTGACACCGAACGCGCCAACCGCGCCAGGAAGATCGACGAAAAGAAAAAGCAGTTGGACCGTGCCAGCGAGGATCTTCGTACCGACGGGAACCAGGAGATTCAGGAGATGTACAACAAACTGGCCTCAAAGGTTTACGAGGTCCTGTCGAGTTACGCACAGCAGCAGGGCTACACGGTGGTTCTGGACATCTCCCAGCAGCAGACTCCGGTTCTCTATGCAAATCCGTCGCTCGACATCACCAAGGCGGTTGTGGACGCGTATAACGTGAAATCGGGCGTACCGGCACTGCCGGCCAAGCCTGCCGCTGCCACGCTAAAAGCACCGTCCGGGCGCTGAGAACTGAGCGAAATTGATCACAAAGAGGGCTCAATTTTCCTAGGCCTCGGCGATCGAGACCGAGAATCCCGAACCGCGACGAAACGGGTTCCAGCATGTGAAGGGGAAAACCCATTCCCTGCGTCCGTTTTCTTGTGGAAAAAATTGTGGGAAACTCTCGAGAAATCTCCACACAAATTCCCGTTTCTACCCTTGCCAACTGTAGTTGCGTTCTGATAGACGTGGCAAACCCTTATATATCAATGGAAGCACGAAGACATTGCACCCAATGACCGTGCCCGCGATGAGAGTCCAGCACGTGGCGCGTTTTCTGACTTTCCCACATTTCCGGATTAACGCACGGTGACTCAAACGTGTTTTAGTTCATGTAAATGAACTACTTTTGCTGGTCTTCGCCGACCCGCAAAACGGCCAGGAACGCTTCCTGCGGAATATCCACTTTGCCGATCCGCTTCATGCGCTTCTTGCCTTCCTTTTGCTTCTCCAATAATTTGCGTTTGCGGCTGATGTCGCCGCCGTAGCACTTGGCCAGGACGTTCTTGCGAAGTGCGACTACAGTTTCACGCGAAATGATCTTGGCTCCAATGGCCGCCTGGATGGCCACCTCGAATTGCTGGCGGGGGATCAACTCGCGCATCTTGGAGACGAGCGCTTTGCCACGGTCATAAGCGAAGTCGCGATGGACGATGATGGAGAGCGCATCCACGGGCTCTCCGGATACCAGGATGTCGAGCTTTACCATCGGCGACTCCCACTCACCGGCGAGTTGGTAATCCAGCGACGCATAACCGCGGGAGATGGACTTGAGCCGGTCGTAGAAGTCGAGCACGATTTCGTTGAGAGGCAGCTCGTAGGTGAGCATCACTCGCGTGGGCGTAACGTACTCGAAATTCAACTGGCGGCCGCGCTTCTCTTCAACAAGTTTGAGGATGCCGCCCACGTATTCCTCATTGGTCAGGATCTTGGCGGTGATGACGGGCTCCCGAATCGTCTGGATGTTGGTTGGATCGGGCCAGCGCGAAGGATTGTCGACCTCCACGACGCTGCCGTCAGTGAGCGTGATGTGATAGCGCACGCCGGGTGCCGTGGTAATGAGGTCCAGCTCGTACTCGCGCTCGAGGCGTTCCTGAATTATCTCCATATGCAACAGGCCGAGAAAGCCGCACCGGAATCCGAAGCCGAGCGCAACGGAGCTTTCCGGTTCGAAGAAAAACGAAGAGTCGTTGAGACGGAGTTTCTCAAGCGCGTCACGCAGCAGGGTGTGCTCGTGCGAGTCCACCGTGTAAAGGCCGGCGAAGACCATCGGCTTGATATCTTCAAAACCGGGCAACTGCGAGGCGGCGGGACGCGCGTCGTCCGTAACGGTGTCGCCGATCTTGGTGTCGCCGACGGTCTTGATGGTAGCCGCGAAAAATCCAACTTCGCCCGCGCTGAGCTGTCCGATCTCGACCGGCTTGGGCATGAGCACGCCCATGGATTCGACCTCGAACGATTTGCCATTCGACATCAGCCGAACGCGCTGGCCCTTGCGCATGGTGCCCTGCATGATGCGCACCAGCACGATGACGCCGCGATAGGCATCGAACCAGGAGTCGAAGATGAGCGCCTGGAGCGGGGCTTCGGGATCGCCCGTGGGCGGCGGCAGGCGATGGACGATCGCTTCGAGGATCTCAGCCACGCCGACGCCGGTCTTGGCGCTGCACGCGATGGCGTCCGTAGCGTCAAGGCCAACCGCTTTTTCAATCGCTTCCTGCGTGCGAAGGATGTCCGCAGACGGCAGGTCGATTTTATTGATGACGGGAATGATCTCGAGGCCGTGATTGATGGCAAGGTAGGCGTTGGCCAGGGTCTGCGCCTCCACGCCCTGGCTGGCGTCCACCACCAGCAGCGCGCCCTCGCAGGAGGCAAGCGAGCGCGAGACTTCGTAGCTGAAGTCCACATGGCCGGGAGTGTCAATCAGGTTGAGCTGATAAGTGTTGCCGTCGTGAGCCTTGTACATCATGCGAACGGCATGGGCCTTGATGGTGATGCCACGCTCGCGCTCCAGGTCCATGTCGTCCAGGATCTGGGCCTGCATCTCGCGCCCGGTGACGGAACCCGTGTATTCAAGGAGACGGTCGCTCAACGTCGACTTGCCGTGGTCGATGTGGGCGATGATAGCGAAGTTGCGAAGGAAACGAACGTCCATGCGGGGGTTGGCGAATGAGGGTTTCGCGCCTTGCTGCGCGCGTTACCTCCATGGCATAGCTTATCATCGGCATAGCGCCTTCCGTGGTCCGATCCTGACTGTGGCGGCAGCATCCTATCATGCGCAATCGTTGGAATTGGTATCGGTTGGTTGGTTCGTGCGTCCTGGTGCTGTCACTGGCGGGATGCGTCCCCTCGCAAGCAACGGGCAAGGCCGCGGGTGAGCCGCCCCAGGCCACGGCGCCGGTGCTGGCAGCTTCGCCACAAACTCCGCAGGCCGTAACTCCAGCATTGCCGGCTCCGCCCACAGTTGCGGAGCAGCGGGTGCGCGTGCTCATCCAGCAGGTGGATGATGCGTACAACAGGGGAGAGCAGGACTATCGCAAGGGCAAGTTGCCCGAGGCCAAAGTAGAATTCGATCACGCGGTAGACCTGATGCTCCTGAGCGGCATCGACATCAAGAGCAATGAGCGGTTGCAGGAGGAGTTCGACCGGATTGTCGATGCGGTCAACGGCCTGGAGATGGAAGCGCTCAAACAAGGCAACGGCTTTGTGCCGAAGGTGGAGCCCACGCCTGCCGACGTGGCCAGTGATGTGACCTTCGAAGTGGATCCGAACATTGTGGCCAAGGCGAAGACGGAGTTGGCGACCACCAAATCTGATCTGCCGCTCGTGGTGAATGATTATGTGGCCGCGTACATCAACTTCTTTGCCAACACGCAGCGCGGTCACAACACGCTGCTGCACTCCTTTGAACGCGCCGGCCGGTACAAAGCGATGATCCAGAGAGTTATGGCCGAAGAAGGCGTGCCGCAGGACTTGATCTACCTCGCGGTGGCCGAGTCGGGTTTTCAACCGCGTGCTCTCAACGGCCGCTCCCACGCCGGCGGCATGTGGCAGTTCATGCCGCACGATCCCTCCTATGGGCTCGCGTACAGCAGTTATGTGGACGAGCGCTTCGACCCGGAGAAGTCCACGCGCGCCTACGCCCGGTACATGAAATTCATTTACGACCAGTTGGGCGACTGGTACTTGGCCATGGCCGGCTATAACTGGGGCGCGGGCAACGTGCAGCACGCGGTTCAAAAGACGGGCTATGCCGACTTCTGGGAACTGTACAAGCGCAACAATCTGCCCGCGGAGACGAAGAACTACGTGCCGCAGATCCTGGCGGCAATCATTATTGCCAACCATCCAACGCAGTATGGATTCGACGATGTGACGCTGGACCCGCCGGTCCTGACGGACACGGTGACTGTCAATTACTCAGTGGATCTGAAGCTGGTAGGAGACATTGTGGATGCGCCGGTGGACGAGCTGATGGCGCTGAATCCAAGCCTTCTCCGCATGGTTACGCCACCGGATACCGCGTTCGATCTGCACCTGCCTGCGGGCACGGCCACGTTGTTTGAACAGCGCATTGCGACGATTCCCGAGCCCAAACGCAACGCATGGCGATACCATCGCGTTGCGGCAGGAGACACGCTGGCCTCACTAGCGCGCCAGTATCGGGTTACGGAGTCGGAGCTGGCCGCGGCAAATCAACTGCGCGCGACCGACAGCATCCAGGGCGTGGAGGCGCTGGCAGTGCCGCTGCCCGTTGCCGTGGCGGCGTCGACACGCATGCTGCTGTACACCGCGCGCAGGGGCGACACGCTGGTCACGATTTCCGACCGCTTCGGCGTGTCGCTCGATCAGCTTCGGCGCTGGAATAAAATGACCGGCATCAAGATTGAACCGGGCCGCCGCCTCCATGTCGCCGAGCCTGCGAGCGTGGCGCGGACAACACGTGGCCGTCGCCATGGTGCGGCTGTTGAGGCTTCTGAGGCGAGTGGCGCAAAGGCGCATGAAACGGCTCCGGCAAAGGGTTCCGCTCACCAACCCGCATCACGCGCGGGCGCAAAAAAGGAACGGACGCAAAGCCCAAAATCTGCATCGAACCCAAAGAGCGGCGCAGCTTCCAGTGCGAAAACTTACCACACCCGGAAGAGCGGCGCGAAGGCAAGGTTATCTACCAAGGCGCAAAAATAGGCAGGTAGCTCATTACGTACTTGTCTTTTGATAGCGTTTGCGTTCATGCTATTGCTACAATAGTTTCCGCAAGCGCAGTGCGTGCGACTATTGCGCGAAGACACAATTCAAAAGTGGCAGCGGCGAGCCGCTGGAGGAATCGGATGGACGAAGTGTTCAAGATGTACGCGATGAACGATGGCAACCTCGATGGGGAGCCCGCGGAGTTGGACCCCGATCACGAAGAAGACTTTGAAGAAGATGAAGAAGTGGAGACCTCCAGCGTACTGACCTCCTCAGACGACGATGAGCCAGTGGTTGATGAGGCTGTGATTCTGATTGTGGAAGAAGCCGTATCGAAGAAGTCTAAGAGGAGACGCGCAATGGACGATAGTGGTGGCGTGTCAGGCGGCAAGACGGCAGGGCCGAATCCTACGCCCGTCCCTCCAGCGCCGTCTGGGTCGAACGCGGTAAAGAAGGCTCCGGCGAAAAAGAAGGCTGCCAAAAAGAAGGCTGCCAAAAAAGCCGCAAAGAAAGCTCCAGTCAAGAAGGTCGCGAAGAAGGCCGTGAAGAAGAAAGCACCGGCAAAGAAAGCTGCGAAGAAGGCAGCCGCGAAAAAAGTTGTGGCGAAAAAGGCCCCAAAGAAGTCCGCCGTAAAGAAGAAAAGCACTGGTGCAACAGGCGGAAAGACCGCAGCCAAGAAGGCCACGGCCAGCAAGCGCGCCAGCAAACCCACCAAACGAGGTAAAAAGTTGGCAGTTAAGAAAGCAGCAAAGAAGGCGCCCGCCAAGAAGGCAGCAGCAAAGAAGGTTCCTGCCAAGAAGGCTCCGGCGAAGAAGGCAGCAGCCAAGAAAGCCCCTGCGAAAAAGGCAGTCGCGAAGAAGGCAGCTGCGAAGAAGACAACCAAGAAGTAACGGCAACCGGCAACACAAGGCAAGCAAAAGGGCCCGGCGACAAGCCGGGCTTTTTTGCGTCTGGACTCAGGCGGATGCGGTGCCCGCAGCCAGTTGCGCAAAGTGCCAGTGCTGATGCGCGAGGTAGTCTTCAATCAAAAAGCGCAGCGTGGCCGGAGGGTTGTCGCCGACGACGTAGCTTGCTTCAAGCCGCTCTTCCGGGATCTGGTCAACAACGGCCGCCAGAATTTCGTGCTCCACCTGCCACCAGCGGAGAAGTGTTTCCCAGGGCTGAGCGGCGTAGCCATGCGCGGCCACCCATGCATCCTGCCCGTACTGCGGACCGGCGTGACAGCCCTCCGAACCGGCGCGGACAAAACGCTGGCGGTTGTTGGTTGCCGAGTCGAGAAGGTGCCCGACAATTTGTTTGCGACTCCATCCCCCATCGCGCCAGGGGGTGTCTGCCAACTGAGAGGGAACAGCGAGGAGCACCAGGTGCAGGGCGTTCAGCTGCGCGCGAAAATCCTGCGCGAGTTGTGTCGGCATTTCTTATCCTCCATTGCGGAAGCGTTTGGAGCACCACTACAACCTACCGCATTTGTGACGCCTCAGGTAGTGTCACAAATGCGCAACACCGGTTCCAGCGTCGCCGTGACAATGTACCCATGACGCGAACCGCACACTCGGTTACACGGATAGTCTTGGCGCTCTTTTGTTTATGGGCTGTCCCAACCATGGCTCATGCGGGCACCCTCACACGGCACTGGGTTCAGATAGAAGGGCTGCGGCTTTCCAACGCGACCGTAATCACCAAAGACGGCCATCGCCATCGAGGACATCTCGTAATTACTCCCACGGGTGTGGTTGTCATTCGTCACGGGCCCTATCAAAAATGGATTGCGTCGGCGGGCCCGCCGGAGATTCCAAGGGCACTCATTGCCCGGATCCTGGTTCGCCGCCGCTACAGAATGACGACGGACGAAGCAGATGACCTATGGTGGTATGTTGCCGCCGATTGGAAAGCGATCCTCTTTCCCGAGTTGAGTAACCTGTTTCCGATTGCCATAGTGGCCCATGCCGGAT
>Ga0302319_10004213_pt1 | contig 29656 bp, 19 predicted proteins | sample Bog_T0_2_FD_203319 | JGI IMG/M metagenome (GOLD analysis project Ga0302319, IMG submission 203319) | Peat permafrost microbial communities from Stordalen Mire near Abisko, Sweden - Bog_T0_2 | ecosystem: Environmental > Terrestrial > Soil > Wetlands > Peat | place: Sweden: Abisko, Stordalen Mire... | reverse complement strand
TGGAAGCGCTCGCCCTCACGGCGCAATCTGCTGCTGCTGGCCGCCTTTCCGGCGGTTTATGCTGCCTTTGCCATCACCGCGCACATCGACATCGGCATTCGTCACATGCTGCCGGTTTACCCCTTCCTGCTGCTCTTCGCCGGCGCCTTTGCCGAGTGGGCGCGCGGCTGGCGCTGGACTACGCTTCTGTTGGGCGTTCTATTGCTGGCGCAAGCCGCCGACATCAGTCGCTACGCGCCCGGCTATCTCTCCTACTTCACCGTGCTCGTCAAACCAGCCGACACCTGGCAACTGCTGAGCGACAGCAATACGGACTGGGGCCAGGGTTTGGTGGCGCTGCGGCAGTTTCAGAGTGAGCATCCCGGCGAGCCGCTGCATCTAGCCTACGTCGGCGAGGTCGATCCGGCCTGGTACAACATTCAGTACACCCAGCTCAAGGAGGAAGACCATCCGTCGGGGCTGGTCGTGGTCAGCGCCACGCATCTCTCCGGGCAATTGCTTCAGAACCACCTCGCCTATCGCTGGCTGTTGCGCTACCCGGTCAAGACGATCCTCGACCACTCGCTCTACGTCTTTGACGTGCCACCGGATGCCGCTACGGCGGACGGTCGTCCGTCGAAGTAGTTGCCCCTGTTCTCCGGCTCTCTTTGCTTTGGCAAAGAGAGTCGAAGGCTACAGGATTAGAGCAGCTCTCCTATTTATGTAGAGTGCGGCGTGGACCGGGAGGTCCACGCGACAGCCGGCCAGGAGGCCGGCGCTACCTTTTCTAGCAGCCGCCGGTATCGAGAGCAAAGAAACCGCCGCCCGTTTCCAGGCGGCGTTTTCTTCGGTTGAGAAGCCTGAGATCAGTTGGCTTCCTTGGTTTCAATTCTCATGCCATAGAACGACTTGTGCACGAAGAAGGCCGACACCAGGAAGAAGGCGACTGCCAGGATGTGTGTGAGCAGCGGGTTGCTCGCGCTGAGCGTTACAGCAAGCTCGACAGCCAGCAATCCGAAGAGGGTCGTGAACTTGATAATCGGGTTCATGGCCACAGACGAGGTGTCTTTGAAGGGATCGCCGACGGTGTCTCCGATTACGGTTGCGTCGTGCAGAGGCGTACCCTTCTGCTTCAGGTCAACCTCGACAACCTTCTTCGCGTTGTCCCATGCGCCGCCGGCATTGGCCATGAAGATCGCCTGGTAGAGGCCGAAGATCGCAATCGAGAACAGGTAGCCGATAAACAGGAACGGCTCCATGAACGCGAAGGAAAGCGTGGCGAAGAAGACGGCCAGGAAGATGTTGAACATTCCCTTCTGTGCGTACTTGGTGCAGATCTCCACCACCTTCTTGCTGTCGGTGACTGAGGCCTTCTCCGCGCCTTCCAGATGGATGTTCGCCTTGATGTATTCGACCGCGCGGTAAGCGCCGGTGGTGACCGCCTGCATGGAAGCGCCCGCGAACCAGAAGATGATTGCTCCGCCGCAGATCAACCCCAGCATGAAGGGCGCGTGCAGCAGCGAGAGCTTATTCACGTCCTGGGTCAGCCCGTGGGTCAGAGCCATGATGATCGAAAACGTCATGGTGGTGGCGCCGACGACGGCGGTGCCGATCAGCACCGGCTTGGCCGAAGCCTTGAAGGTATTGCCGGCTCCATCGTTGGCTTCCAGCAGGTATTTTGCGCGTTCGAACTTTGCGTCGATGCCGTATTCCTTCTTCAACTCAGCCTCGATGCCGGGAATAGTTTCAATCAGCGACAGCTCGTAGACGGATTGAGCATTGTCGGTAACCGGACCGTAGGAATCCACGGCGATGGTGACCGGGCCCATGCCCAGGAAGCCGAAGGCGACCAGGCCAAAGGCGAAGACGGCGGGAGCCAGCATCATGAGATCCATGGACCCACCCATGCTGCTGAAGAAGTAGCCCAATCCCATCAGCGCGACCATGCTCAATCCCAGCCAGTAGGCGGAGAAATTGCCGGCCACGAGTCCAGACAGGATTCCCAGGGAGGCTCCACCTTCCTTGGCGGAGGTAACGACTTCCTGCACGTGGGCCGAGTTGGTGGAGGTGAAGACCTTGACCAGTTCGGGGATGAGCGCCCCGGCGAGTGTTCCGCAGGAGATGATGGAAGCCAGCTTCCACCACAGCGTTCCGTCGCCGAGATCAGGAATCATCAGGTAGGAGACGACGTAAGTGAGGGCGATGGAAACGATGGAGGTGATCCAGACCAGCGAGGTCAAGGGCGCCTCGAAGTCCATTTCGTCGGAGTGCGCGTATTTCGCCTTGGCGATTGCGCCATTAAGGAAGTAGGCGGCCGAGCTGGAGACCAGCATGGCCACGCGCATGACGAAGATCCAGACCAGCAGTTGCGCTTGCGTGGTGGGATTTGGGACCGCCAGCAGGATGAAGGTGATGAGGGCCACGCCGGTGACGCCGTAGGTCTCGAAGCCGTCGGCCGAGGGTCCAACCGAGTCGCCCGCATTGTCGCCCGTGCAGTCGGCAATCACGCCGGGGTTGCGCGCATCGTCTTCCTTGATCTTGAAGACGATCTTCATCAGGTCGGCGCCAATGTCGGCGATCTTGGTGAAGATGCCGCCGGCGATACGCAGGGCCGCGGCGCCCAGGCTTTCGCCAATCGCGAAGCCGATGAAGCAGGGGCCGGCATAATCGGCCGGGATGAAGAGAAGGATGAAGAGCATGATGAGCAGCTCGACCGAGATCAGCAACATGCCGATGCTCATGCCCGCCTTCAGCGGAATCTCATGAATTGCATACGGTTTGCCGCGCAATCCCGCGAAGGCCGTCCGTGAGTTGGCAAAGGTGTTGACGCGAATGCCAAACCACGCCACCCCGTAGCTGCCAGCGATGCCGACGAGCGAAAACAGCAGAATGATCGGCAGCGTAACCCAGATCGGTTTATTCGGCACCGGCGCCAGATAGCCGAAGTACAGGGAGATGATAACCGCGATGAAGGCCCAGAGCAGAAGAATGAACTTTCCCTGCGTGATCAGATAGGTTTTGCAGGTCTCATAGATCATTTCGGAGATTTCGAGCATCGATTTATGAACAGGCAGATTCTTCAACTTCTGATAGATCACCAGGCCGAAGATCAGTCCGCCGGCGCAGAAGAGCAATCCCCAGGTCAGCAGGTCATGTCCGTTCATACCGAAGAAGTTCACGAAATGCACGCTCCGCAGATCGGGCAGAATCAGGTTGGCTTCGCCGCCGCCCGCGGCTTGCTGCGCGCCGGCGAATGCGGGCAGCAGCAGCAGGCCCAGCAGGGCCACGATGGCCTTGTACTGACACCGCAGAAAAGTCTTGGCTTGTGCAAAATTGAAGGCCACGAGCAGCGAAAACACACTCACGGCCAGAAAGCAATACACCCAATACTGAGCAGTCACAATTCCTCCCAAAGCGAAATGTTGATGGTTGGTCTAGAACGATCTGGAAAACGCTACGATCTTTCTCCAGAAAAAGGGTCATCCGAAGGCTATCACCCGAATGGAGCACTGTCGAGTGACAGCAATCACAGCAAGTGCGAAGGCGCTTCCGGGAACGGGAAGCGAACACCTGGGCGTAAGCAAAATGGGAGCATCTCCAGCTACTCGACGGGAATCTCGATCTTGTCATCGGGGAGCGGGAGCTGGAGGTTCTGGACGACACGATTGCGCATCTTGCCGCCGGGGAGCGGATGCAGCATGAAGAGCACCAGGAGGTTGCGGTCCGGGTCGTCGAGGGCGCGGAAGCTGGCGGCCTGCTCCAGCGAAAAGTGGGCGTGAAGGTCTTCGAGTGTGCCTGGATCGAGGCTGTTCCAGGCGGCATACCAGCCGGGGTGGTAACGGGCTAGCTTCGCCGGCAGGGCTTGCGTGCCGAAGTCGTCGCACAGGGTGGGCAGGTGGGTAAACAGGGAGATCTGGTCGCCGCTGCTCGAGACCAGAAGCCGGTGGCCGTTGGGGTGAGCATCGATGTACTGTGTGAGCCGCTGGGCAGCTTCGAGATAGGTGTACTCGGAGTGAGCGGCGTAATTCAGCGTCTGCAGGCCGTTGAAGACCGCAACCAGGGCGGCTACGGCGACGACGGTCCAGCCGAGCCGGCGCCACCAGATTCCGCTCGCCGGAGCCAGCAGCGCCTCCGCTGCCTGCGCCACCACAAAGAAGCTGAAGAATGCCACCACGGCATAGTAGCGGGGTTGAGGGTGATTCTGGCAAGTCATGAAGAGAATGTAGCCGGCGATGGCCAAAATGGATGCGCCGAAGACGGGGTCGAGCAGCAGTTTGCGGCCCCAGCTCTCGCCCAGCGCAGCTCTGGGCAGAAGAGCGGCCACCATCGCGCCCAAAACCAACAGCCCCGCCAGCGGAATCAGGATGTGGTCCACCCACAGCCCGCCGTGGAAGGACCACCACAGGCTGAGCAGCGGCCAATAAAACTCCTTCGGCTTGACGTAGGTATTGATGAAAAGAAGGTACTTGTAATCGGCGAAGAGGCCAAAGCGGACGACCAGCGCCATCCACAGGCCGAACGACACGGCAAATGCGCCCAGGGCGGCGGAAGCGCATCGCAAAGCTTGTCTTCGATTCTGCCAGAGCGGCAACACCATCGCCCAGCCCAGCGCCGGCAGCAGAAAGACGGCGGTGGTTTTGGTCAGCATCATCAGCGTGAAGAGCAGGCCGATGAGGGCGGACGCGGCGGCAGAGCGGCGCAAACGGGGCAGGCGGATGGCCAGATTCAGCGTCGCCAGGGTGAGAGAGAGCAGCAGCGGCTCCAGAATCGCCAAGCGGCTGAAGCAGTAAAGGAACGGGCTGGTGACGATCAGCGTGAGGGCCATGAGCGACTTCCAGCGCGTCCTGAGCAGCAGGGAACTCAAGAGCAGATTGCAGAAGAAGAAGCCGACGGCCAGCCCACGCGCGGCTTGAATCGAGACGCCCGTAAAGAAGAAGAGTACCCACTCCAGAAACGGCCAAACGGGCACTGCGGGGGCGGGGTTGAAGTCGCCGGCTAGATACCAGTTGCCAAAGAGATGGGCGCGAATGGCGGCGTTGCCATACCAGCCCTCGTCGGTGTACTTGGCCCAGTCCATGAACCAGGGCGAATGGCTGGGAAAGTCGGCGCTGAGATGCAGGGCGTGGAGGAGCGCGAAGCAGCCGAGGACGGCCACCCAAAGGGCGTAGAGCCAGCGCTTCCGCACGGTCGTCAAGGCCTGTCTCCTCACGCGAGCCGCAAACTCCGGCTCCTGATGGTATTCCCCCGCAGGCGAAGATCGGTAAAGCCGCAATGAATGTGGCCTCAGAGCCTGGGAGGGGATAAATCGAGTATAGCGGAGTGGCGGTGATGCGGCCTCGCCAAAACAATATTGGAGTAAGATGGGATTCAAGGGGGAGCCATGGCAGCCGCGACAACCTTTGTCACCGTGGAAGAATACTTGCGCAGCTTCTTCGAGCCGGACGCCGAGTACGTCGAGGGCGAGATCGAGGAGCGAAACTTGGGAGAATACGATCACTCCACTTGGCAAAAAGCACTTGTTTTCTGGTTTGAACTGCAAGCGCGCAAGGCCCAAATTCGCGTCTGTCCCGAACTGCGGGTTGAGGTTGCGTCCAACTGTTTTCTTGTTCCCGATGTGACGCTGCTGGACCGCAACCAGCCCATCGAGCAGATCGTCACTCATCCGCCTGTCGCAGTCTTCGAGATTCTCTCGCCTAAAGATGCGCTCAAGCGCGTGATGGCCAAGTGCGGAAGATATGAGCGCATGGGCATTCGAACGATTCTGGTGATAGACCCGGACGGCCCCAAGTATCGCTATCTTGCCGGCCGGCTGGAGCCGCTGGAGCAGCGCGCCTTCGAGATTCCCGGCAGCTCCGCCCGCTTCGACCTGGACGAGATCGAGAAGCTGCTAGATTGAGTTCTGAGACTGGGCGAAGATGTTCTATCGGATGAGCGAACGTGGGCCAAGAGGCCCACGAACCAGCCGGCCGGGAGGCCGGCGTTCCATTTTCTGAACGCGCGGCCTCAATCGTGCTTCCACCATGCGGCAAAATCCTGCAATCCGCCCGATTCTTGCGCAAACTCCAATACGCTGCGTAGAATGTCTTTGTTTGTTTTCGAGGAGAATCAGCATGAGGAACAACAAATTAGCATTTAGGGCCATTCTTGCTGCCGTCTTGGCGTTGGCCACTCTCTCTTTACCGGCGCTGTGTCAGAACGCCGTTCCTCAAAAAGCCTCGCCGCTGATGCCTCTGCTCAGCCGCTTCACCGCCGCCGATGTGCCGACATTGGCTCCCACCGAGACCGAGGTCGCACCGCTTGTCTGGGACAAGCCAATTCCTGCCGGCCTGCCGGGCAACGGAATCGCCCAGCATCCCATGCTCTATATCGGCGAAGGCTATAACAAGATCTTCGTCGTCAACAACGGCAAGATCATCTGGACATATTCAACCGGCGGCGGCTGGGAGTACGACGATGCGTGGATGCTCTCCAACGGCAACATTCTCTTCACTCGCATGCAATACATCGCCGAGGTCACGCCCAACAAGAAAGTCGTCTGGCGTTACGACGCGCCCAAGGGAAGCGAGATCCACGCCAGCCAGCCCATCGGCCTCAACAAGGTGATGTTTATCATCAACGGCCTGCCGCCCCAGCTGATGGTGGTCAACATCAAGACCAAGAAGGTTGTCGTCAAGCACGAGCTGCCCGCGCCCAGCAAGACAGGGATGGTCCACGGCCAATTTCGCCGCGCGCGCTACACCGCGCAGGGAACCTATCTGATTCCCTTTCTGGAGATGAACCAGGTTGTCGAGTACGACAAGCGCTTCAAGGAGATTTGGCGCTACGACGTCAAGTCTCCCTGGGCCGCTATCCGCCTTCAGAATGGCAACACTCTGATTACCGACGAGCAGGATATTCTCACCCGCGAGGTCAACCCGCAAAAGAAGACGGTCTGGGAGCTGCGGCCCAGCGAGCTGCCGGAGGCCTATCGCTTCATCAACACGCAGAGCGCCACTCGCCTGGCCAACGGCAACACCATCTTCTGCTCGCGCGGCGGCGATGTTCACGGGCCGCAACTGGTCGAAGTGACGCCGGAGAAAAAGGTCGTCTGGGTTCTGCAGGACTGGGCCGACTTCGGTCCGGCCTCCGCGGTTCAGATTCTCGACGAGCCGGGCAAGCCGGAGATTCCAGGCCAGTCGCAGCACTGACGCGAGCGCAGAGTCAGGCGCGCACCCTGCGCCATTGTCAACAACGCTCTGTTGCCCCAGACCCGGATTATCGGAGCCTGGGAATCGTTTCTTGACGCCGGAGTGCGTCCGGAGTAGCGACAAATCAGGCGAAGGCACGCTTTGGCGGGTTGCAGGACTGGAATCGACGAGAATGGCCCAATGTTGCCGGGGCCGCACCTGCCACTTAAATGGAAAAGTGTTCTAAAGAGAACTTAATATTCTGCGACCCTGGAATAGCCTATGCACAGTTGTAGGCAACTTGGTGTTGCAATCGCACCATGACAGAGTTACACGAAGTTCACGGCGCCCAAGGCGCCGGCGCCTTATCCGTAGCGCTGTTTGCCCCGGACGAACCGCGCCGCAAGGAAATAGCCGGTGTTCTTGCTGCATGTCCAGGGGTGCGCGTTCAGGAGTTTTCTTCCTACCCTGCCGACCCCGACGAGATACACAAGATGCTTGAGGAGCATCACGGAGTCGTTATCGTCGACCTGGACGGCAACCCGGAACTTGCCCTCAACATTGTGGAGAGTATCTGCGACGATGGCTCCCGGACCGTGATGGTATTTTCGGCGCAGGCTGATAAGGAACTGGTAGTGCGGTGCATGCGTGCTGGCGCCCGCGAGCTTCTCTATCTGCCTATCACCGCCGCCGATATGGCTGATGCACTGGCTCGCATCACAGTCCGTCTTCCTGGGTCTCACCCCGCCAAAAGGAAAACCGGCCAATTATTCGTGTTTATAGGCGCCAAGGGCGGCTGCGGAGTCACAACCGTCGCCTCCATATTCGCGGTATTGCTGGCACAGGAGTCTCGCGAGAAGACCCTGTTGATCGACCTTGGCATCCCACTGGGAGACGTGGCGATCAATCTCGGTATCTCCGCCAAGTTCTCGACAGACAGCGCATTTCAGGATACCAGTCGGCTTGATGCGAATTTTCTCGCTTCGCTGCTGACCATGCATTCCTCGGGGTTATTCGTACTCGCGGCACCGGGGGAGTTCCCACGGAGCGAGGCCACCGTGGAGGCTGTCAATAAACTGCTGGCAGTCGCCCGCCAGAGCTTCGATTACGTGGTGGTAGATGCTGGATGCAGGCTTGATTTGAAGAATTCGGATCTCTTTGACATTTCCGCTACCACCTACCTGGTTGCTCAGGTCAGTATTTCCGAGCTGCGAAACGCAAATCGCCTGATCTCTCAGTTCTTTGCCACCAAGGGCCGCAAACTCCAGATCATCCTCAACCGGTTTATACCTCATAATATTCTCTTCGGTGAAGAGCATATTACCAAGGCTCTCACCAGACCGGCTCAGTGGAGGATTCCCAACGATTCCGCCTCTGCCCGGCGAACCCGGGACACCTCTTCTACCTTCGCGCTGGAAGACTCGCCCATTCCGATCGCGATCCGGAAGATGGCCCGCAAAGCCTGCGGATTGCCTGAAAAGACTGAGGAGAAAAAGGGCTTCAGTTTCTTCGGAAGAGCGCGATAACCACTTTCCAAACGGCGCTCTGCTACTTGCCGGCCCCGCAGCACTTCTTGTACTTTTTGCCGCTGCCGCATGGGCAGGGGTCGTTGCGCCCTACTTTTTCACCGGTGCGGCGCTGCGTGGGCTGGCTGGCGTCTCCGGCGCCGGCAAAGCTGGCCGCCTCCAGCTCCCGCTGCTTCTTGCGATGGAACTCCTTCTCCAGCGCGTCGATGGTCGTCGAGGGCTGGCGCGTGGAGATGGAAATCTCTCTCGGCTCAGCGTCCAGCGTCAGCGGATGCGCGCTGCTCCCCACCGGCGGCGCCGTGGGAACCGCGCGATTCAGCCGCGGCGCCGCATCCACCGGCTGACCATCCGGGCCCAGAATCTGCATCCGGAAGAGGAAGCGGACGGTGTCTTCCTGGAACTTGAGCATCATCGCCTCGAACATATCGTAGGACTCGCTCTTGTACTCCACCAGCGGGTCTTTCTGCGCATAGCCGCGCAACCCGATTCCTTCCTTCAGGTGGTCCATCGAGAGCAGATGATCCTTCCATAGTCCGTCGATTACGCTCAGCATCACCATCCGCTCGTGGTAGCGCATGGTCGCCGGCGAGAGAATTCTTTCTTTGGCCTCGTACTGCTCTTTCAGCTTCTCGAAGATGGCGTCGCCCAGCTCGTGGCGGCCAAATTCGAAGGACTTGACTCCGGTGGCGCCAATATTCAGCGATGCGTATGTCAGCCCGAAGTGATCGATGAGCTTGCGGTCCAGGCCTTTCAAATCCCATTGGTCGGGATGCAGCTTTTCGCCAGCGAACTCGTCGAGGATTCCGCTCAGAATTCCGCCGACATAATCTTCCAGAATCAGCTCCTTCTGGTCGGCCTCCTCCAGCAGTTGGCGGCGCAGCCCGTAGACCGCCTCGCGCTGCTTGTTCATCACGTCGTCGTATTCGAGCAGGTGCTTGCGGCTCTCGAAGTTCTGCGCCTCGACGGCCTTTTGCGCGCCCTCGATGCGCTTGGAGATCATCTTCGACTCGATGGGCACGCCCTCTTCCATGCCCAGCCGCTCCAGCAGCGTGGAGACCCACTGCTTGGCGAAGATGCGCATCAGGTCGTCTTCGAGCGAGAGATAGAAGCGCGACTCGCCGGGATCGCCCTGGCGGCCGGCGCGCCCGCGCAACTGATTGTCAATGCGCCGCGACTCGTGCCGCTCGGTGCCCAGAATGAAAAGGCCGCCGGCGGCGATGACCTGCTCGTGATCCAGGCGCGCCGCCTCGGCGTGAACCTTGAAGACCTCGGCCCACTCCGGTTCGGCGATCTCGAACTCCTGGCCTTGGTAATAGAAGCGCAGGAAGCCCGCTGGAGCCATGGGACTGATGGCGCCCTCGGCGACGCTGATGGCCCGCGCCTTGCTCTTCTTCACCAGCTCCTGGCGCGCCATAAACTCCGGATTGCCGCCCAGTAGAATATCGGTTCCGCGGCCGGCCATGTTAGTGGAGATTGTCACCATCCCGAGCCGCCCGGCCTGCGCCACAATCTCCGCCTCGCGCTCGTGGAACTTGGCGTTCAGCACTACGTGGCGCACGCCCTTGCGCTGCAAGATCGCCGAGAGCCGCTCGGACTTCTCGATGGATACAGTGCCCACCAGCACCGGCTGCTTGCGCTCGTGCAGCTTGGCGATGTCGTCGGCCGCTGCCTTGAATTTTTCCTTCTCGGTGCGGAAGACCACGTCGGGATTTTCCAGCCGCAGCATCGGCTTGTTGGTGGGAATGACGACGATCTCCAGCTTGTAAATCTTCTCGAACTCGGCCGCTTCAGTCTCCGCCGTGCCCGTCATGCCGCTCAATTTCTTGTAGAGCCGGAAGTAATTCTGGAAGGTGATGGTGGCCAGCGTCTGGTCTTCCTTGCGGATCGATACGCCCTCTTTGGCCTCGATCGATTGATGCAGCCCGTCGCTCCAGCGGCGGCCCGGCATCAGACGGCCCGTGAATGTGTCCACGATGATGACTTCGCCGTCCTTCACCACGTACTCCACGTCGCGCTTGTAGAGAGCGTGGGCTTTGATGGCCGTCTCGATGTAGTGCTTCATCTCCCAGTTTTCGGCGTCGGCGATGTTGTCGATGCCCAGCGCCTTTTCAATCGTCACCCAGCCTTCATCAGTGACGCCGATGGTTCGCTGCTTTTCGTCCACAATGTAATCGCCGGTCAGGTACTTCTCGCCCTCGCCGAGCTGGATTCCCAACTCCTGCTGGCGCTTGTGATCAGTGGCTTCGATCTCTTCGCCCTTCACCAGCTGGGGAACGATCTTGCGCGCTAGCGCGTATTTGTCGGTGGTCTGATCGGTCGGGCCGCTGATAATCAGCGGTGTGCGCGCTTCGTCAATCAGGATCGAGTCCACCTCGTCGACGATGGCGTAGTAGTGCCCGCGCTGCACGCAATCTTTTATCTCGAATTTCATGTTGTCGCGCAGGTAGTCGAAGCCGAACTCGTTGTTGGTTCCGTAAGTAATGTCGGCAGCGTAGGCGGCGCGGCGCTCGTTGTCGTCCAGGTCGTGGACGATGACGCCCACCTTCAGCCCCAGAAACTCGTAGATCTTGCCCATCCACTCGGCGTCGCGCTTAGCCAGGTAGTCGTTCACCGTGACCACATGTACGCCGTGGCCGGCGAGCGCGTTCAAATAGCAGGCCAGCGTGGCCACCAGCGTCTTGCCTTCGCCGGTCTTCATCTCGCTGATCTTGCCCTGGTGCAGCACCATGCCGCCGATCAACTGCACGTCGAAGTGGCGCATCTGCACCGAGCGCCAGCCCGCCTCGCGCACCACCGCAAAGGCTTCGGGCAGAATTTCGTCCAGCGCCTCTTTCTCAGCCGCCTTGCGCTCGTCCTTATGCTCCGCGTCGCCGGGAATATCCTTCAGCCGCGCCGCAATCCGTTCGCGGAACTCGACGGTCTTAGCCCGCAACTGCTCGTCGCTCAGTCGCTTCGTGTCCTCTTCCAGGGCGTTGATCAATGCCACCATCGGCATCAACCGCTTGATCAGACGCTCATTTGCCGTGCCAAAAATCTTGGTAAGAACTTTATCAAAAAACACAGGAATCTCCGTCTACCAGTGTAAATGGTGGCCCCTGTTAAGCGTTTATCCTTCGATGAGGGCGATAAAAAAACCGTCGGCGCGAAGGCGGCCGGGAAGCAGGCGCAGAAAGCCTTCGGGCGTGAGCGAGGCGCGCAGCCGCTCGGCGCCGCCGACGGTGAGAATCCCATCGGCCAGCAATTCGCCGATGCGCTCTTCGAGCGGAATCAGCCGCGCGCTGGGCACGGCGGCCAGCACCGCGGCGACCACCAGCTCGTTCTCCTCCGGCTCCAGCGAGCAGGTGGAATAGACCACGCGGCCGCCGGGGCGGACGGCCCGCAGTGCGGCGCTGAGAATCGCCCGCTGGCGTTCAGCCTGGCGAGTGAGGTCGCCCGGGCGCAGGCGGTGGCGAATCTCCGGATTGCGGCCCAGGGTTCCACTGCCGCTGCAAGGCACGTCGGCCAGCGCCAGATCGAAGGCCGCTTCCTCAGCGAGCGCGGCGGCGTCGGCCAAGCGGCACTCAACCCGGTCGCCAAGAAAGGCCAGACGTTTGCATAACCGGGCCAGCCGCGGCGCACTGGATTCCACAGCAACGATGCGCGCCTGCGGGTTGCGCTCGGCCAGAATCAGCGTTTTGCCTCCGGGCGCGGCGCAGGCGTCGAGGACGCTTTTTACGTTTTGGGCATCAACGGCCCGGCAGAGAATCTCGGCGGCCAGTTGCGAGCCTTCGCCCTGAAAGCGCACCCGGCCCGCGCCAAATGCTTCGGTTGCGGCAACATCGCCCGCAATGACGATGCGCGCCGCGGCGAGCAGCTCTCCCGCTTCGAGAGTGATGCCGGCGGCGGCGACTTCGGCTTCAACGGCGGGGCTATTGAGGCGCACCGCATGCACCGGCTGGCTCTGCCCGTGGCGGCAGATTGCGTGGGCGGCTTCGACGCCATAGAAGCTGATCCAGCGCTCGACCAACCAGGTAGGGTGGGCCTGAACAACGTCGAGATCGTCGACGCCCGTGCGCGAATCGCTCAACCGCGTAACGCCCGCCAGCTTGCGCAGCACCGCGTTGACCATGCCGGAGGCGAAGCGGTGACCGGAGTGCTTGGCCAACTCCACGCTCTCGTCAATCGCGGCGCGCGCCGGGATGCGGTCCATATACAGAATCTGAAACGCGCCCAGCCGCAGGACGATCTGAATCTCCGCGTCGAGCTTGGCGTCGGGCCGGGAGAGCAGCGCATGAAGCTGATGATCGAGCAGAATCTGCCAGCGCAGTACGCCCAGCACGAGCGCCGTAGTCAGGTTGCGGTCCGGAGTCGAGAGAGCGTTGACTGCCCGGCCGCGCAGCAGCTCATCGGAGTGCGATTGCCCGCGTTCGACGGCCAATAGAATGTTGAAGGCCGCCTTGCGCGCAGCCGAGATTGCAGCCTCTCGATTCTTCGGCGCAACTTTAACTGCGCCGGAGTTTTTTGGTGCGGTCATTGCGCAGCCCCAAGCCGCGCGCCGGGGGCGAGCGCAGCCCCGCGCAGAAACTCGGCTGCCGCCATGCGCTTTTTGCCTTCGAGCTGCACTTCGAGAAGTTCGAGCCAGGTGTCATCGGCGCAGGCGACAAAGAGATGGTGGCTCTCGATGTGAATCTGGCCGGGCTGGAAGCCGGTTTTCTCGGCGAAACTCGAAGCCTGCGCGACGCTCAAGCGATGCACGATCAGCTTCTTGCCATCGAGCGTGGTAAAGGCGCCGGGCCAGGGCTGAAAGCCGCGCCAGCGATTCTTCAGCTCCACAGCGGTGTACGCGGCAAAGTCCATGCGCCCGTCTTCGCGGTCGAGCAGCGGGGCGAAGGTGGCTCCGGCGTGATTCTGCGGTTGGGGCTGAATGCTGCCATCGGCCAGGCCGGCCAGCGTTTTGACCACCAGCGGCGCTCCTGCCTCGGCCAGCTCGACAAACAACTCCGCCGCGGTCTCTTCAGGAGCGATTGTGATGGTCTGCTGCAGCAGAATCGGGCCGGTGTCGAGGCCCTCCTCCAGCAGCATCGTCGTGTTGCCAGTAAAGGCATCGCCCCGCGCCACCGCCCACTGAATCGGCGCCGCGCCGCGATACTTCGGCAGCAAACTGGCGTGCAGGTTGATGCAGCCCAGCCGGGGCAGAGCCAGCATCCAGGGTGGAATCAGCCGCCCATAGGCGACGACGACGATGGCTTCGGGAGCGAGGCCTTCAAGCTGCGCGCGAAACTCCGCATTCGCGCGAATCTTCTCCGGCTGTGCGACCGCAAATCCGCGGGCCAGAGCGGCCTGCTTCACCGGCGGCGCGACAAGCTTCTGCTCACGGCCCACTCGCCGGTCGGGCTGCGAGACGACCAAGGCAATCTCATGGCCTGCCTGCAACGCTTCCAGCGTGGGAACGGCGAATTGCGGAGTGCCGCAGAAGACCAGTTTCATCCTTCTACCACTTGCCATCGCGAATCAATTTGCGAATCTTGCGCAGCACCAGATCGCGCTTGAGGGCGCTCATGCGATAGATGAACTGCACGCCGTCCACGTGGTCGATCTCATGCTGAAGGCAGCGCGAGAGCACATCCTCGCCATCCATCTCGAACCACTTGCCGTGCTCGTCCTGGGCGCGGATGCGCACCTTCGCGTGACGCACCACCTTCTCGCGGATGTCGGGAAAGCTCAGGCAGCCTTCCTCCTCATAGAGCCTGCCCTCGGTGAAGATGATCTCCGGGTTGATGAACGCCAGCTTGTCCTTCGGCTCCTTGCCTACGCTCAGATCGATGACTAAAAGACGTTTAGCCACGCCCACTTGCGGCGCGGCCAGTCCAATGCCCTGACCATCGTACATCGTCTCGAACATATCGGCGACCAGCTTGCGCAGCTCGGCGTTGAACTCAGTGACGGGTTCGCCGGGCCGCGCCAGCACCGGATCAGGATATTTGACAATTTTAAGAATCATTCGTCTGCTAATAGCTCCGTATCTGTTTGATGTATCCGGCGAAATTCCGTTGCAACTCGAGGGCCGAGTCGCCGCCGAACTTTTCATGGACCGCCTGCGCCAGCGTCAACGCCACCATCGCCTCGCCGACGACGCCGGCTGCCGGGACCACGCAAATGTCGCTGCGCTCGTAACTGGCGCTGGTCGTCTCGCGCGTGTCAAAGCGCACCGACTCCAGCGGCTTGCGCAAGGTGGAGATCGGCTTCAGATGGCCGCGCACCACAATCTCTTCGCCATTGGAAACGCCGCCCTCCACGCCGCCGGCATTGTTGCTGGGGCGCGTGAAGCGCGTCGGCCGACCGGCGTTCTCGGCGGCATAGTGAATCGGATCATGCACCTGCGAGCCGAAGGACTCGCCCGCGAAGACGCCGCGCCCAATCTCGACCGCCTTGACCGCTTGAATGCTCATCACCGCCGAGGCCAGCAGCCCGTCCAGCTTTTCGTCCCAGTTTGCGTAGCATCCCAGCCCGGCGGGAACGCCATGCGCCACCACCTCGAAGACGCCGCCCACCGTGTCACCGGTTCGGGCAGCCTCTTCCACCTCTTCCTTCATGCGCGCCTCTGCAGCCGCATCCACGCAGCCCAGCACAACCTCGTCGCGGGCGGCCAGCGCCGCAATCTCTTCCCAGAGGACGGCGCGCTCCAGCTCGACGCGCCCCACACGGATGGTGTGGCTGGCCACTTCGATTCCGATTGCCCGCAACATCAGCTTGGCAAAGGCTCCGGCGGCCACGCGTGCGGTGGTTTCGCGGGCCGAGGCGCGCTCCAGCACGTAGCGGGCGTCGGCAAAGTTGTACTTGAGAGCGCCGGCCAGATCGGCATGACCCGGCCGCGGCGAGGCGACCGCCTGGTGCAGCGCCGGGTCGCCTTCAGCAACAGGCAACTTGGATTCCCAGTTCTTCCAGTCGTGATTCACGATCTCAATGGCAATCGGCGCGCCGATGGTCTTGCCATGGCGCACGCCGCTCAGCACGCGGGCTTTGTCGGTCTCAATCTTCATGCGCCCGCCGCGCCCGTAGCCCTGCTGACGCCGCCACAGCTCGCGGTCAACAAACTCCAGATCGACCGGCAGGCCGGCCGGCAGCCCTGAAATCAGCGCAATCAGCGCCTCGCCATGCGACTCCCCGGCAGTAGAAAAACGAATCATATTGATTCGATTGTAACGGGGGAGGCAGAGAATGGTAAGCAGGAGTGGAAAATGCCGCCAGAAAATAGACAAATCTGCCCCATAAATACCGGCTGCTTACCCATTTCATCCCGGCAATCCGGGATCAAATCCGCTTGCGGGAAACAATAAGTGGGGGTGCAAAAAATCTGCTTGACACACGCCGTGGTTCGGAGTAGCTCTTGTAAATAGGAGGGCTTTCCTCTCACCCTTGGATTTTCAGCACGGATGAGGTCGATCCAAGGATTGTACCTTCTGCGTTTTTCTCCCCAAGAGGCTTCACGAGATTTCTCCCAAGCCTCGCAAACAGCCAAGATAGTTGACGATGCTGCTTGGGATCTCCTCGTGGGATGGCGCGAGCGGTGTGTCTTGTTGCGACCGTTTTTCAATGCGCCGGGTTACGGTTTCTTCGCCTCGAACCATTCTTTTTCCGGTTCCCGGCGAAGGTCTTACAAACAAGCAACCGAAGCTATGGAGCTGTTATGGGACTTCCAAATAAATGCGATGCAAGGTATCATTCCCCGGCCAGCACGAACACGTCTCAACCATCGTGCAGGCCTGTGGGCCAAGCCAATAGAACCAGTTCGCACAAGATCGAGCCGGATGCGATCAGGGCGAAACGCCTGAGTTTTGCCGAAGACTTTCTGTTGGAACATTCCAATTCCAATCTGCGTGTGGCTGTGATTGAGATCCTGACCAGTGCCAGCGCCACGCCCAGGGAGCCGCAACAGTCAGCCCAATCATCCGGCTTTCCATCTTGAGGCAGCATCACTTCAGCCGCCGAGGAGCCGACGGAAGGTCGGAGGAGGGAAGCATGGGTTGCTCAATCTGTGAGAGTTTGGAACGAACGTATTTGCTTTGGCTCAACGAGTACATAGAGGCTCGTTCCTCGGCAGGGTATCGAGTCAGCACAAAGCTGGCGGCCCAGAAAAATGTCGAGATGGAGCGCGCGCGGTACGAACTGGAAGAGCATCGCCTTGTCTGCGCCGCCGCCAGAAAAGTGCCCCTGGCGCATTTTCCGATTCGCAACGAAGCAACGAGTACGAGACGGCTGGCGGCATAAATGTTGCTGACAATTACACTCTGCCGCTATCCAATCAGACGGCTTCTCCTTTTTCCTTTTGCTGGCGGGTGCGCCGCTCTGTGGCCCAGCCTTCCATCACAACCTGACGAGCGCGGCCCACGGCCAGCGCGCCTGCCGGCACATTTTTTGTGATGCAGGAACCTGCGCCCACGTACGCTCCATCGCCCAGCGTCACCGGCGCCACCAGCGTGGAATCGCTACCCACAAAAGCGTCCTTGCCGATGCGCGTGGTGTGCTTGTTCACGCCGTCGTAGTTGCAGGTGATGGTGCCGGCGCCAATGTTCGTTCTCTCACCCACCTCGGCATCGCCCAGGTAGCTCAGGTGGTTGGCCTTTGCGCCCTTGCCCAACTTCGCCTTTTTGGTCTCGACAAAGTTGCCCACGTGGGCCTCTTCGCCGATCTCGCTGCCCGGACGCAGGTGCGCAAACGGGCCGATCTTGGCGCCGTTGCCCACCGTGCTGCCGGTGAGGATGCAGCTTTGGCGCACCAGCACTTCCTCGCCCAGGGTGCAGTCTTCAATCACCGTGTACGACCGTATCAGGCAGCCGCCGCCGATGTGCGTCCGGCCCAGCAACTGCACAAACGGCTCGATTACCGTATCGGCGGCGACCTCGACGTCGGCGTCGATCACGCACGTCTCCGGCCGGAAGATCGTCACTCCAGCGGCCATCAGCCTGCTGGCCGTCGCCCAGCGCAGCGCGGCGTCCAGCGCAACCAGCTCGGCGATGGTGTTGACGCCCAGCACTTCGATTGCCTCTTTGGCCCGAATGGCTACCACTCGCTCGCCCGCCGCACGCAGCAGGCCAGCCATGTCGGTGAGAATCACTTCGCGGTTTGCGTTGTCGGCGTTCAGCTTGTCGAGATGAGCCAGCAGCGGCGCAGTCTTGAAGGCGTAGATGCCGGAGTTGATCTCGGCGATCTTCTGCTGCTCGCCGATGAGCGCCTTCTGCTCGACAATGGCCTCGACATCGGCGCTCTCCGGCGTCTTCCGCACGATGCGTCCGTAGCCGGTGGGGTCAGTGGGCGTCGCGGTCAGAATCGTCATCGCTGCCTGCTCGGCCTGATGGAAGCCCCAAAGCTGCTCAATCGTCTCGGCGCGAATCAGCGGCACGTCGCCGGAGAGCACCAGAATGTTCTCGAAGTCACGAATCGCCGCGCGCGCGCACTGAATCGCGTGGCCGGTGCCGAGCTGCTCGGCCTGCTCCACAAAGCCGACGCCGGTGGAAGCCACCGCCGCGCGCACCCTCTCCGCCTGGTGGCCGACGACGACAAAAATCCCGTCTGGCGCGACGATCTTGCTCGCCGCGGCGATGACGTGGGCCAGCAGCGGCTTGCCGCCGATCTCGTGCAGCACCTTGGGCCGCTGCGACTTCAGCCGCGTCCCCTTGCCCGCCGCCATGATCACCACCGCCAGCTTTCCTTTGCCTTCCATGCTCCGCTCCCCATTCTGAATTTCTACTCTCCCCATTGTAGATTCTCCTTCAGCGGCCAGGGCGCGCCCATCGCGGCGCTAGAGCGGAAAAGATCGCGCAGGCCGCCAGAATCACGCCCATCATGGCCAGCGAGAGGGTGATGGGAACTTCGATCCAATGCGCGGCGAGCATCTTCAGCGCAACCAGGGCGAGCAGCGCGCCCAGGCCGTAGTGGAGATAGCGGAGGCGGTCGAGCAGCGAGGAGAGCGCAATGTAGAGCGAGCGCAGAGCCAGAATTGCGGCGATATTCGAGGTATAGACCACAAAGGGATTGTGGCTGACGGCTAGCACTGCGGGAATCGAATCCATGGCAAAAAGCAGGTCAGTTGCCTCGACGGCCAGAATGACGGGCAGCAGCGAACTGAATCCGGAGCGCGGGCGCTGGGCCGGCTGCAAGCGGCGAATCCAGCCCGGCAGCGAGCCGCCGCGCGCGGGATTGGCGCGCATCAGCCGCCAGGCCGCATAAAGAAGAATCAAGCCGAAGATCCACGTGATCCAATCAAAGCGGCGCAGCAGCGCGATGCCCGCGGCGATGAAGAGGGCGCGCAGAACCACCGCACCGGCCACGCCCCACAGCAGGGCCGTGTGCTGGCGTCGCGGGCCGATGTGGAAGCCCTGGAAAAGGAGCATGAAGACAAGGAGATTGTCCACGCTGAGCGAGGTTTCAATGGCGTAACCGGCCACGAATTCCAGCGCCGGCTGGCGGCCCTGGGCGATTGCGATCCAGGCCGCAAAGCCCGTGGCGGCAGCCACCAGCATCGCCGTCCATAGCCATGCAACGGTTTGCGCTTGGCGCACGGCCCAGCCCCGGCTCGACAGCAGCCCGTCGGTTGCCAGCAGTGCCGCCACCACCGCATGAAAGCCCAGCCACCAGACCCAGGAGACGCCCGCAATCATATCTCTGAATGTACAACGGCCGGCTCTAGCGGGCAGGCCACTCTTCGACGACTATGCCCAGGTCGTTGAGCTGCTGGATGACGGCTTCGACGTTGCGGCGGAGTTTGGGGCGGTCTTTGCGGCTGGCCTGGGGCGACTCGCCGACGGCGACGACGCGGCCGTAGCGCCATGCGCCGGCAGGCAGCGCGATGAGGGCCTGGGCCAGGTCGGCGGGTTGCAACTGAACCTCCTGGCGGCGGGCGGCTACAGGACGCAGCATGGTCCCCTTGCCAAGGGCGCTGGGGTTGGCGTCGGCCAAAGTGATGCGCAGGCTGATGGTTTCGGTGTCGACAGAAAGAAAGGGATTGGCCCACGCCCCCTGCTCTCGCACGTCCACATACATACTTTTGGTGGGCAGTGGAATCAGCGCCAGAGCGGCTCGCTGCTGGTCGCGCTCGGTGGCGGTGGCTTGCGCGGCGGCTTGGGCCTGACGCTCGGCTTTGACGGCATTCTGGGCGACGCCGACCACGGCCTGCTCTTCTTTATGGCAGGCGGAAAGGGCCAAAAGCATGGCCGGCAGCAAGGCTGCGGCCGCAATTACTTTGAAGTGCATGTGCGGAATCACTTGTCAAGTATAACAGGCCCTAAGAGTGGAATCGCACGCTCGAATCATCCAACCGCTCCGCTTTCTATACTGAATGCATGGCAATCTCCTACGTCTGCGGATGGACCCTGGAAGAAGCTGCGCGCTCGCGCGGGGCGCTGCGCATCGCCGGAGTTGACGAGGTGGGCCGCGGGCCGCTCTTCGGGCCGGTGGTGGCCGCCGCAGTCATTCTTCAAAAAGGCTGCCGCCTGCAAGACTTGGACGACTCGAAGAAGCTCACCGAAAAAAAGCGCAACCAGCTTGAGCCCGAGATTCGCTCGAACGCCGTTGCCTGGGCCGTTGCCGCCGTGGACGCCGCGACCATCGACCGCATCAACATTCGCCAGGCATCACTCGTGGCCATGCGCCGCGCCGTCGAGCAGCTCGCCCTCAGCCCCGACTACCTGCTCATCGACGGCCGCGACCGAATCGACTGGCCGTGCCCGCAGCAGGCCGTCATTCACGGTGACGCGCTCAGTTTTTCCATCGCCGCCGCTTCGGTGCTGGCCAAGGTCCACCGCGACCGCCTGCTCGTCGAGTTGGATCGCGAGTATCCCGGCTACGGCCTTGCGCAGCACAAGGGCTACGGCTGCCCAGCGCACCTGGCCGCGCTCAAGCGCCTAGGGCCTACGCCGCTGCATCGCATGAGCTTTCATCCCGTGGCGCAGGCGGCGTTACAATTTCCAGAGCAATAAAAATTCCGCGAGGCTCACCATGACGCGCTGGCGCCGGCTTTCCATTCTTTCGCTTGCCTGCCTCCTCTTCGCAGGCTGCGACAAGCACTCGGCCAACAAGCCCGACCCCACCAAAGGCCGTGTCACCGGCATCGTTCTCTGCGCGGATACGGGAAAGCCGGCGCGCTTCGCCACGGTCATCCTCTCCTCCGCCAAGATCGAGCAAGGCAATCCCCTTCCAACTTCAGAAGAGGCCACAACCGATCTCGAAGGACGCTTTACCATCGAGGCCGTCGAACCGGGCCGCTACTACGCCTTCGCCACGCAGGAAGGCTATCTCGATCCCATGCGCGGCCTCGATTTTTCCCGCCTTCATGCCATCACCGGCGATCAGGATCAGGAGGCCGACGCCATCAAGCAGTGGAAGGAGCATCTCGTCGAGGTTGCGGTTCACGTTCATCGCACCGCCGAGCTGTCGCTGCAAATCGAACGCGCCGCGGAGATCGGCGGCACTGTCACCTTCGACGACGGCAGCCCCGCCATCGGTATGCACTTTCAGCTCTTTCGCAAGACGGAAAAGAACGGCCTCGCCGAAGTTGGCCTGCCTCTCTTCTCAGATTTTTCTCTCTCTGAAGTGAGCGACGGGCACGGCCATTTCAATCTGACCAATCTTCCAGCCGGAGAATACGCCGTCTGCACTCTCATGCCCTCCGAGTCGCAAGACTCTTCGGCGCGCGTCTGCCTCGGCAACACCTTCCGTAAAAAGCAGGCTCTCACCGTCAAAGTGCAGGCAGGCGAGATTGCGCGCGGCGAAGACATCGAGATTCCCCTCAATGGCCTGCACACTGTCGCGGGATTCGTGACCGCTATCGTCGATGGCCATGCCCTGAATCGCGCTACCGTGCGCCTGCTCTATGCCGATGACCGCGAAAAGGCGCGCGAGAGTGCGCTCAATGACGGCGGCTTTTCCTTCGCGTATGTGCCCGAAGGCAGTTACATTCTTCAGGTCTCCGGCGCGCAGGACGCCGAGCAAAAAAACTCCGAGCCGGCGCAGGGCGATGCCGCTGCCGCGCCCTCAAACGCCGCACGCGCGCGCGCATACACTGACAAGGAGATGCCGCTGACGGTGATGGCCGACATGGACGATATTCAGGTGCAGCTCAACAACCCGCCGCCGGACAAACCCCAACAGCAATAGGCATCTCTGCCGTTCACAGCATCTGGTGATCGACGCTGCTCAGGCTTGCATCCGCGGCTGCGCGGCTCCAGCCGATGCGCAACTGCTTCACGTCCTGCAGAGCGAATGCGCCCTCGACTGCGCGCGGCGCCGTGATGGCGAAGAAATCCGCGCGCTCGACATCCACAAGTGAAAACGCGGGACGCGCATCCGCGCTCGCCGTCGCAATCTCCACGTGGCTCATCTCCACGTTGCGCACGTGGCGCAGAAAAAACCCAAAGGCCGGCATGGGGCCAAACATATTCGGCTCGGGATAGTTGTTTTCCAACTCCGGCGGCTGCACGCGGGCCGCCTCGGCCGGCGCTCCGCCCACCGTTTCAATAAAAACATTCGACAGCTTCACATCTTCAATCGCATGGCCTGGAATGCCGCTCAAAATCGAGCTGAGGCCGCGTGGCGCGTTGTGGCAGGTGAGATTGCTGACCAGAATCCGCTTCAGCGTTCCCACCTTTGTGCTCTCAGCGGGGCCGCGCAGACGCGCTCCCAGACGCATGAACAGAGGGCTTGAGACAAGGTCGCGCATCGTCGTGTTGGTAATCGTGACGTCCTCAAGCAATGCGCCGTCCACCGACTCCAGCGCGAATCCCTGGCAGCCTTCAAAGATGCAGCCGGTGATCGTGATGTTGATAAAGCCGCCATTGGATTCCGTCCCGCATTTGATGCGGCCGTTGTGCCAGACGCGGCTATCGGCGGCAAACTTTCTGAAGCTGCCGTCCAGCAGCGCGCCCAGCTCGTACTGGCCCGTGACATAGCAGTTGGAGATTGTCAGGTTTCGCGTTGCGCGCGCATAACCCAGCGCATAACTCGACTTGGGGCAGATGCCGTCGTCCCACGGCGAATTGACTGTGCAGTTGGAGACGCGTGCGTTCTGGCAGCAATCCAGATCCATGCCGTCGCGATCGGTATCGATCGTGAGATTGTCGATCGTCAAATTATCCACGCCGGTCAACAGAAGCGCAAAGTGGCCGCCCTTGAGAATTGAAAAATCGCGCAGCAGAACATTGTGGCAATTCTTCAGTGCAATAGCCTTGTTGCCCACGCCCGCCTGCTCGGCAATGTAGGGCGCGCCGTAGTTGTTTCCCATCCCGTTGGAGAGTCCTTTGCCCCAGATCAGCCCCGCGCCCGTGATGCTGAAGTCGTGAATATCCTCGCCCCAGATCAGCGAATTATGCCAGTGGTTGTGGCCGTAATCCTGATAGGCGTCCCATGCGGTCTTCGGCTCGGCGGCATCATAGAGTCCGCCGTTGTAGCCGCTCTGGTCGCCGGGCAGCGGCGAGTCGGCGGCCACAATTGCGCTGCCTCCCAGCAGATGCAGATGCACATGGCTCTTCAGATGAATCGAAAAACAGAGATACGATCCAGCAGGGAAGACGACCACGCCGCCGCCTGCTGCCGCCGCTGCTTCAATCGCGCGGTTGACGGCCACTGTGTCCAGCGTTTTGCCGTCTCCGGCCGCGCCAAAGTTGCGCACATTGAAGAGACCGTCGGGGGTTGCCGCCGCTTTGCCGCCGCTCTGGGTTGCAACCGCGAAAGAGGCCGCGGGAATGGCCGCGGCGGCCATTCCGAAACTGCCTGCGCGCAGAAAATCGCGGCGCATGGAACTGAAGTCTTTCATCCGTGAATCCTCCCATAACAACATAAGCAGAAAATAATGCGCGAATCATTGGCAGATTTATTCTACGCGCGCAAAGGGCCATTGGCAGAGGCGGCGGGCGCGGACCAGATAAATCAGCGTGCCGGAGACGGCGATGGCGGCGGCCACGCCCACTCCTGCAATCGCGTGGCTGCGGTTGGCCAGCATGAAGACGAATCCGGCGAGAGCCAGCAACGGCGGCAGCGGATAGAGCGGCATCTTGAAGGGCCTCGCCAGCTCTGGCCGCCGCGCGCGCAGCAGCATCACGCCGATGTGCTGCAAGAGAAACTGCAAGAGAATGCGCGTAATCACCAGCATGGTAATCACCTGCGCCAGCGAGAAGAAGCAGAAGGCGGCGGCCACCACTCCCAGCGCCACCAGCGAGCGATGAGGAATGTTGTGGCGCGGATGCACGGCGGCCAGGAAGCGGAAGTAGTTGCCGTCGCGCGCTGCGGCGTAAGGCACACGCGAGTAGCCGAGCAGCAGCGAGAAGACCGAAGCGAAGGCTGTCCAGATAATCAGCGCGGCCATCAGCCGCCCAGCCCAGCTACCAAAGGCTGAGCGCGCAATGTCGGCCACCAGTTGCAGCCGCACCGCCGCACCTGCGCTGGTGTGCGTCGCTGCGTCGCGCATGGCAGGCAGCGCGGCCAGATTCATCGCTGTATAAATCGCCGCGACGAAGAGCACCGAGAGCAGAATCGCGCGCGGAATTGTGCGCTCCGGCCTCTTCACCTCACTGCCCAAGAAACAGATGTTGTAGTAGCCCCAGTAACAATAAGTGGTCAGCAGCGTCGCTTGCGCCAGGCCGCTCACTGCCGCCGGAAATGTCATCGCGGGCGAAGCAGGCATCTGCCAGTGGCCCTGCGCAAAGCCGGAGACGATCACTCCCGCAATCGCCGCGAGAACGCCGGCAAAGAGCACCCACGCGAGCCGCGTGATCGAACTCAAATTGCGATAGAGTAGCGCCGTCACCAGCAGGCAGACGGCGGCAGCGGCCAGGTTTGTGCCGTGCAGCGCGGGCACGGCGGCGATGGGCGCGCGGTCGAGCGTGGGCCAGAACCAGGCCAGAAAGCTCGACAATCCGATGCAGCCCGAGGCAATCGAGAGCGGCGCGGTGAAGCTCACCTGCCAGACGTAGAGAAAGCTCAACCAGTTACCGGTGCGCTCCGGCCCGTAGATCTCGCGCAAAAACGCATACGAGCCGCCGGCCCGCGGAAAGGCCGCGCCCAGTTCCGCCCACACCAGCCCGTCGGCCACGGCGATCACCGCGCCCAGTACCCACGCCCAGACTGAGAGCCGGTAGCCCGCCGCGGCAATCACCAGCGGCAGCGTGATGAAGGGGCCTACGCCGATCATCTCCAGCATATTGAAGGCCACCGCCGAGCGAAGGCCAATGCGGCGGTGAAGTGTGGCGGGCGTGGATGAATCCATATTCATGAGGCAATTCCGCTCCTCGGATTGTACACTGACTGAAGATATGAATCGATCCGGGCAAATGTCTTTGCGAGTCATCGTGGCGGCGCTCACGCTCCTCGGCGCGCTGCGCCTCTGCGCGCAAGTCTCCAATGATAATGCGGCGATTCCGCATCCTGAAGCGGCGGCGAACGCCCTGCCGCTGGCCGAGGATCGCGGCGCGGCGGCACTTGAGCAATCCTTAAAGCGACTCGGAACCACCGCCAGTGTGATGATGATCGTCGCCCACCCCGACGACGAGGACGGCGCGCTGCTGACCTATCTTTCGCGCGGTCTTGGCGCGCGCACAATTCTTCTCACGCTCAATCGCGGCGAGGGCGGGCAGAACGCCATGAGTGCCGACGAAGACGACGCGCTCGGCCTCATCCGCACCAATGAACTACTGCGCGCCGAAGAATATTACGGCGCAAAGCAGCTTTGGGGCACGGAGGTTGACTTCGGCTTCTCCAAAACGCAAGAGGAGTCCTTCGCCCGTTGGGGCCACGAGCGCGTTTTGTACGATGCCGTGCTCGCTGTGCGCCGCGAGCGCCCGCAGATCATCGTCTCCACCTTTGTCGGCGGCGTCAGCGACGGCCACGGCCAGCACCAGGTCTCCGGCGAGATCGCGCAAGAGGCCTTCAAAGCAGCCGCCGACCCGGCGATCTTTCCCGAACAATTGAAAGACGGCTTGCAGCCCTGGCAGCCGCTGGCGGTCTACTCGATGGTACCCTTCGCGCCCATCACGAATGGAAAAATCTTTGACTACGCGACGGGCAAATGGGCGCCGGCGCGCTTCAAGAACTATGTGACCGGAGAGTGGATCGAAGGCGCGCTCTCGGCGGATGTGACGATTCCCGTGGGCGCGCTCGACCCAACGCTCGGCCGCAGCTACACGCAGATTGCGCGCGAGGGATGGGGCCAGCAGCGCTCACAGAACGGCGGCGCAAACCCCACCCTCAGCGGCCCTGCAACCACAAGCTATCATCTGTGGGCGGTTGCTCCGCAGGCCGCCGCCAAGCCCGGAGCGGCATCAAGCAACGACGATCTCTTCCACAACAGTAAAGTAGATATCGACACAAGCGTCGCTGGCATTACACATTTAGCCGGAGTTGGTGTGCCTGAAGAACAGGTTGAAACTCTCAGAAAAATCGACGCGTTGATCAAGCAAGTCGAATCGAAATGCCCTTGCGAAGCAAACCGTTCTTCCGCTCACGAGCTTGCAACTGCATATCGCCAAACCCTCGAACTCCGCGCCGCTGTGAACGAAAGCAGCCGCGACTCGCAAGGCAAATCTTCTCTGCTCTTTGAACTCGACGCCAAGATCGATCAGTTTCAATCCACATTCAAGCAGTTGCTTGGCCTTGATATGATCTCCTTCACCACCCAGGCCGCGCCTGCGCAAGCCGGACCATTTCGCGGAGGCTCAGCCGACGAAACGCCACGCAGCATTACGCCGAGAGAAGACTTCCGTGTGCGCGTCCACACCGCGCAGGCAACAGCAGAAACAAAGCTCAGCCACGTCTGGCTGGAGAGCCGCAGCGGCGCGGCCTGGAAGTTTGAAGACGCGGCCAGCGACGCATCGGCCGGCGAGCAAATCTTTCGCGTTCATGCAGCCGAAGACGCCGAACCTACGCAGCCCTACTTCACTCGCTCCAACATTGAGCAGCCAACTTACGACCTGACCAAGCCAGAGTTTCGCCTGCGCTCCTTCGCGCCCTACCCGCTCGAAGCCTGGGCGGAGTTCACCTTTGATGGCCTGCCCATTCGCGTGGGGCAGGTGGTGCAGACAATGCAGCGCGCGACCGGCGTCGGCGGCGTGTATGAGCCTCTGGTGGTGACGCCGGCCATTGGCGTGCGAATGGAGCCGGAGGCGCGCATTCTGCCGCTGGACGGCTCAGCGCTGCCGGTGCGGGTCACGGTCCACGCACAAGCCGCCGCCGAAGGCACAGTCGCGCTGAATCTTCCGGCTGGATTGCACTCCGAACCAGCGGAGGCGCATTTCTATTTGGCAAATGGCGGAGATACGCAGCCTCTTGTTTTCTCCATTACTCCGACAGGGCAGGATTTTGGCACAATCAGGACCGAAAGCACTCCCATTACAGTTTCATTGGGGGCAGGGGCATACAGCATCAACGCCATCGCGCATTCCGGTGGGCGCGAGTACAAGACCGGCTGGCGGAGCGTGGGCTATAGCGGTTTGCGGCCCTACAACCAATACAAGCCTGCTCAGTTGAAGACGCGCAAAGTGGATGTGAAGCTCGCTGCCGGGCTGCGTATCGGCTATGTGATGGGCACTGGCGATTTGGTTCCCGAAGCCATTGAGGGGCTGGGCAGCGCGGCGCACTTGCTCACCGCGGAGGAGCTGGCCACAGGCGATCTCTCTGCGTGGAATGTGATTGTCATCGGCATTCGCGCCTACTCCGCGCGGCCTGAGTTAGCCGCGGACCAGGCGCGCCTTGACGAGTTTGTCCGCCGCGGAGGGACGCTGATTGTCCAGTATCAGAGCGGCAACTTCCCCGCGCCACTGCCGCTCGCGATGGCGCACGCGCCGGAGCGCGTGGTGGACGAAACTGCGCTAGTCAAGTTGCTGGAGCCGGCCAACCCGCTGCTCACGTGGCCCAACGCCATCACCGGCGCTGATTTTGACGGATGGGTCGAAGAGCGCGGCCATTCTTTCATCGATACCTGGGACCACGGTTACACGGCGCTCACCGAGACCGCCGATCCCGGCCAGGAGCCGCAGCGCGGCGGCCTGCTGGTGGCGCATCCCGGCAAGGGAACTTACATTTATGTCGCCTTTGCGCTCTATCGCCAGTTGCCTGAGTTAGTGCCGGGGTCGTATCGTTTGCTGGCCAACCTGCTCAGCGCGGGCCAGGAGCGCACTGTGCGCGAGAATCAAACTCCTGCGTCGCACCGATAGAGCGCCAGGAGCCATTCACACGCCGTCGCAGACGATTGCATCTTCGGAATGTCGTAAACCGAAAGCGCCGTGTGCTCTTTCAAAACATCGATGAACAAAAGTTGATCGAGCTAAAGGCCTCAGTTTTCCGCCGAGTGCAATCCGCCTGCGCCGGCGCGGAACTCGATGTTGCCGCGTTCGCCGTCGAGCGAACTGCCGCAATTCCATAGGCAGGCGCCGCAGTGAATGCACTTTTCGCGCTCGAAGGCGGGCGCGCCGTCCTCGCCGCGCGTAATCGCCTGACCCGAGCACATCGCAACGCAGGTCATTTCGCCACAAGTGATGCAAAGCTCCGGGTTGCGGAAGACGACGTGGTCGGCGAAGCCGGGCATCGCCTGCACCTTGCCGCCTAGCAGCAGCGCGTCCTGCTGTGTGATGAGTAGTCGCCCATCGAGCGGAATCTCCGGCCAGCCGCGCGTCGTCAGCAGCGCATCGTGGAAGCTGCGCCCATCGGCAATCGCCAGACCAACCGCCTGCTTCAGTTGCAGGCCTTCGGCGGATTGCGAAGCAAACGGGTGAATCTGCCTGTGCGCGGGAGGAATGTGCGCACTCAGCGAGAGTTTTCCATGCGTAAGCCCAGCGAGAGCCATGCCGATCATGCCCTTCACGATATTCGAACCGTGTGGGCCGCCCTGAAATCCGTTGCGCGCATTTTGCGCCTCACGCGCGCCTGCCTCGACCCAACTTGCGCGGCGGCGCTTCTCGTAGCTGGCGGCGAGATTCTCTTGCGTGAAGGGCTTGCCCGCGCGCAGCAGCTCGATGACCGCCTCGCCCAGTTGCGCGCCCGTCGCCCAGGCTTCGTCCACGCCGGAGCCGGTCAGCATATTTGTGCTGCCGGAGTTCTCGCCGATCTTCGCGTAGCCGTCACCGCAGAGGTACGGCTCGCCATGCTTGCCCGATTCCTCCAGCGATTTTGCGCCCCACGAGCGCAGCGTTCCGTCCTTGAGAACCTTCCACAGCGCGGGGTGCTGAATGAAGTGCTGCAAGTAGCGGTAAGCGGTGCGCGAGGGGTCGTGCATCCACGAGGGCACAAAGATGCCCACCGAGACCAGCCGCTCTGGATGCACGTATAAAAAACCGAAGATCTCCGGCTCAGGATAGCCAAAGCTGTGCCAGACGGTTCCCGGCTCTAGGGGCGAGTCTTGGGGTAGCTCAATGACAAACTTCATGCCCAGCGCCCACTCGCGCTTATGGTGACCGGCAGGCAGGCCGAGCTTTTCGTCGATGGCTTGCGAGACCGCGCCGACCGGGCCGTCGCCGACGACGGTCAGTTGCGCGCGCACATCCATTCCGGCCATGAAGCCGTCGGTCGGCGCGCCGAGCTTGTCCACGCCCTGGTCGGCGAGGCGCAGACCCTCGACTTTCTTGTCGTTGAAGAGCGGCGCGCTGACCGGCGTACCAGGCCAGATTTGCACGAGGCCGCTGGCCATCAACTGCGAGCCGACCCACTGGTTGAATTGGCCGATGGAGATCACCAGGCCGCCGTGCTTGTTGAGGAAGGCGGGCGTCCAGGGCAGGTCGAAGGCGTGATCGCGTACGCCCACGAGCTTTCCTCCCAGGCGCAGAAAAAAATCTCCAAAACGCAAGAGCGTGGAACGCCGGCTGGCGCCGATAGGGTCGAGCAGGTACATCACGCGCTCGCACGCGACCGGCACGGCCATGGGAATCTCAGCCGGATTCAGGTCAGGAAAGCTGGCGCGGATCGCCTGGCCGCGCGTGACTACGCCGCTGACACCGGAGCTTATATCGTCGGCCCGCTCGTAGCAGAGGA
>Ga0302319_10004212_pt1 | contig 29666 bp, 24 predicted proteins | sample Bog_T0_2_FD_203319 | JGI IMG/M metagenome (GOLD analysis project Ga0302319, IMG submission 203319) | Peat permafrost microbial communities from Stordalen Mire near Abisko, Sweden - Bog_T0_2 | ecosystem: Environmental > Terrestrial > Soil > Wetlands > Peat | place: Sweden: Abisko, Stordalen Mire... | reverse complement strand
GCTGAGGCGGCGCCGGCCGCGGTCGGTGCGCTGCCGGGATTCGATTATGGGCGGTTTGCGGAGCGTTTTCGCGGGGACGAGAGTTACGTTCGGGCGAACCTCGAGTTTTATCGGCCTTACTTCGAGCGGTGTACGAGCGTGCTCGATATCGGCTGCGGGCGCGGGGAGTTTCTCGAGACGATGCGCGAGGCGGGCGTGGCGGCGCGCGGGATCGATCTGGGCGAGGAGTCCGTGGCGCTGTGCGTTCACAAAGGGCTGGCGGCGGAACGCGCGGATCTGTTCGAGTATCTGAGCGGGCAAGCCGATGGCGAGTTCGACGGCATCATGAGTTCGCAGGTGGTGGAGCATCTGGCGCCTGAGGCGCTGCCAAAGATGGTGCGGCTTTGCTCGGAGAAACTGCAACGCGGCGGAACGATTGCGATTGAGACTCCGAACCCGGAGTGCCTGGCGATTTTTGCAACACACTTTTATCTGGACCCCACCCATACGCGGCCAGTGCCGCATCAGTTGATGGCGTTTTACCTGGAAGAGGCCGGGTTCGGGCAGATTGAAGTGCACCGGCTTTCGCCGGCAGTGGAGTCGATGCCGGAACTGGCGGAATTGCCGGAGAATTTCCGGAATCGGTTCTTCGGCGGGCTGGATTACGCGATTGTAGCGAGGAAGTTGTAGAATGGTAGTTTCCCCTGCTGGGACGTCGTCTAACGGTAAGACTGCAGACTCTGGATCTGCGTATCGCGGTTCGAATCCGTGCGTCCCAGCCAAAAATCACAAGATGCTCAGCTAAAGTGACTCGACTATCCTTCGTTTCCACGCTCGGGCTCGACGAAAAGTTTCAGCCCTCGTGCAACTTCACTGCCGATTTCTGTCGTGCAAAAGGAAGAGACGTGTGGCAGTGAACCGGCGAGGATTCCTTTCGACCTGCTTGGCAGGGACGCTGAACGGTCTGGCTGTGGAGGCCGCTTTGGATGTCGCCGCTTTCGACAGGGCCAGAGTGTTGCGCAACGCGGCGAAATACCTTTCCGGCAAGCCCGTAACGGTAACGTCCGCCACGAGCAAACGCAGCGCCGGCGGGCTGCATGATTTCTTCTCGGAAGGTGATTACTGGTGGCCCGATCCGGATAATCCCGATGGCCCTTACGTCCAGCGCGACGGCATAACCGACCCGGACAATTTCGTCGAGCACCGAAAGGCCCTGATGAGACTCAGCGTGCAGGCGCCGGCTCTTACAGCGGCCTGGAAGCTGACGCGGCAGAAGCGCTTTGCGGACCACGCAGCGGCTCACATCCGCGCATGGTTTGTCGATGAGCGGACGCGCATGAATCCGGATTTACAGTATGCGCAGGCCATTCACGGCAGAACTACGGGGCGAGGGACGGGGGTTATAGATACGATCCACCTCGTAGAGGTTGCGAAGGCTATTCCGATGCTGGCGGAAGCGGGTTCTTTGACGCCGAGGGACTTCGATGCCGCGAAGAAATGGTTCGCCGATTACGCGGCGTGGATGACCACCAGTAAGAACGGGATCGAAGAGCGCGATGCGAAGAACAATCACGGAACCTGCTGGCTGATGCAGGTGGCCGCGTTCGCTCAACTAACAGGCAATGTTGCGTTGCTGGCCGACTGCGCAAATCGATATAAAACGATTATCGTGCCCGGCCAGGTCGCGCCCGATGGGAGTCAGCCGCTGGAAACCGCCCGGACCAAGCCTTACGGTTATTGCCTGTTCAATCTGGAAGCGATGGCGACCCTGTGCCAGATTACCGGTTTGTGGAACTTTGCGACTCCGGATGGGCGGGGATTCGCGAAAGCCCTGGAGTATATGTTCCCGTATATTCAGGACAAGAAGTCATGGCCTAAGGCGGCCGACGTGATGTATTTCGAATACTGGCCGATGCGTCAGGAAGCGCTGCTGTTCGGCGGGCTCGCATTTCAGCGGGGGGAATACCTGGAGCTTTGGAAGAAACTCCCGGCCGATTCCGATGTGGATGAGGTGATCCGCAATTACTTCATACGCCAGCCTGTGCTTTGGGTCTGAACGTGCCCGTGCTAAAACGAATCATGCGTTTCGCATTCGTTTTGGTAATCGCTGCCGCGCCTGTATTTGCACAGCAGCCGCTCAGTACGCTCCCGTATACCCCAAGCCTGGACGTGAAGGCGATGGACCGTACCGTGCAGCCCTGCGAGAACTTTTACCTGTATTCGTGCGGCACCTGGATCAAAGACAATCCGATTCCGGCGGACCAGTCTTCATGGGACGTGTATGCCAAGCTGACGTACGAAAACCAGTTGTTCCTCTGGGGCTTGCTGCTCGAAGCAGGCAAAACGGACGCGCCCCGAACTCCGAATCAGCAGAAGATCGGGGACCTGTTCCATGCGTGCATGGATGAAGCTGCAGTGGAACGGGCCGGCGCGGCGCCTCTCAACGCGGCTCTGCAGCAGATCGCCGCGCTCCAGTCGCTGGCCGATCTTCCTGCGTTTCTGGCGCACCAGCATCTGACTCTCTATGCCAGCAGCATGTTCTTCAGTTTCGGGTCTAATCAGGACTATGCCGATTCGTCGTCGATGATTGCTTTCGCCGACGTCGGGGGGCTTGGCCTGCCGGATCGGGATTACTACACCAAGACCGATGCGAAGTCCGAGGAGACGCGGCAGAAGTACATTGCTCATATGACGGAGATGTTCCAACTGCTGGGCGATTCGCCGCAGGCCGCCGCTGCGAACGCGGCGACAGTGATGCGCATCGAAACCGCGCTCGCTAAAGCTTCTCTGACGAGGGTGGAAACGCGCGATCCCTACAAGCTTTTCCATAAGATGACCGCGGCCGAGGTTCAGGCGCTCACACCTTCCTTCAAATGGAAGGACTATCTGACGGCCCTCGATGCTCCGCCCATCAAAACGTTCAACGTCACACAACCCGCTTTTTATCGCGAATTCGAAAATCAGCTCAAGACAGATTCTCTGGACGATATCAAGACCTACCTCCGCTGGCATCTGATTCATGCCAAGGCCCGCTTTCTATCCAGCGCTTTTGTGACGGCCGATTTTAATTTTTCCAGCAAGTACCTGCGCGGGGTCACGGCTATGCAGCCGCGCTGGAAACGCTGCGTCTCGCTGGTCGACCATACGCTGGGCGAAGCCATGGGTCAGGTATTCGTCGAGAAGACATTCACGCCCGATACGAAAGATCGCACGGTAGCGATGACCAGGGAGATCGAAGCCGCGATGAAGAGCGAGATCGATGCGCTGCCCTGGATGAGCCCTGCGACGAAGCAGCAGGCGCTGCTCAAGCTCAAGGGCGTGGCGAATAAGATTGGCTACCCGGATAAGTGGCGCGATTACACCTCTGTCGAGGTGAGCCGCGACGATTACCTGGGGGATGTCGAGCGTGCGGTGGCTTTCGAATCGCGCAGGGATCTGCATAAGATCGGGAAGCCTGTCGACCGCACTGAATGGCAGATGTCTCCGCCTACGGTCAATGCTTACTACGACCCGCAGATGAACGATATCAACTTTCCCGCCGGCGTTCTGCAGCCTCCGCTGTTCGATCCGAAGATGGACGATGCGCCCAACTACGGCAATACGGGAGCGACCATCGGACATGAGCTTACTCATGGCTTCGACGACGAAGGCCGACAGTTCGACGCCAAAGGCAACCTCCATGACTGGTGGACTAAGAAGGACGCCGCCGAGTTCCAGAAGCGGGCCGACTGCGTTTCCGACGAATATTCTCAGTTCAAAGTTGTGGACGATATCAAGATCAACGGCAAGCTTACTATGGGAGAAGATGTAGCGGACCTAGGCGGGACGCTGCTGGCCTACATCGCGTGGAAAGCGGCCAATAAAGGTAAGGTCCTGGAACCTGTGGATGGTCTGACGCCCGATCAGCGCTTCTTCGTAGGTATGGCTCAATGGGCCTGCGGCAGCGAGCGGCCCGAACAACTGCGGATGGGCGCGATTACCAATCCGCATTCGCCCAATGAATACCGGATCAACGGAGTGGTGTCGAATATGCCGGAGTTTCAGGGCGCTTTCTCCTGCAAGGCAGGCCAACCTATGGTGAGACAGAACTCCTGCAAGATCTGGTAGGGCAGGTCCCGATTAGCGCGGGGTGGGCTCGTCCCGCTCGATCTTACCGTCGCGAATCGAAATGACGCGATGCGCATGCAGGGCGATATCGTGCTCGTGAGTTACCAGCACGATGGTATTGCCTTCGCCATGTAAACGCTCGAAGAGCGCCATAATCTCGTTGCCGGTCTGGGTATCGAGGTTTCCGGTAGGCTCGTCCGCGAGGATGATGGATGGACTGTTCACCAGCGCGCGAGCTATCGCCACACGCTGCCGTTGTCCGCCTGACAGTTCATTCGGCTTATGGTTCATGCGCTGCTGCAGATCCACCTGCGCCAGCGTTGCCTTGGCTTTGGCGATCCGCTGCGCCGGCGGGGTGCCGTTATAGATCAACGGCAGTTCGACGTTGTGCAGGGCTGTCGCGCGGGGCAGCAGATTGAACGTCTGAAAGACGAAGCCAATTTCTTTGTTGCGAATTTGCGCAAGCTCATCGTCGTCCATCGAACTGACCAGGCGCCCGTTGATGTAGTATTCGCCCCTTGAAGGGGTATCGAGACAGCCGATCAGGTTCATCAGGGTCGATTTGCCGGAGCCCGACGGCCCCATGATCGCGACATATTCGCCGCGTTTGATTTCCATGCTGACGCCCGAGACCGCGTGGATCTCCTGGTCGCCCATGATGTAGCTCTTCCAGATGTCGTACGTACGGATAACAATCCCGTCGCGCTTGAGCTTCTCGCCTTTTTCGATCGATTCGTCAATCGTAGCCTGTGCCATGTTACCTGTACCTAGGTAGTAGTCTTAACCACCGGCGGCTTGTTATCGACCTTGACTACCGTGCCGTTCTTAATGGTGCGGATAACCTGATAGCTGCCGGTAATAATCTGGTCGCCCTCTTTGAGCCCGCTTGTGACCTCGATATCGGTAGAACTGGTGATACCGGTTTCCAGCTTGCGGAACTCGGTCTTATTGTTCGCGATGACGAAGACGCCCTGACTCTCTTCTTTGTCTGCTTTAACCTGAGCCGGGGTAGGATTGATCGGCTTGTCCTTATCGGGGCGTAGATCGCCTTTGGTGCGGGCCGTCAGGGCCTGAATCGGAATTGCAATCACATTCTTCTTAGTAGCCGTGGTGATCTTAGAGGTACAGGAAAGGCCCGGCCGAATCTCGTCGGGAGGATTGTCCATCGCCACTACGACCTTGAAGTCCTTGGCTTCCTGACTGGACGTCGTACTGGTCGAAGCAGCCAACCCTGTCGATCGCAGAATGGCCGTGTTTCCGATCTCAATCACATGGCCGGTAAAGATCCGGTTCGGAATGGCGTCTACCGTAATCTCGGCCGGTTGACCCACTTTCACGTTTACGATATCGGTCTCGTCCACCTTCACTTCCGACGTTACGATCGACATATCGGCAATCGTCATGATCGTACTGGCCGATGAATTCTGCACGCCGGGCACTACCGTTTCGCCAACTCGGACGGGCAGATATGTCACCAGGCCGTCGATGGGCGCGACGGCATTGTGCTTCTTCAGGATGTCGTCGACGCGCTGCAAACCCGCCTGGGTCTGCGCGATCTTTTTCTGAGTGCTGGCCAGCTGCGCGCGATACTGCGCCATCTGAGTGCGAGCCTGCACGACGCGCGATTCCGCCTCGGAAACAGAAGCTTTCTGGGTTTCAAACATGGCCTGGCGCTGCTCGAAATCCGAGCGGGGAATCAGACCGTCTTTGAACAACTGTTCGCCGCGATCGAAATCCCGCTTATAGCGGTCCAGATCGGCCTTGGTTCGCACGACGGTGGATTCGAGCGCCGCGATGTTGTCCTCACCGGCTTTGAGGGTGGCCTCACTCGCCGCTGAATCGGCTTCCGCTGAGCTGAGGGCGGCTCTCTGCGCATTCACGTCGGCCATGGACTGCGCCTCATCGATGCGCGCGAGCAACTGGCCTTTGCGTACGTGATCGCCTTCCTTCACCAGAATGTCGGTCAACTGGCCCTGATATTCGGCGCCGATATTGATGTAATTACGCGGCTTCACTTCGCCTGAAGCGCTGACCACGCTGGCCAGGTCTTCACGGACGACCTTACCGGTCTGAACCGTCACGACGCCGCGCTGGCTGTAGACAACGCTGGCTGTAACACCGGCGGCTATGAGCAGCAACACAACTACAGCGATCAGGATTTTCCACTTTGTCTTCACAATTGAGATACTCCGGTTGGCGGCTTCAATGGGACTAGACGCAATTTCGCGCCCGTTTGTTCACAGGATTAACTTCAGGGTAGCACGCGGCATCCGGACGACTGCTGTAACTAGCTATAAAGAAAGCTGCTTAATTGCCTGTGGGTTTTTCGACATGGTCGATCACCATGACTTCGACCGGCCCTTTGAAGGGCGCAAGGCGCAGTCCGAGACCCTGGATCGCGGTGAAAATCGGCGGCCCAGTGGCGTCGGCCGGAGGGACCTCGTTGCCGCTGTTGGGCTGGCTTTCATCGGGCAGCCATTCGAGCCGGAAATTGAATGCCCTCGATACCGGTTTTGTCGAAGACGGGACGGCCGAGTTCGCCTTTCAGGAAGCCGGCGAGCGTTGCCATCGTGGTCCGGCGACCTTCGATCAGGCCTTTATCGATAGGAACTCCGCCGGGGTTGGCATCAGGGCGGGGATATCTGCAATTTCAGTCCGTTTTTGGCGATTTCGAGATTGAACTCGGGTAATTGCCGGGTTTCCATATGGAACCCAAGATGGAAGCGATCTTCTATCAGCGCCTTCATCATCTCGGCCTTCGCAGCCATGTTGGCGGGGGCTTCGGTCTTCGCTTCGATGTCCCAGCGATCGGTATCGGCCCAGGCGGGCAATCCGATTACCTGATAGCCCTGCACACGATACGAATTCTGTATCAACACGGTGAGAGGCACGTTGCTCCAGGCGGCCCGCCCCGCATCGAAATGGTTGCCGATGGCAAGGCTCCCGGATCGGCTGGGCTTTACCGATGCGACCTCGAATGCAGGCCGGGTTTGTCCGAAGGCGGAGATCGCCGCAAGCAGGAAAATTACTTCCAGGTAACTTTTGCGTTGCTGTTGCGGCACTGCTCGAGATTGTTCATGCCGCTGGTCAGGTCCGAGCATGCTCCCTCCGTGGCGATCCGTTCGGCTTCCATCTTAGTGGCGGCCGCGGCGTTATGACAAACGGTTCGGCCCTCCCAGGTCTTGCAGACCTCAACGTGATAAGTGTCGTTGCCGCTGCTGGTGTAGATCATGGCGGCGATGAAGCCCAGGATGAAGATCGCACCCAGGATGACCGGCCACTTCCTCGTCCTCGACTTCTCAGGCAAAGAAATTCCCCATCTTTCGAAACTTCTGATAGCGGGTCTGCACGATTTCGTTGTGCGAGAGCGACGCGAGTTCGGCGAGGGATTTCACCAGTTGCGCCTTCAGGAGCCTCGCGGCTTCGTCCCAGTCTTCATGGGCGCCGCGGGCGGGTTCGGGGATGATCCCGTCGATCAGCCCCAGTTTCAGGAGATCTTCCGCCGTCAGGCGAAGCGCTGCCGCGGCCTGTTCCGCTTTAGCCGCGTCGCGATAGATGATTGCGGCGCAGCTTTCGGGGGAGATCACGCTGTAGACCGCATTTTCGAGCATCAGGACATGGTTTGCCACGCCTAAAGCGAGCGCCCCGCCGCTGCCGCCTTCGCCGATACAAACCGAAACTACAGGGACGGGCAGACGGGCCATTTCGCGAAGATTACGCGCGATGGCTTCGGCCTGGCCGCGCTCTTCGGCGTCGATACCCGGATACGCGCCTGGGGTATCGAGAAACGCGATGATCGGACGCCCGAACCGGCCTGCCATTTGCATGACGCGCAGCGCTTTGCGATAGCCTTCGGGCTTCGGCATGCCGAAATTCCGCAGCAGCTTCTGTTTGGTGTCGCGGCCCTTCTGTTCGCCGACGAACATCACGGGCTGCCCATCGAGCTTCGCCATGCCGCAGACGATTGCGGCGTCGTCGCCAAATAGGCGGTCGCCGTGGATCTCCTGGAAGTCGGTGAAGATGCGCTGCACGTAATCGAGGCTGTGCGGGCGCTTGGGATGGCGCGCGTTCTGGACCTTTTGCCAGGGGGTCTTGGGCTCCTGTTGGGCAGCTTCGACTTCGGTAGGCATGTTTACAAGGATAGCCGAATGGCTAAAGGGCTCCGCTAGCCCACTTTGAGGGATCTCCTTTCGAGGGTCGGTTCGGGCACCTGCAGATCGTAAAGGCATACGTGATCGAGGGCCCAGAGGTTATTGGTTCGGATACCGGCGCCGAGGGCCAGCGCCAGTTCCCTGCCCCAGGGAGTCGCCGCCCCGAAGACCGGCACGAGATAGCGCAGCGAGGTGACGGGCCAGCCGAAGCCGGGAAACAGGTCGATAGCTTCTCGGGCGAGATCGAGGTCGCGCATGGTTGAAGCAAACGCGAGCGCTTCGATTTTCATCGTATTCAGACCGCTGGAAGACTGAGTCTGCCATTCGGTGGGCAGATTGATGAAGCGGTTCAGTTGGCCGCCTACGGAAGGATTGCCGACCGGTACAGGGCTTGGATAATTCACGTCATAAGGCCAGAGAACCTCACACTGCGCGTTGGGATACGCGGACCTTATGTCCGCGACCAGGGTCGCGACGTGATCGCGGAGTCGATTGCGCAGGAAGATCGCGTCGGCGCTGCCGTTGACGGTCGGGTCGTCGTTGGGCGTCAGGAAGACATACAGGGGCCGGCCCAGCGCGGCTTGCGCTGCAGCCATGGTTTCGTCATCGTAATAAGCCATGCCGCCGGGACCGTCGAAGTACCACCAGAGGAACTCGCCGTACTGGAGGGAAGGCGTGAGACCCGCCGCTGCCTGCATAGCCGCGATGGTTCGATAGACCGACTTCTGATAGGTCAGCATCTTCGAGCCGCCCGCCGCGCAGTGGTTCGAGACGAGGGAGCCGAAACCTGTATCGGTGGAGACGGCGGTTCGCGACGGGTCCGGAAATCGGGCCACATAGCCATCGGGCGGATTCACAAGCTCCATGGAGCATGACGTTACGACGGGGCGGCTACGGCTGGCGCACTGGGCGTAGAAGTCGGCATGCCAATCGCGCGCGGCACGATTGAGGGGAGGATTGGCGGCGTCGTTGACGATCCAGGTTCCGTAGACACCGGTGGCCGGAGCTTCGGAAATCGTCACCACTCCCTTGGTGACCACACCGCTCAGGGGTGTGACCGACGCCGAGGCTCGGGGGCCGAGCGCCGGGCCGCCCGAAATGGGCATCATTGTGATAACGGCGCCCGAGGCCGTCGCGGTGACTCCGGCTCCGGAAGAAGCGCCGATCGACGCTGACAGCCGCGACGCGAGATCGCTCAGCGCGTCGGTGGCGCTGAAGGTGGTGCTCACAGTTGTTCCGTTCACGGTCAGAGCTATCGTGTCGCCGGTCGCGAAGGTTCCCGACAGCGTGACCTGAATGGTTTCGATGACGGTAGAGATCGCGGCGGCACCGGCAGTTGAGTTCACGACAAGGTAAAGGCCGAGGTTATAGGCGGGCGCGGGCGATCGACCCGTGATGGTGAGAACCGGACCCGACGCTGACGTGTACGCGCCCACGAAGGCGGTGTTGATGTAATTGGCAAAGTGGGTCGCCATGGTTGACGTTGTATCGGCTGGGAACACGGTCTTGCCGAGCACGGTTCCGTTGAGCGTCAGAAAAATCGTATCGCCGCCGGCGTAGGTACCGGAAAACGTGATCTGTGCGGTGGAAACGCTGCCGCCCGAAAGCACCCGCTCATTCCACCAGAAGACGCCCAGGTACTCGTTCATGGGACCCGCGTAGCCGAGCTTGTCCATGATCCACATGAGGCGGGCGGGCGAGAGCTTGTAAGTGTGGTCGGTATCGAAGTCGAGGGCGGGCGAAATCCCGGTGCGCGGTGTGAGGGCGTCGGGCACGTCGGAAACCACCGCGGCTTCGAGGAAATCGAAATAGAAGTACCCGGCTTCCGCCAGCCGGATGGTGACGGTGTGCTTGCCTGCCGACACATTGCTTCGGACGATGCGCCGCGTAATGACAGGCGAGCCGGTATTCAGATAGCAGTTCAGCGACGTTTCCGAATCGCCATCGAGGCGGATGCCTGCCTGACCGCGGTTCACATAGAGGGATGTGCCGATGTAAAGGTCGTGGGTGTGCTGGCAGGTATACGAAAGGGTTACCTTCGCGCCGCCGTTGGTGGTATCGGAAGTAGCAGTCGCGAAGTATTTCGAATAGAAACCGGCGTCCATAGCGGTGGGGTCTGTGATCCATGTGCCGGTATAGGTGCAGGCGCGGTCGTCCTGTTCGACGCGAACGCTGCCGGGGCCGGAAACGGTGAGTGCCTGGGTGGAAGCGGGGCCTGAAAGGGTCCAGTTCGAGAAGACCGCCTGCCATTCGGTTGCGGTGTAAGGGGACAGAGTGAGCGAGGGCGCGAAGGTGAGCCACATCTGGCGGATCTGGCTGATGTTCAGCGCGGTGAAGTCGAGGGAGACATTCCAGGTGACTGTGGAACTTCCGCCTGAGAGCTGGATTTCGGACTGGCTGAACGTCAGGCTCGATGTTTTGGCGACTGTATAGAGTTGGATCAGATTGCCATCGCGGCCGCCGCGCGGCGCCACGTACTGGACGCCTGTGAGGGTGCCGGCATTTCCGGTGAGCGTGAGTTGCGTAGGGCTCTGCACGGCGGCAACGGTGCAGAGTGTGCCTGCGAGATAGATGGGTGCGCCGGGAACAATACCGGGAAAAGCCGTGCCCGATGCGAGAGTGACGGTTGTGCCCGAGACGTTCGCTGTTCCATAGCGGGCTGCCGTCAGAGTGATTTCCGCGCCGGAGTTTGTCGCGATAAGCGCGTGCGTGGTGTTGGCGTTGACCCAGTTCGTTCCGTTGATTTCGTTTACGATTTGCTCGGCGATGAGAACGGGGGTCATGAGCAGCATAGTGACGGAGCCGCTGCCGTCGGAATCGGAGACGACAAAGGAGGTCCCGGCCGCGGAAAGCTGTACGGTGACGACGACGATGTTGCCGGAGGAGGTTGCGACGACGTAAGGATCGTTGACGGCGGCCGCGACCCCGGAGGCGACCTGGCTGCTGTTGACGCCGGAACCATCGGCGGCGGCGGCGGGCTCGGTGTAGCTGTAAGTTCGGCCGGCGACGGTGATTGAGTGGACGTTGCCCGGACCCGCGGCGTAGAAGGGGAAGGAGAACGTCAATACGCCGGCGGGGACTTCGTAGTCGTAAGCGAGGTTTTGAAACCAGAGCGTGATGCGGTCGTAGGCATAAATGGAGGAACCGACGACGTTGACGGTGGCGGTCGCGGCGGGGAATGACGACCCTACCAAGGTCGCGTTGTTAAACAGGTTGACCTGGGATGTTGTGCCGTCGGCGAGGATGCAGTCGAGCGTGGCCCAGTCGATCCAGTTGTATTTGGGCGAGTCTATTGGCTGGAGACCGTCGGTGTGGCTCAGGTTGAAGCTCAGGGTGAGGCCGTTGAAGTTGAAATCGGGCAAGTATTTGATGAGCGGGTGCTCGTAGAAATCGTCGGCGTCATAGAGCACGGCCACGGCGAAATCGGCGGGGTCGCGGAAGGTGCCACTGACGGTGAAGCCGGTGGGGGAGGCGGAGTGAATCGACGCGGCGGCGGCGAAGGTATCGAAGCCTCTGAGCGCGACGGTGCGGTCGGGCTGGAGTTTGTTGATGCGTTCTGGCATATGGTGAATAACCTCCCGGCCAAAGTGTGCCATAGGAGGGTCGAAAAAGAGGTTGGGCGGAGCGGTTTTGCAGTCTGGAGGGGGCGTTATCGAACAATTATTTTCAGTGCTTTACAGACAATTTTGAGTTTTTTCGCCCTGTTTGTGACCGGGGTTTTGCGGGTGGGGCGGTTGGGGCTGCGCCCGGCAGACTGATTTCAGAGGAACTGATTGCCGAGGGCAGGGAGGAAGCCCGCCTTGAGGAGGAGGCGTGATGCAGAAAGGGCACTTGCCGGATTCATCGGCGCTGCTGGCGTCGGTTTTTCGGGAGCCTGGTGCCGAAAAGGTAGTCAGTCTGATTGACGACTGCGAGATACATGCCGTGAATCTCGCCGAGGCGGTGCGCAAGATGTTGAAAGTCGGCGCGACGGCCGAAGAGGTCGAGACCATCCTCGGCGAACTGGACCTGAAAGTGAACGTGGCTTTGAGCGCGCGAGACGCGTTCGAAGCGGGAAAACTGGGGTTCGACGCACGCATGCAGGGGCTATCGGTCCGCGATTGCATTTGTCTGACGGTGGGAGGCAGGTCCGGGCAGATCGTGGTTACGGCGGACCGCAGATGGTCGGAGTTAGCGGGTCAGGCGAAAGTGATCCAGATTCGGTAACCGGCAATGCCATCATGAGCTTGATTGACCACCTGGCTCCTTTTTGGTGCTTCCCGGCCTGATCTGGGGAACTTCGTTTCTCTTCATGGCCGAAGGGCTCCGCTCGATCGGACCTAACGGCGTATGCTTTGTGCGCATCTGCGTTGGGTTCGCGACGCTCGCGTTCTTCCCTTCGGCCCGCAAACCGATCGCCCGGGAAGACTGGCGGTCGGTGGCGTGGCTCAGCGTTTTGTGGTTCGCGTTCCCGCTCAGCATGTTTCCATCTGCTGAGCAGCGTGTATCGTCGGCGCTCACCGGCATGCTGAACGGGGCGAATCCTTTGTTCGCCACGCTTGTCGCCTGCTACGTTCTGCGGCGGGCACCCTCGCGAGGCATTGCCGCGGGGCTTGCGGTGGGGCTTGCGGGAGCGGTCCTGATGGCACTTCCGGCGCTGAATGAGGGACAGAGCAGCGCGCTCGGAGTCGGGATGATTATCGTAGCGCTGGTTTCCTATGGTTTTGCGCTCAGCATTGCGAGATCGCTGCAACAAAAGTATGGGGCTGTGCCGGTGATCTGGCGCGCACAAGGAATCGCGGCAATTCTGACCGCCCCTTTGGGCATTCCCGATCTGATCCGTGCACACTGGCTTCCGGCACCTCTGCTCTCGCTGCTGGCTCTGGGAGCGTTTGGGACGGCGATCGCCAATGTTCTGATGGCCTCAGCAGCCGGGCGATTCGGCGCTGCTAAAGCTTCGGGCACGACGTTTTTGATCCCGGTGGTTGCTCTGGCGCTCGGCATTGTGGTGCTGCATGAACAGGTCGCATGGCTGTCGGTCGCGGGAGGCGTGGTCTGCCTGCTGGGGGCCTGGCTGATGAAGCGCGCGGCCAGCCATTGAGGCGGTAACCGATTTCGCTCGAAAAAGATCTGATACGCTTCATCTATGAAACTGGCACGGCCTCTCTCCGCCATTTCCCTCCTGTTCCCGCTCAGTCTGGCTCTGTTCGCGATGCAGCAGGGCGGGTATCAGAGATACGGCGGCCGGCAATACGGCTACTCCGGCGACGCGATGGTTCCCTCCGAATTTTACTGGAGCCGGCTGCAGTATACATCCGGCTACGCCAACGGCAGCAGTTACGGATTTCGCGGTTTCCGAGCCGGTTGGGCGCAGGATTATCCCAAGGCCGATAACGATTGTCTGATCGCGCTGCGGCGCCTGACCCGCATCAATTCTCCCTCGGCATTGAGCGTGGTCGATCTCGACAGCGACCATATCTACGACTACCCCTGGATCTACGCGGTCTCCGTGAACACCTGGACCTTCACGGACGAGGAAGCCAAACGCCTGCACGATTACCTGCTCAAGGGCGGCTTCCTGATGGTGGACAATTTCCACGGTACAGACGATTGGGAGCACTTCATGGCCGGCATGCGCATGGTGCTGCCCGACATGCCTGTGGAAGATCTCAAAGACGACGATGAGATTTACCACGTGCTTTACGACATCGACGAGAAGTTCCAGATCCCGAGCGAGGTTTACGTCAACACGGGCCGCACGTATGAGAAGGACGGCTATGTGCCCAAGTGGCGCGCGATCCGCAACGACCATGGACGCGTTATGGTCGCGATCTGCCATAACATGCATCTGGGCGATGCGTGGGAGTGGGCCGACAGTCCGGAATATCCCGAGAAGTTTTCGGGCCTGGCGTTTCGCATCGTGCTGAATTACATTACTTACTCGATGACCCACTAGGTATGAGCGGCCTGTTCGAGTTCTTCCTCAAATATCCGCGTTCGGTTTATTCGCGGGGGCAGTTCGCTCTTTTGGGGGCGTGGCCGAGATGGGTGCTTGTGCTGTTGATTCTGGCGGCGGTGGGCGGGCTGGCGTGGCTGATCCGGTCGCGACTGGCGCAGGCCACGCCGATGCTGCAGAGTTGGCGGGCATGGGTGATCTGGGGGCTGCAATCGCTGCTGGCGACCTTGCTCCTGCTGCTGCTTTGGCAGCCTGCGATTACCGTGGCCGAGTTGAAACCGCAGCAAAATATTATCGCGGTGCTGGTGGACGATTCGCGCAGCATGGGGCTCACAGAAAACGGTTCCACGCGCCAGGCGCAGGCGGTTCAGGCGCTGCAGAATGGCGTGCTGACGAGTCTTAAGAAGTCGTTTCAGACTCGGTTGTATCGCGTCGATAATGTGCCCGCGCGGATAGAGGATTTGAAGGATCTCAAGCCTGCGGCGGCTTCTACCCGCATCGGCGACAGCCTCCGGCAGTTGAGCGAAGAGACTTCGGATCTGCCGATCGGCGCGGTGGTTCTTCTCAGCGATGGCGACGACAATGCGGGGGGAATCGGCACCGATACGATCAGCGCCCTTCGCGCTCGGCACATCCCCGTTCACACGGTGGGCTTTGGACGCGAGCATGCTTTCCACGACGTGGAACTGGACGACGCGGTGATCGCTCAGCGCGCGCTGGCGGGTTCGCGGCTCGCGGCGAAGGTTACGTTTCATCAGCGCGGCTATGCGGGCGCCAAAATCACGCTCACGGTGCGCGATGTGAGCGCAGCTCAGCCGAAGATGCTGGCTTCGCGCGCGTTCACTCTGGGACCGGAGGGCAATCAGCAGACCGAAACGCTGATGTTCGATATCGGCAATGCGGGCGCCAGGACGCTTGAGATCGCTGCGGCTCCTTTGAGCGGCGAGGAGAATACCGCCAACAATGCGCTGACCCGCGTGGTGAACGTCGGTTCGGAGGCGCGCCGAATCCTTTACATCGAGGGTGAACCGCGCTGGGAGTATAAATTTATCCGGCAGGCGGAACAGGATGACCGGATGGTGCAGATCGTTTCGATGGACCGCACCAGCGAGAACAAGATTTATCGCCAGGGCATTGCCGACCCGAAGGAACTGGCCGAGGGATTCCCTTCGCGCCCCGAGGATCTGTTTGCTTACCAGGGATTGATCATCGGGTCGGTTGAGGCGGGTTACTTCACTCCCGTGCAGCAGCAGTTGATTCACGACTTCGTGGATCGGCGCGGCGGCGGGCTGTTGCTGTTGGGGGGACAGTTCGCGCTGGCCGATGGCGGGTGGAATGCTTCGAATTTGACGGATTTGTTCCCCACCGTATTGCCTACCCAGGCGGGCGCGTTTCATCGCGAGGCCGATCCGAGGAACGGAACCACGCATACAACGGCCGAGCTTGCGCCCGCCGGTGTTGACAGCATCATCACTCGGCTGGTCGACGATCCGGCGGCCAACGCCGCGAAGTGGAAGAAGCTGCCTTATCTGATGGATTATGAAGATCCGGGCACGCCTAAGCCTGGCGCTGAAGTTCTGGCGAGCATGATCACGCCGGAAGGCAGAAAGCTGCCCCTGCTGATCACGGAAACCTTCGGCCATGGCCGCACCGCGATTATGGCTACCGGGGGCAGTTGGCGCTGGCAGATGAGTTCGCCTTTGGGCGACACGGCTCACGATCTCTTCTGGCAGCAGTTGCTGCGATGGGTTGTGTCGGATACGCCAGGGCATGTGTCGGCTTCGGTACCCGCACAGGTGCTGCTCGATAACGGGGCGTTGACGATCAGTGCCGAGGTTCGCGACCGGCAGTACAATCCGGCTCCGGATGCGAAGGTCGAAGCGCATATTCTGGGGCCGAGCGGGGTGTCGGCGCTGGTTGAGATGTCGCCGGTGCCGGATAGTCCGGGTCAGTTTCAGGCGGTGTGGTCGGCACCGAAAACGGGGGCTTATCTGACGGAGGTGACGGCGCAGCGGGCCGATTCTTCGACCGGCAAAGTTGTCGAACTGGGGCGGGATGTGTTGACGTTTCAGCGCATGGATGGGGTGGCGGAGAATTTCCATACGGAGCAGAATCGGGATCTGCTGGAGAGGCTGGCAACGCAGACGGGTGGGCAGTACTGGAAGCCGGCGGATCTGGGGAAACTGGCGGCGACGATTCCTTATTCGGAAGCCGGCGTGACGAACCGCGAGACGAAGGATCTGTGGAATCTGCCGCTGGTATTTTTAGTGTTGCTGGGGTTGCGGTTTTCGGAGTGGTGGCTGCGGCGTAAGTGGGGGATTGTTTAACGTTCGCACGCGAGGCCATCGAAAGTTATACGATAGTATAATTATTGGAGGGGCATCATGCACACAACAAATCTTCGCAAAGTCGGCGGCTCGGTTATGCTGGCCGTCCCTCCGGCACTGCTCGATATCCTCGATCTCAAGGTGGGCGCTCAGGTTGATATCGCAGTTGAAAGCGGACGTCTGGTGGTAGAACGACCGCATCGACGCAGGTACAGCCTGGAGGAACTTCTCGCCCAGTGCAATCCCAGGGCCCGTCGAACCAGGCAGGAACGGGACTGGCTCGACAGCAAGCCTGTTGGCGGCGAACTCATCTGATGAAGCGAGGGGAGATCTGGCTTGTCAGTCTAGATCCGGCGTCGGGGCATGAGCAAATGGGCCGTCGCCCGGTGTTGATCGCCTCGCCCGAAGCCTTCAACCGAATCACGAAGGTGCCCGTCGTTCTGCCTATTACGAGCGGCGGAAGTTTCGCCCGTACAGCCGGCTTCGCGGTGGCGCTCGCGGGGACTCAAACCACGGGCGTCGTGAGATGCGATCAGCCTCGAGCGCTCGACCTTGTGGCGCGCGGGGGCAGGAGACTCGAAAGCATTCCGGGCGCGATTATGGATGAAGTGCTGGCGAAGTTAGCGCCCATTTTTGAGTAAAGTGGAGGAACCACATGCCAGGCCCGAATATGAAGGATCTCGACGCACTCTCGGTTGAATATGTTGTGGAACGAGTGACGAGCATTGGCCGACCCGATCGCATGATGGCGTTCGAGAGCCGCGCGGACCGGTGGTAGCGGCGGAGTCGTTTATAATCGGATTTCTCTTTCACCACAGGACGGCAGTCGGCGAATCAGCCTCTCATGCTCCAGCGCTTCCTCGATCCTTCAATCCTCGCCGGCATCTCCAACCTCGAACTGGTCGCGAAAACCGTGGTCGATGGTTTTGTCACGGGGCTGCACCGTTCTCCCGATTTCGGATTCAGCCAGGAGTTTGCCGAATACCGCGCGTACAGCGAAGGCGACGACCTTCGCCACATCGACTGGAATGTTTATGCGCGTAGCGAGCGTTTGTACCTCAAGCGCTTTCAGGGCGAAACCAACAGTCTGCTGACCATCCTTCTCGACGCCAGCAACTCGATGCAGTTCGGCTCGCACAAGGTCAGCAAGATGAATTATGCGCGATATCTCGCGGCGTCGTTGTTCTACCTGGCGATTCACGGCCAGCGCGACGCGGCGGGGCTGCTGACGTTTGACGACGAGGTTCGCAACTATATCCGGCCTTCGACTCGGCAGGGCCAGTTGCATCGCTTGCTGGCGGGACTTGAGCAGGCCGAGCCGCGCGCGCGGACCGATTTCGCAAAACCGATGCGCTACTTCCAGGAGTTCCTGAAGCGGCGCGGGATGGTGCTGATTGTGTCCGATTTCTGGGAGCCGCCCGAGAGCATAATCAAGACCATCGAGCCGCTTCGATATCACGGTAACGAAGTGGTTCTTTTCCATGTCCTCGACCCCGAGGATGTGCGCCCGAAGATGAACGGACCCTCGATTCTGGTGGACATGGAGACGCAGGCGGAGTTGGAAGTCACCCCGGACTACGGCAAGAAGGAGTACCGGGAAAAGATCGACGCGCATCTGGCCGATCTGCGGGACCGCACCCAGGCGGCCGGCATGGGTTACTACCTGTTGATGACGGACCGGCCGCTCGATGCGGCATTGCGCGAATACCTCAGCCTGCGCGGGGCGCGTAAGTAATGGGTCTGTTTGCACCGTGGTTTCTGGCTGCGTTGGCCGGACTGGCGCTCCCGCTCTACCTGCATTTGCTCAAGCGGCAAACGCGAACGCCGAGGCAGGTGAGCTCGCTGATGTTCTACGAGTCGCGGACGCAGAGTTCGACGCGGCATCGGAGGCTGCGATATTTCGTGCTGTTGTCGCTGCGGCTGCTGTTATTGCTGTTGTTGATTCTGGCGTTCGCCAACCCGTTCGTGAATCGCGACGCGGCATCGGTGGCAAGCGAGCGGCTGGTGCTGCTGGTGGTCGACAACTCCTTCAGCATGCGGGCCGGGACGCGGCTGGCGGATGCGAAGACAGCGGCGATGGGCGTACTGGGCAGCAAGGGCGCGGCGCGCGGACAGGTGGCGGCGTTCGGTTCGCAACTGCGGTACATGACCCAGGCGATCACGGACCAGAACGCGCTGCGGGCTGCCGTGCAGGCGATTGAGCCGGGCGACGGACATGGCAATTTCGGCGAACTGGCGCGCGCGGTGCGCGGGCTGGCCGAGTCGACCCGAACTCCGATTGAGATGCATCTGTTCAGCGACATGCAGCGGGGCGATCTGGCGGCCACATTCGCCGATATGGCGCTGCCCGACAACGTGAAGCTGGTGGAGCATGCGGTGGTTACAAAAGCGCAGCCGAACTGGACGGTGGAGTCTGTCGATGCACCGGGGCAGGTGTGGGGCAAGGACATGAAACCGGTGCACGTGCAGGCCGTGATTGCGGGCTATGGGACTTCGGCTGCGCAGCGCACCGTGTCGCTTGTGGTGGGCGGCAAAACGACGGCGACCAAAACGGTTGCTGTGCCCGCGAACGGACGCGCGACAGTCGACTTCCCGTCGCTTGTGGTGCCTTATGGTTTCAGCCAGTGCGAGGTCAGGATCGATTCCGGCGATGGCTTTCCGGCGGACGATGTGCGGCGCTTTGCCGTGGAGCGGTCCGATCCGCAGAAGGTGCTGCTGATTCACAACTATGGCGACGGCCGATCTCCGCTGTATATTGGGGCGGCGCTCTCGGCGGCTGCGCAATCGGCGTTTATCCTCGAATCGATTGCTGTTAATGAGGCGGCGGATCGTAAGCCCTCGAACTACGCTTTCATCCTTCTGTCCGACGTGAACTCGGTGCCGCAGTTGCTGGAGAACTCGCTTACGGAATACGTGCGGTCAGGCGGAAGCCTTCTGATTGCCGCCGGCACGTCCGCGGGTGGGCGTTCGCAGATCCCGATCTACGGGGCGCGCATTGTCGAAACCCGCGATTACAATCGAAGTCCGGATCGCTTCATGACGGTGGGGTCGATTGACTCTTCTTATCCGTCGGTTGGCAAGGCCGACGGCTGGGCAGGGGTGAAGTTCTACTACGCGCTCAACATCGACCCCGCCGGGGGGCGCGTGATCGTTCGTCTGGGGGATCAGACACCGCTCCTGATGGAGAAACGAATCGGCGAGGGCCGCGTGGTGCTCTTCGCTTCGGGGCTCGATAATCTGACCAACGATTTCCCGCTGCATCCGGCATTTGTGCCGTTCATCGAGCAGACCGCGCGCTATCTGGCGGGCAGCGAACGCCACGGCGGCGCGCGCCAGGTGGACGCGTTCCTGGAACTTCGCAATGCCAAAGAGAAGGGTCAGGGGGTTGAGATCACGGACCCGGAAGGCAAGCGGCCGCTGTCGCTGAGCGAGGCCGCTTCCGCGCAGTCGTTCCGGTTGACCGAGGCCGGCTATTACCAGTTGCGGCTCGCCAATGGCCAGCAGAATGTGATTGGCGTTAATGCGGACCCAAAAGAATCGAACCTGGACGTGATTCCGGGCGATCTGCTGGCTTTGTGGCAGGGCAAAGGCGGCGAGGGTTCGCAGGAGGCGTCGAAAGGCGGTCCGGCGGCACCGAAAAAGACGCCTGTGAGTTTGTGGTGGTACGTGATGCTGTTTGTGCTGCTCTCCGCGGTTGCCGAATCAGTGCTGGCCAGCCGTTATCTGGGCACGCAGCGGGAAGAATAAAAGTATCAGCCGAGAAAGCTCAGGCTGCCTGAGCTCGTGCTCTGAGGCGGAGTGGTAGATCCGGTTATCGCACTCGTCAGCGCCTGCAGCAGCAGACTATCCGGGGATGCCGCGGTTGCGGTTGCCGATGCAGTTGGAGTTCCGAACAGACCGCTGGCCTGCTGGAGTTGTAAAGCCTGTTCGCTCAACTGGACTACGTCGGCCGTAGACGCGCTCTTCAGCTTCGATTGCAGCGAAGCTGAAGAGAGAACCGAACTTACCGACGAAGAACCCGTGCTCGAAAGCGCCTGGAACAGATCCGAAACGCCCTGACTGGCCGAACTGACAGAACTCACATCTGTCATATCGACAGATATTGCGGAAAACTTTAGCGATAGTCCCGATCTCTCAGCGGTCGATGCGGATCAGAAGCTTGTCGACGGCGTTTCGGTCCAGCGGGTAGCCCATGCCCGGCTCGGTCGGCGCCGGAACGTAGCCGTCCGCATCCACGCGGAATTTGTGATTCACGTAGGGTCGATCCGGGTACTCCCAGGGCCATGGCATTTCGAACCAGTAACAGTTGGGGAGAGCCAGTTCCACCTGGAAAGCCGCGGCCATATCGAAGAAGGTGCCCCAGTTGTGCGGGGTACAGGGCATGCCGAAAGTGTCGGCCAGCTGACCCACCCGGAACGACCCGGTAATGCCGCCAAGATTGTCCGTAATCAGGCGGGCTATGCCCATAGCGCCTCGACGAATGTACTCGCCGAAGTCATAGATATTGGTAATGAATTCGCCAACCTCGGTGGGTACATCCAGGTGCTTGCGGAGTTCGATCAACGCCTCAAGGTCCGTAGTCTGCATGGGGTCCTCGAAGGATACGTATCCATATTCGTCGAGAGCCCGACCTACCCGCAGGGCTTCGTAATAGTTGTAGCGCTGTACTGCATCGAACAGCAGTGTGTAGTCGTCTCCCACTGCCTTGCGGACTTCTTTGATTTCCTCTATGTGGCCGAGGTAGGCAGGGATCTGACTGCCGCTTTTTCGCTGGCCGTTCCCTGGGTGAATCTTATAGGCTTTGATTCCCGCAGCCTTGGCCTTGAGCGCGTCCGGACCGAAGTCCTCGACAGTGGCCAGGTGCTGTGAGCTGGCATAGGCCAGTACCTTGTCTTTACTTCCACCCAGGATCTTATAGATAGGGCGATTAACCGCCTTGCCGAGGATGTCCCAGAGGCAGAAGTCGCAGGCAGCGGCGTGAACGTTTGGCCCTGGAGTTCCGGTCCCATGCGGCCTGCTGGCAAAGCCGGGGTTAAATCCGCCGACAAAGTCTCCGCGGCCGCCGCCTCTTCCGCCTCCTCTGCCTGGGGCCGGCGCTCCCGCGGCGCCTCCGCGTCCTCCGCCAGCTGCCCCGCCGCCTCCGCCGGGACGGTTCTGAAGAGGAATGTAGGCTACCGTGGGGAGTATGTCAAACAGGTTTTTGCCTACACAGTTAGCCTTGGCGAAATCAACCCAGCCCGGCGGGTTTCCCCGGTTTCCGAGAGTGAAATTGCCCTCAATGCCGCCGGCAGTTACCAGCGAGGCGATCTCGCCTCCGCCGCTCAGTCCCGCGCCGGCGTTGCGCCAACTGCTCGGTTCGAGGACATAGATCTTCGCCTCCTTGATGGTGAGGTCGGGCATGTCGGCGGTCTTGACGCCCGCTGACTGCGCGGCCATGCTGACCGGGTGGGCAATGACTGCGGCTCCCGCTGCGGCCGACGCGCCAAAGAAATGGCGCCGTGAAAGTTCGGGTCGTGACATGAATCCCCTTTCGGCCGCGATTCCGGCTTATGGTCCAGCGGCCGGGATCAGACTATCACAGTTTTGGGTTAGCCGACAAAGTGGATTTCACCAGGACTCCCTCTCGAAAGCTTCACGCCATGCGAAGTCTTACTGCCCCTTAATTTGAACTTCAGGGTACTTTCCGGCGAGGCTTATCAGTGAGGACAAGGGCGCCCCATTCAGCTGCACTTCAAAGAACTGCTGCACATAGTCGGCCGAGACAGCAAGCCCGCGACGGCCGTCCAGTCCCCCTATTCCGGAAAGGCGCATAAGCTGGAAGGCGGCCGGGCTGTTCAACAGAATCTGGTCGCTGAAACTGAAGTGATTCGCTCGATCGATCACCACGTACAATCGTCCGTTAGGCAGGCGATCGTAAATCGACTGGATTTCGGCAAGGACCTGGTGGCTTTCCGGATCGGCCATCTCTCCGCTGTGATCGCTGAGAAGGAACATGCCGGGTTCGCCGAGGCCCTCGCGCACAACCCGGCCGAACGGAATGCCGTCCATATCGTGCGCCGCCCGGCACCTTGAATCCTGACGACAGAATTCGAGCGCCGTCGCGCCGCCGAATGAATGGCCGAACATCCCGAGGCGATGGAAGTCCATCCTGCCCGAGAGTTTATCGGTTGAATCCTGATTGAGCCGCTGCAATCGGTCGACGACGAACGCCGTGTCCGAGGTCCACATCGCCAGCAACTTGCCGACGACGGGATCGGCAAGGTTGCCGCTCGCGTTTTCGACATTCGCGGAGGGCGACCGGGTGACGACGCTGCCGTCCGGCAGCACAGCGATAATTGAGCGGTAAGGCGCGTCGAAGCCCACGACGAAGAAGCCGTGACTGGCGAGATCTTCGGCGAGTGTTGTGAAGTCCGTTGTCAAAGCGCCGCCTCCCGCGCGCAACAACACAACCGGGTAGGTGCGCCGTTCCACCGACACCGGGACGTCGGAAACGCTGTGGGTTTGCACCATGGTCAGATCGTGCTTGAAGAACGAACTCATCAAAACACCATTATGTTGCGCAAGCGCAGTTCGCCATGGGGGAGGCAGATAATCCGCGGCTACTGCTCGACTGGAACGTGCCGCCGGGTACCAGACCCACGCCAGCACCAGCCGTTTCGAGCCTGGCGAAGGAGCAAGCTCGTCGGTCCTGGCCTCATTCGTCCAGGCATATGTGGTGCGTCCGACGGCGAAAGGACCCGTGGGAACCGGCAGCACGATGGCCGTTTTATGCTCCCGCCACATGACGAGAAGCAGAGAGGCAACCAGGGCAACGATGGCGACAGTGATGGCGGCCGCGGCCTTCGCAAGCCATACGAGCGTTCGTCGCAATATAGCGGACACGGGGCGGGGTGGAGTGGCCGCCATGCGGTTATCTTACGCCACTTACTTTGCAGTGTAAAGCGGAATTGCGCGTCCGGATAGCCTGCGCGGCGGCATACCCGCGAAGACTATGGGTACGCATAGATACAATCGCACTCATGTCTGCTCTTCTGGTAAATGGCGAGGCGATCGAAGACGCCGAAATCCGCCGGGAGGCTGCCGCCATGCTCACGCTCATGACCGAGCGGATGCCCGGCGAGAATCCCGCCACGCTGCGGGCGAGGGCGCGCGAATGGGCAATCGACAATCTGATCGAAGCCGTACTCCTCAGGCAGGAGGCGGCGAAGGCTGAGCCCGAGGCGGAAGAAAAAGCCCGCCTGGAGCATTTGATCGAGCGCATTACAGCGCCCGCCGCCCCTCCTCGTCACAAAGAGGTGGTGGCTTACTACCTGAAGAACCGCGATGCGTTCGAAGCGCCTGAGCAAATCCGCACCGCCCACATTGTGAAGAATGTGGATGAGCAGCATTCGGAGGCCGATGCACACGCGGGTATTGAACAAGCTCGCGGCGAACTGGATAAGGGCCGGCCCTTCGGCGAGGTTGCCGACGAACTTTCCGATTGCCCCGGCAACGGCGGCGACCTGGGATTCTTCGCGCGCGGCCAGATGGTCCCTGCATTTGAGGATGTTGTGTTTCCTATGGGCATCGGAGCCGTCAGCGGAATCTTTCGCACTGAGTTCGGCTTCCATATCGCGAAGCTCGTCGAGCGCCGTCCCGCGGGCGTTCTCAAACTCGAAGAAGTGCAAAGCAGGATCGAAGAGCAATTGCTGCGCGTGAAGAAGCAGAAGCGGCTCGATCAGTACGTGGATCAGCTGCGTGCTCGCGCGGCGATCCAAAAACCATGAACCCTTGCTGCTCACCGACGCGGGCGCGTGCCGTTCAGTTGGCTCAGTCGAGGCAGGCCTCCGCGGCGCGAACCAGAGCCTCAACCGGATCCACCGAGGGGATGACGAAGCTCGACGGCGGCTCTTTCCTGATGGGCACGGATTCTTCCGAAGCATTTCCGGCCGATGGTGAAGGCCCTGTGCGGGCCGCTTTTGTCGATCCCTTTTACATGGATATCGGGCCCGTCACGAACCGGCGCTTTGCGGAGTTCATCAAAGCCACCGGATACAAGACCGAAACTGAACGCATCGGATGGTCATTCGTGTTTCAGGGCCATATACCTCCGGAGCGTTACGCGGAACTCGTGTCCGGCACAGTGCCCGGTGCGCCGTGGTGGTGCAGGGTTGGCGGGTCCGACTGGGCTCATCCGGAAGGGCCGGACACGTCGGTCGAGGCAAGAGAAGATTACCCGGTGGTTCACGCCAGCTGGAACGACGCTTTCGAATACTGCCGCTGGGCCGGCAAGCGTCTGCCGACCGAAGCCGAATGGGAATATGCGGCGCGCGGCGGTCTGGAGCAGAAGATCTACCCGTGGGGCGATGAGTTGACTCCGGAAGGCCGCCACCTCTGCAACATCTGGCAGGGCGAATTCCCCGACCTCGATCTTGCCGAAGACGGCTACTCGTCGGTATGCCCAGCGAGCGCGTATCCGCCGAACGGCTACGGGCTCCATTCGATTACGGGCAACGCCTGGGAATGGTGCGCCGACTGGTTCGACCGCGAGCACCATGTCACGGCGACGCGTACGAACCCGGTGGGTCCGGTCGCCGGTACGGGCCGGGTGATTAAGGGCGGCTCTTACCTGTGCCATCGTTCTTACTGCAATCGTTATCGGGTTGCGGCGCGCAGTTCAAACACACCGGACAGCGCGACAACAAACACGAGTTTCCGCTGCGTCCGCGATCTGTAAGCGCGCGGGCGCCCCATTCGCTATAAGATAGAGCGCATGCGTGCCGTTGCGTGGTTTCTTGTTGCCGCTCCCCTGATGGCCCAGACGCCTCAGGAGTACAAAGAAACGCTCCAGCCGTTTCTGGCGCGTCACTGCGTCGGATGCCATAATGACAAGCTTCGAACGGCCGGTCTAAGCCTTGAGGCCTATCGGGAAGACGCCGCGCTGTGGGCAAAGGTGGCGGATAAGATCGCACGGGGACTGATGCCGCCGGCGGGTGTACCGCAGCCCTCTAAAGCCGACGCTTCCGCTATCGTGAGCCTTCTGGAAAAGCCCACCGGGGATCCGGGTCACATCACGGCCCATCGCCTAAACCGCGTCGAGTACAACAACACAGTACGCGATCTGCTGGGCGTTTCGCTGCATCCCGCCGACGAATTTCCGCTGGACGATGCCGGTTATGGTTTCGATAACATCGGCGACGTTATGTCTGTATCGCCGCTGCTGTTTGAAAAGTATGCGGCGGCGGCGCGGGCCGTTTCGCGTGCTGCGATATATGGCGAGCCTGTTCCCGCGAAACCCACCAAGCTGATTCGCTTCCTCGGGAAGAAGTCGCAGGACGATCCGACGGTGGGGGCGCTCGACTTCTCCATGCGTGGGGCCCTCTGGGCAACGTACGATTTTCCCGCCGACGGCGAATATGAATTTCATATGCGCGATGCCAATTACCGGCCGCGCGTGAATTCGAGTCCGCGTCAGCGGGAGCTCAGCCTGAAGCGCGGCCTGAGTGAGGCCGAGAAGGCTGAGTTGCTGGAACTCAACCGGATCTCGGACCCGGCGGTCCGGATGGTGATGACGCTCGACGGCAAACAGATCCTCACGGAACTGGTGGAGGGAAATATCGATTTCGCCTATGCGCATGGCGAGTCGGTTGCACGCGCCAGGGTGACGGCGGGCGAACATTCGTTCCGCGCATCTTATCCCGAGTTTGCGGATCTGCCGAACCCGCGAACCAACGTTAATCCCGATGGACGGCGCGGGGTCTTCATCGATTACATCGATATCTGGGGGCCCTACAATGCAACATCAGCGCCGCCCAGAAGTCGCAAGAGCATTTTTGTCTGCCCGGAAAAGACGGCTGCCTGTGCTTCGAAGATTATCGCGACGCTGGCGCGGCGCGCCTATCGGCGTCCCGTGACCGCGCAGGAACAGGACGAACTGGTCAAGGTTGCGGCTTTGGTTCGAAAGAACGGCGATTCCTTCGATGAAGGCATTCGCGTGGCGCTGCAGGCGATGCTGATGTCGCCGAATTTCCTGTTTCGCGCGGAGCATGAAGTCGCGGGTTCGGGCGCCGTACCGGTTGAGACGCACGACCTTGCGTGTCGCCTCTCCTACTTTTTGTGGAGCAGCATGCCCGACGAGGAACTGATGCGCGCTGCGGATGCGGGTACATTGCAAACTCCGTCGGTCTTCGATGCTCAGCTTCGGCGCATGATGGCAGATCCGAAATCGAAATCTCTGGTCGAGAACTTCGTGTCGCAGTGGCTTGGACTGCGGCTGCTCGATCGCAAGAAGCCCGATCCGGCGCGCTTTCCCCTGGTGGACGATGAGTTGCTCGACAACATGCGCGAAGAGACCACGCTGTTCGCCCGCACGGTGATGCAGGAAGATCGCAGCATTCTCGATTTTCTCGATGGGCGCTTCACGTTTGTCAACGGTCCTTTGGCGCGTTTCTACGGGATTCCGGGCATCGAAGGTGAGGCACTCCGGCGCGTCGAACTCGATGGCGAGAAGCGCGGCGGGATCGTCACTCAGGCATCCATTCTGACGCTTTCCTCTTACGCGACCCGCACGTCACCGGTGATCCGCGGCAAGTGGGTGCTGGAGAATCTGCTGGGCACGCCGCCGCCTCCGCCGCCTCCAGATGTGCCTGCGCTCGAAGAGAAGAACCTCGGTTCAGCCGCGTCTTTGCGCGAGCGCCTGGAGCAGCATCGCGCCAACGCTGCCTGCGCGGTTTGCCACAACCAGATGGACCCGATCGGGTTTGGGCTGGAGAACTACGATGCCTCGGGCGCGTGGCGCGACCGTGATGGGAAGTTTCCCATCGATAGCTCCGGCACTCTGCCCGGCGGGACCTCATTCCAGGGTTCGAAAGAACTCAAGCAAGTGCTGCGCAGCCGCTCAGATCTTTTCGCGCGCAATCTGACCGAGAAGATGCTGACGTATGCGCTGGGCAGAGGTCTGGAGCCGTACGACAGGCCGGCCGTGGATGCAATCCTGCAGCGTTTGGGCGAAAATGATTACAAGTTCTCAACGCTGATTACGGAAATTACACAAAGCAGGCCGTTCCGTATGAGGCGAGGTTTGGAGAGTGCGCGGAAACGCGAAGGAGAGTCCGATGCCAGGTAAATCGCTGCCGCGGCGCACGCTGCTGAAGGGAATCGGGACGGCGATTGCGCTGCCCCTGCTCGATTCCATGATTCCCGCCTTTACCCGCGCGGCCGTGGCGAAGCCGCCGTGCCGCATGGCGATGCTGTACGTGCCAAACGGCATCATCATGGATGAGTGGCTCCCGCAGGCATTGCTGCAGGCGCCCGAAGGCGTCAGCGCGTTGCCCTCCGAGTTCCCGCGGGTGTCTTCCGTGCTCGCACCCTTCCGCAGCGAGATGATGATGCTCGGCGGCTTGACTCAGAACGGCGGACGCGCGCTCGGCGATGGCCCGGGCGACCACGGGCGCGCCGGAGCGAACTACCTGACCTGCGTGCATCCGAAGAAGACAAACGGCAGGGATCTGCAAACGGGAATCTCCTTGGATCAGGTGGCGGCGAAGCGACTGGCAGGCAAGACTCGTTTCGCCTCGATCGAGCTGGGCTGTGAGGAGGGGGTACAGGGCGGCAGTTGCGACAACGGTTATAGCTGCGCCTACAGCAACAGCATTTCCTGGCGCACGCCATCATCGCCCATGCCGGCCGAGATTCGTCCCCGGGCGGTGTTCGAGAGGCTGTTCGGAGCGGTGGAACTCGACCCGCGCGCGGCGAAGTACGACAAAAGCATTCTCGACATGGTGACCGCCGACGCACAGCGTCTGAATACCCAGCTGGGGGGAGCCGATAAACGGAAGCTCGACGAGTATCTGTTTTCGATTCGCGATCTGGAAAAGAGAATTGCTTCGGCCGAGTCGAACTCGCGCACTGCGCCGCCGGATGTGCCCGCGCCGCCCGCCGGGATTCCCGCAGATTTCTCCGAACACTCGCGCATTATGTTCGATCTGATGACGCTGGCATTTCAGACCGATTCGACGCGAGTGGCGACGGTTTTGCTCGCGCTCGAGCAGAGTCCGCGGGCCTATCCGGAGATCGGAATCCCGGAAGCGCACCACGGGCTCACGCATCACCAGGGCGATAAGGAAAGGATCGAGAAAGTAACGCAGATCAACTGCTTCCATGCAAAGCAGTTCGCGTATTTGCTTGCGAAGCTGAAGTCCACCCCGGATGGCGACGGCACTCTGCTCGATCACTCGATGATCACCTATGGCAGCGGTTTGAGCGACGGCAATGCGCACGATCATAGCAACCTCCCCACGGTGCTGGCGGGCGGCGGTTGCGGCACCCTTAAGCCCGGCCGCTATGTGCGATATCCGAAGGAAACGCCCATGGGAAACCTCTTTGTGGCCATGCTCGACAGAATGGGCGTTCCGGTAGAGTCGCTGGGGGACAGCAGCGGAGAACTGGGTTATTTATCGGACATTTAGGCCCGGTTAACGGGCAAGGATATCTCCCGATAGTACCAGTGCGGCAAGGTACTTACAGCCCTGTTCTGCTTTTGGAACACATGTTATAGTTAAGCCGATTGACTGCCTACGCCCCACAATCCGGACAGGTATTTTTGTCGGTTATCATACCTGTTTTCAACGGCGCGGAGCACCTTAAGCTCTCCCTGGCGCACGTCCGCGCCGCCGGCTTTGAAGGGCTGGAGTGCATCGTGGTCGATGACGGCTCGACCGACGATTCGGCGGCTGTGGCGAAGGAGTTTGGATGCACTGTTTTGTCAACCGGGGGGCGGAAGGGTCCCGCATTCGCCCGCAATCTCGCCGCGGCGAGCGCCCAGGCAAACATCATCCTTTTTATGGACGCCGATGTATGCGTGAGCACACACGCCTTTGAAGGCGTCATGAGCGCCTTCCGCGAAGACCCCGAGCTCGACGCGATCATCGGATCTTATGACGATACCCCCGGCGCTCCCGATCTGCTTTCTCAATACCGGAACCTGCTGCATTGTTACGTCCATCGGAACGGGCGACGCCAGGCTTCCACCTTCTGGACGGGATTCGGCGCGATCCGGCGCGAGACATTTCTCAATGCCGGCGGTTTCGACGATTCCTATGCGCGCCCTTCGGTCGAAGACATCGAGCTGGGCTACCGGCTGCGCAACGCGGGCGCGAAACTTGCTCTCGATTCTTCTCTTACAGTCAA
>Ga0302319_10004211_pt1 | contig 29667 bp, 26 predicted proteins | sample Bog_T0_2_FD_203319 | JGI IMG/M metagenome (GOLD analysis project Ga0302319, IMG submission 203319) | Peat permafrost microbial communities from Stordalen Mire near Abisko, Sweden - Bog_T0_2 | ecosystem: Environmental > Terrestrial > Soil > Wetlands > Peat | place: Sweden: Abisko, Stordalen Mire... | reverse complement strand
GTAGCCAAAACGACCGTGAAGGCCAACTCATAATCTGAACGTGACAGAGACCATCTGCTTTCTTTGTACTCGCGCCCGCTCCGAGCGAAAGACCACTCGAATGGAGACTGAAGCGCTCGCCCGGGAATGGCTTGGGAGCGCTTGGTTATAATCCAGACGAGCACGAAGCGGGCGGTTTGCCTGCCATCTGGAGCTAGAGCATGACCTTCGACATCCAGGAGATCCTGGGTTTTCTTCCCCACCGCTACCCCTTTCTTTTGATTGACCGCGTGGTGGAGTTTGAGGCGACCAAGCGCCTGATCGCCATTAAAAACGTCACCATCAACGAGCCATATTTCCAGGGGCATTTTCCCGGCTACCCAATCATGCCCGGGGTGCTGATCGTGGAAGCGATGGCCCAGGCAGGCGGCATGATTATGATGGCGGAGATGCCGGATCGTGAGAAGAAGCTGGTCTTCTTCACGGGAATAGAAAGGGCCAAGTTCCGCCGCCCTGTCACTCCCGGGGACCAACTGCGCATCGAAGTGACGGTGCTGTCATTCCGGACGCGCGCTGGACGAATCGAAGGCAAAGCGTATGTCGACGGCAAGCTGGCCTGCGAGGCCATTCTGACCTGCCAGGTGGTGCCGCGTTTTCGCGAGCCGCGACCGGCCGCTCCGGAGGCGGAACCTGTGCCAGTTTTGGCGTCTCAAGGCGCTGAGGCGCCTCACGAGTGAGTATTCATCCCAGCGCGGTCATCGCTGCGGGAGCGGTGGTTCCAGATTCCTGTACGGTTGGTCCATTCTCCATCATCGGTCCGGACGTTGTGCTTGGCGAGGATTGCGTTCTGCTTTCGCATGTCGTTCTGGACGGGCGGACACGCATCGGATCCCGGAATACGTTTCATCCATTCTGTGCCGTGGGCGTGGCTCCCCAGGATCTGAAGTACCGCGGTGAACCGACCGAGACCGAAATCGGCGACGACAACACAATCCGCGAGAGTGTCACCATCAGCCGGGGGACAGTCGGCGGCGGGGGGATCACCCGGGTGGGCTCCGGCAATTTGCTCATGACTTGCGTGCACATTGGTCACGACAGCCTCGTGGGCAGCCATTGCATTCTGGCCAATGCGGCAACCTTGGCAGGGCACGTGGTGATTGAGGACTTCGCTACAGTCGGTGCGTTTAGCCCGGTCCACCAGCACTGCACGGTGGGTAAATACGCGTTCATCGGCGGTGGAACCATCGTGACCCAGGATGTGCTGCCGTTTTCCCTCAGTTCGTCGCGTCGCGAGAACAGGGCTTTCGGTATAAATAAAATCGGCCTGGCGCGCCGGGGTTTTTCCACGGAGCGTTTAGCCGTGCTGCAGAAAGCGTTTCGCTTGCTCCTGGCCGCAAAACTGAATACCTCCCAGGCACTGGAGAAGATGAAAGAGCTGGAAGGCGAGGATGTTGCCCTTCTTGCGTCCTTTGTGGAACGCAGCCAGCGCGGGGTTATCAAGTAGCCATGAAGCTTGGCCTCATAGCGGGCAATGGGCGTTTTCCCTTCCTCCTCCTGGACGCGGCGCGCGCACAGGGGCTCGCTGTAACGGTGGCGGCCATCCGCGAAGAAACCGACGCAAAAATCGACCAGCGCGCGGCCTCCGACCCCAGTATTTCCGTTCATTGGCTCTCTCTGGGTGAGTTGTCGCGGCTCATAGAGATCTTCCACAAGGAAGGTGTTTCCAAAGCCGTGATGGCTGGCCAGGTGAAGCACAAACAGATTTTCTCCAGCATTCGGCCGGACTGGCGGCTGGCCAAGCTTCTGCTCAATCTGCGGACACGCAACACCGACATGTTGTTAGGAGCCGTCGCCAAGGTTCTTGGGGATGAGGGGATCGAACTGATCAGCTCGACATCGTTTCTGGAGCCGCTGCTGGCCACCCAAGGCGAACTGACTTGGCGCGCATCGAACGAGGAAGAGCGAAAAAACATCGAATACGGCACCGGTGTGGCACGGGCTCTGGCAGCATTCGACATTGGACAGACGGTGGTCGTGGCGGCTCAGGCGTGTGTGGCCGTTGAAGCGATGGAAGGCACGGACGCCACGATCCAAAGAGCCGGCGAATTGATGGAGACCGTGCGCAAGGCCGAGAACCACGCGTCGGAGGCTTCTTTATTGGCCCGCCACCTGACGGTCGTCAAGGTAGCGAAACCAAATCAGGACATGCGGTTTGACGTTCCGGTCATTGGCATGCGAACGGTGGACGCCATGCAGCGCGCAGGGGCCACTTGTCTTTCCGTAGAGGCAGGCCGAACGCTGCTTTTTGATCGGGAAGCGCTTTTGGAGCGTGCTGGCGCATTGGGCATCGCCATTGTCGGGTCGGTGCGAGAATCATGAGCACGCTTGTGAGGAACGAGAGAAAATAGAGTCTCGTTGTCGCTATTCTCCGTCAAATCGCCAGGAGGTTGCTGATGAGGAAATCCTTGTTCTTTGTTTTAGTCGCAGCGCTTGTGCTCTCGATTTGCTATGTCAAAGTTCGGGCAGCCGATGAACCGATGCCCACTGTGGGACAAGCTGCACCTGGTTTCACATTGCCTTCTCAGGATGGCACACCGATTTCCCTCGACAGCTTCAAGGGTAAATGGGTCGTTCTCTACTTCTATCCCAAGGACCAGACGCCCGGATGCACCATCGAGGCGCATAACTTCCAGCGCGATCAGGCCCTGTTCGATGCGAAAAACGCAGCCATTGTGGGCGTGAGCGTGGACACTCCGGATAGCCACAAGCAGTTTTGCACCAAAGAAGGCTTGACCTTCCGGTTGCTGGCCGACCCTGAGCACAAGGTTGTGGATCAGTATGGCTCGCTGGGCAGCTTCGGGCTTATGAAGATTGCCAACCGCAACACCTTCCTGATCGACCCACAGGGAAAGATCGTGAAGGTCTGGACCAAGGTCGACCCGAAGGTCCACTCCGCCGAAGTGCTGGCGGCGATTCCCGCGAGCTAGAAGGCTCCGAGGGCTGCGGAGAGGGTTATGCTTTGGCCCCTGACGCGGCCGGCAGATCCTCTTTTCGCGTCAAGACGTTAATTTTTCAGCCTAACCTTCTCTGTTTCAACCGGATGGAGCAAAAAAGGGGGAGGGGTGGGGTGTTCAGGCTTGTGGGTGCGGACCCGGCACATCGCTGGCGGAATTGGGATCCGCTGACGTGAAGAAACCCATCTCTCTCTCCCATGCCATGATTGTGCACGAAAAGCACCTAATTCTCGGCAAAGGGACGAAGGGCGGCTCTGTTGGCGACGGAACTGGCGGGTAAGTTTCGCGGGGAGCTAAGCGCGCTGCTTGCTATCCTGATGAACCTAACTCCCGCACTGGCAAACGTCCCGTGGCGCGAAGGCGGTTGGACGCGCAAGCAGATTGTGGGGCACCTGCTGGACTCGGCTGCGAATAACCGGCAGCGATTTGTGGGCGCTTCGATTGACGGGGTCTATGCCGGCCCAAAGTACGCGCAGCAGGAGTGGGTGGATGCGCACGGCTACGCGGCGCAAAGCTGGGAGATCCTGTTGAACTGGTGGAAGACCGAGCATGAAATTCTAGCGGCGATTGTCGATCGGATCCCCGAAGAGCGCCTCGGCGCGCGGTGCTCGATTGGGGACAATCCGCCCGTGACGCTGCGATTCCTGATTGAGGATTATCTCGAGCACCAGCGCTGGCACTTGGGGCAGTTGGGCGCTCCCGCTCACGATCGTTAATCTTCGCGGTCAAAAGAACATCACGCTTCCCAATGGAGTCCAAGCGAATTATTGAGTCAGCCGTCGGTCCGCGCACAAAGCACGAGGTGTCCATGGTCCGCATATCGTTCCTTTGGGTCTTGCTCGCCACCGCTCCCTGCTTCCTTCGAGCCCAGACCGTACCGGAACGTATGGCGCCGGCGAAAGCTGAAGTTTTCGTCGGCTACTCCTACCTCGCTCGCGACTATCGGCATACGCAGCTCAACCCGGTTAGCGGCGGAATGAGCGGATGGAGTGCTGGGTATGATGCTCCGCGGCTTTTTGGAAGGCACGTCGGGTTGGCGACCGACTTCTCCGGCCACTACGGGGTCGGCGGGCCTTTCACGCCGCAACTCTACTTTGCCATTGCGGGACCTCGGTACTCCTTGCCGGTGGGCCGCTCCACTGTGTTCGTGCATACGTCAGCGGGCGTTATCGTTGCCAGCGGCGAGGTCATTGCGCAAACGTCGTCGAGCGCGGCATTCCTAACCGCATTGGGCGGCGGGCTTGACTATCCGATTCGCCAGCGGCTGGGTTGGCGATTCGGGGGCGATTGGCTGCATGGCGGATTCCAAAGCAACGACACGAACCAAATATCGCAGATTGTGAAGAATAATTTTCGCCTTTCAACCGGACCTGTCTTACGCTTCTGAACGATTGCCTGGCGGACAGGCGGACCAGCTTTCTTCAAGACGCAGAAAAGCCCGCCGTAGCGGGCTCTTATGCTTGCCTTGAATTGTCTGTTGCCGTACTTACTTGGTTGCCTTTTTCGCCGGGGCTTTCTTGGCGACTGCCTTCTTGGCTGGAGCCTTTTTGGCCACTGCTTTCTTGACGGCCTTCTTGGCGGTTGCCTTCTTCGCGGGAGCCTTCTTGGCGGTAGCTTTCTTCGCTGCTGCCTTCTTGGCGGGCGCCTTCTTTGTTGCCTTCTTAACTGCCAACGGTTTACCTCGTTTGATGGTTTTGCTGACGCTCTTCTTGGCCGCGGCCTTCTTGGCTTTGGCTGTTCCGCCCTTGGCGACAGCGGTTTTTGGTTTGACGGCGGACTTCTTCGTGGCCTTTTTTGCCACAACTTTCTTCGCGGGAGCCTTCTTGGCGGGCGCCTTTTTCACTGCAGCCTTCTTGGCCGGAGCTTTCTTCGCGGCCTTCTTCGCAGGAGCTGCTTTGGCAGCTTTCTTGGCTGGAGTTTTCTTGGCAGCCGGCTTGGCAGGCTCTTCGACGATTATGACAACGGCTTCTTCGACAACTCCCTCATCGTCGTCTGAGGAAGTGAGCACGCTGGAGGTTTCGATCTCTTCGTCTTCATCGTCGAAATCTTCTTCGTGATCGGGGTCCAGTTCCTGCGGCTTCCCCCCGGGGTCGCCTTCGCCCATCGCATACATCCTGAACACTTCTTCCATCCCATTGCCTCCAGCGGCTTCACGCTGACGTTGAATTAGTTTGCTCTTCACGGAATGCACACTTCCACTCCGCTCGCGGAAGCGATTCTATCAATAGCTTGCATGCTTTAGCTAGCAAAACACAAGTACGTAATGAGATGCCCGCATAACTTTTCTCGAATAGGAAGAAGTTTTGCGATGCGCGCAGTTACTTGCTTGCACGTTTCTTCTTCGCGGCGGAGGGTGCTGCCTTGTTCGAACTCGCCGTTGCACGCGGCCTCCTGGCGCGGCCGCTCTTTGGAACTGGCTCCCGGGAAGAATGGGGAGCTTGCGTTCGCGCCGTCCTTTTTTGCGGGGACGTGCTGGCGGAGGATTTACTTGAGCTGGCAACACCTCTGCGGCGGTTCGCGCGCGGCGTGGGCGATCCGATGGACGGTTCGGCGATATGCAGACGGCTGCCCGGGGCAACCTTGATGCCGGTCATTTTGTTCCAGCGCCGCAACTGGGTCAGCGAGACCCCGAAGCGGTCGGCAATCGTCACAAGGGTATCGCCGCGGCGTGCTGTGTAGAGCAGCAAGTGCGTAGATGCTGTTGCCGGCGGAGCAGCAGGCACCACGAGTGCCTCCACCCCCTGCAGGCTGTCTGAACCGCGCAGTTGATTCACCTCGGCGAGCTCGGCCTCGGTGACGTGGAACTCGTGTGCCACCGAGCCCAAAGTGTCTTCGGCACCGACGCGGTGGTAGCGCCAAGCGTTTCGCTTGCCCTCCGGCACGCTGGCGATGCGCTGCTCGTAGAGGGTGGCCGTGCCTGCCGGGAGGTGCAGATCGAAAGGCGAATCGGGGGGAGTGACGGAGCGCAGCAGACTCGGGTTGAGGGCGATCAGTTCGTCAACCGGCGCGCCCACGATGTCCGAGACGAGGCGAAGATCGACGGAATAATTCACCGTGACCGTGTCGGTTAGAACCGGCGGATCGAGGGTCACATCGTCGAACCCATACTGCGTCGGATTATTGGCGATGATGATGGCGGCAAGAATCTCCGGTACGTAGTTCTTGGTTTCGCCAGGAAGATTATTGCGTCGATAGAGTTCCCAGAAATCGGCATAGCCGGTTTTTTGCACCGCCTGTTGAATGCGCCCGGTGCCCCAGTCGTATCCGGCCATGGCCAGGTACCAATCGCCTAGCTGGTTGTAGATGAATTTCATGTAGCGGGCGTAGGCGCGCGTGGACTTTTCCGGATCGAAGCGCTCGTCGACGTAGCTGTTGAACGCCAGTCCGTAGGAGGCATCGTGGGGCATGAATTGCCACATGCCGCCGGCCCTGCCGCCGGACCTGGTTCTGGGACCGATGGCTCTGGGATTGAAACCCGATTCGGCAACAGCCAGGTAAATCAGATCCTGGGGCACGCCTTCTTCGGCCATCACCCGCTGAATCATCGCGCGATAGCGGCCGGCTCGCTGGAAAGAGTGCAGAAGAGTGTTATGGCCCTTCTGTGTGTAGGCGAAAAACTTGATATACGCGGCCACATACTCGTTCACGACGAGAGGAAGATCCGATTTGGTGGTGGCCAGGTCGGCCTTGGCCTTGGCTACGATGTTCGGATCGACTTCAAAGGTCACATCGCTGGCGACATCGGCGGGAGTCGGCTCTTCCTTGGGAACAAACCCGTTGCCCTGCTTCAGAGCTTCCATTTCGAGGGCATTCACTCCGTCGAGAATGCGATCGAACTCATCCTGCAATTGCGGATCCGCCTTGATATCGATGCCGCTGGTGAGCATGAGATCGACAGCACGGTCGAAGTCCACCTTGGCATCCGCAAGGTTCCCTTTGCGGTAGGCGCTCTGACCTTGCGCATAGGCCTGCTCCACCAGTTTGATGAGCTGACGAACTCGCGGCTGTTCCGCTGGTTGAACCGGAGTCACAACCGCGGCCGTTGGCTGGGACGGCTGCTGCGGTTGCAGCACGGGCGCCGTGGCTTGGGGCTGCTCTCCCTGGATTGGTTTGCCCGTCTGCGTCGGAGTGCAACCGGACAGGAAAGGCGCAACCAGGGTGACGCAGAACAACCGATACCGATGAGAGCTTGATTTCATGAGCTGTTGGAAGCTTCCCGATGTCAGACCCGGGATGGGAAACCCTTAGCCGATGATAAGCTATGACCTGGATGGACCGCGCCCAGGAATGGGGTGCGGCCCCCCTTTGCCAACCCCGCATGGACGCTCGCCTCCTTCGCAACTTCGCTATCATTGCCCACATCGACCACGGTAAGTCGACACTGAGCGACCGTCTCTTGGAATTGACAGGCTCGGTCACCGGTCGCGAGATGCAGGCGCAGATTCTCGACGACATGGACCTGGAGCGGGAGCGGGGCATCACCATCAAGGCACACGCCGTGCGCATGATGTACAAAGCCCAGGATGGCATTACCTATCAGTTGAACCTGATTGATACTCCGGGCCATGTGGACTTCAGCTACGAGGTATCGCGTTCGCTGGCTTCGTGCGAGGGTGCGCTCCTTGTGGTCGACGCCAGCCAGGGCGTGGAAGCGCAGACTCTGGCCAATGCCTACCTGGCCATCAATCATGGCCTTGAGATCATACCGGTGATCAACAAGATCGATCTGCCTTCGGCGGATATTTTGCGTACGCAGGAGGCAATCGAGAAGGCGGTCGGCCTGGATGCGACCGACGCGATCCCCTGCAGTGCAAAGACAGGGCAGGGGGTGGCCGAGATTCTCGAGGCCATTGTGCACCGGCTTCCTCCACCCACAGGCGATCCGGATGCACCCTTGCAGGCGCTGATCTTCGACTCCTGGTTCGACGCCTATCGCGGTGTGATCGTGCTGGTGCGCGTGATGCAGGGCACGATGCGCAAAGGACAACGGATCCGGCTGATGTCAAATGGCAAATCATTTGAAGTCGAGTCGATGGGTGTATTGATGCCCAAGCCGGTCGAGATTGGACTGCTCACTGCGGGCGAAGTGGGCTTTTTTGCAGCCACTATCAAGAATGTGGGCGATACCAAGATCGGCGATACGGTGACCGACGAGGCGCGGCCCGCGGCTGCGCAGTTGCCGGGCTTTGAAGATATCAAGCCGATGGTTTTTGCCGGACTTTACACCGTCGACTCGCACGAGCACACGCTTCTACGCGACGCCCTTGAGAAGCTTCGCTTGAACGATTCTTCTTTCTTCTTTGAACCGGAGAGTTCGGTGGCGCTGGGCTTTGGATTCCGCTGTGGATTCCTCGGGCTGCTGCATATGGAGATCATCCAGGAGCGCCTGGAGCGGGAGTACGAGCTTGACCTGATCACGACCGCGCCCGGAGTCCGCTACCACATCACGCTCACCGACGGCAGCGTGCTGGAGGTCGACAACCCCTCCCGCTGGCCGGAGCCCACGAACATCGACACCATCCGCGAGCCGGTTATTACGGCCAAAATCCTTACCAACGAGGAGTATGTGGGCGGGATTCTCAAGCTGGTTGAGGAGAAGCGCGGGCGCCAGCTGAACTTCGAATACGTCACGCCGACGCGTGTGCTTTTGACCTACGAGCTGCCGCTGAACGAGATCGTGCTCGACTTCTACGATCGGCTGAAGTCGATTTCCCGGGGCTATGCTTCCCTCGACTATCAACTTGCCGGCGAATGGGAGTCTCCGATGGTCAAGATGGATATTCTGGTCTCCGGGGAGCCAGTGGATGCGCTCTCCATCATTGTGCACCGCGATTTCGCCTACGAGCGCGGCAAGCTGCTGGTGTCCAAGATGCGGGAACTCATCCCCAGGCAGCAATTTGAGGTCGCGATCCAGGCCGCAATCGGCGCCAAGATCATCGCCCGCGAGACGGTGGCGGCTTTGCGCAAGAATGTTCTGGCCAAGTGTTACGGTGGCGACATTTCGCGCAAAAGGAAGCTGTTGGAGAAGCAAAAAGAAGGCAAGAAGCGCATGAAGCGGATTGGCAAGGTCGACATCCCGCAAGAGGCCTTTTTAGCCGTGCTGCGCGTAGGGGAAGATCAGCAAAAGTAAAGGTTTCGCCGTTACCAGGTGGATGCTCTTGTCATCTGCTGTTCATTCTTAACTGTGGAAACCCTCTAGAAGAGGGTGTGGCCGCAGGGATCTGGAGATCTGCCTGTCAAGGACCGAATGGCAACAGCTATATCGCAGATATAAAATAAGTTATATCGTATACCAGAAATCCAGGTGGAATGGCAAGAGGATAAAAAGGGCCGAAGGAATAAAACCCCGGCAAGTAATCCACACTTTTTTCCACAGCGCAGCGCATTTCAGCCGGATTTATTTCGCGTCGTGTATGATCCACGATGCGCAGTTTGTGATAGGCGCTAGCCCATTCTCAGAAACAGCTTGGCGATGGAGTTCCAATTGAGCGAATTTGCGGCTTTTTTCGACGGCGGCTGGGACTCGAGGCGATGCCCCAAAAGCGGAAAGCCCGGCGGAAATCGCTCAACCTGAAGGTCCATCAGGTTGAGCGTTCTGCCTAGTGGGCTGCGGGCGCCTTGGCGGCCGGCTTGGCTGCTGGAGCCGCCGCGCCTCCAACGGGAGCAGGTACACCCGATTTTGCGTTGTAAGCCTCGACAATTGCCTTGCTGATGTCGGTGGAGGGCTGGGCAAACAGAATCGGATTCTGCTGCTGTGAGACATCGAGCACCAGGGTGTATCCCTGCTGCTGCGCGTAGCTGGAAAGAACGTCGTAGACCTTGGATGCGAGAGCGCCGTACATCTCCTGGGCTTCCTGGCCGCCTTCGTTGCGCAGATCTTCGGCATCCCGCTCGAGTTTCTTCTTCTTTTCGTCGATGGTGCGCGCTTGCGAGGCCTTGGCAGCGTCGCTGAGGGTTGCGCCCTGCGCCTGCAACTGCTTGGTCAGGCTCTCGATCTCGTCGTTCTGCGCCTTCAACTGGCTTTCTTTCGGCTGATACTTCTTTTGCAGGTCAGCGAAATTGCGTTGTCCCTCGTTGGTCTGGGCAACGGCGGCCTGGAACGAGATCACGGCGATCTTCGCTGGGCCGGCAGGTGCTGCAGCGGCGGGCTGGGTTTGGGCAACTGAGCTCAGAGCAAAGCCCGAGGCCAGCAAAGTGGCGACTGCAAAAGAACGCTTCATGTGAATGGGAAACTCCTTCAAGTTCCGGTGGCGAATTTTCACGGCGGCTGCCACGCGCGACGGCGAGATCAAGCCGGTGACTCCTGAGCAACCTCACGGTCCTTACCAACCCAGCGACAAAGCCGGAGAGAGTCAAGATGCGGAAAAGACGCGGACGGAGACTTCGGCGGAACAGTATGGATTATATGGGTGGCGCAATCGGAGCGTCAAACCACGTTCGCGGCCCTAGCAACGGTTGACCAGACCCTTGGCCAAGCCCGCGTGGCCGCAAGAAGAGTCCGCAAGAGCGCGCTATCCCAATGCCTCCTGGCCTTCCAATTGCATCATCAGCTCTTCCCACTCGCCCGTGTAGGCAGCCAGTTGGGTGCGGAGGTCTTCGGCGAGCGCGGTCAGGCGGCTGGTTTCAGCGGAGGAGACGTAGACGGACAATTGTCTCTCGGTATGGGCGATGGCTGCCTCGATGCGCGGTGTCTCCTCTTCCAAAAAGGCAACGCGCTCTTCCATCTGCCTTTGCTTGATGGGGTTAAGGCGTTTGGGGCGATCTTTCGCGCTTCCAGCCGATCCGGTGACGGCGTCTGCCGACGGTTCGAGGGCCAGCGGTGGCGCGGAGGAGACTCCGCCATTCTGCAGCTCGCTCCGTCCACCAGCTTTCTTGCTTGGATCGGCAACGACCGCTATGGGGGACGCCTCTCCGAGGACTTGCGATTCCTTGCGGCGCAGGTAGTCTTCGTAATTGCCCTCGTGACTGGTGACGGAGCCGCACCCCACTTCGAGGACGCGGGTGGCGAGGCGGTCGATGAAGTAGCGATCGTGGGAGACAAAGACCACGGTTCCGGAAAAGGCGGCAATGGCCTCAAGGAGTACGTCTTTGGCACGCATGTCGAGGTGATTCGTGGGCTCGTCGAGGAGCAGGAAATTCGACGGCGAGACCAGAATCCGCGCCAAGGCGTAGCGATTACGCTCGCCGCCGGAAAGCACACCGAGGGGTTTGAAGACATCGTCGCCGCGGAAAAGAAAACAGCCCAGCAGCGAGCGCAGTTCGGATTCGGGAACCTTGATGGCAGCGCGGCTGATGTCGTCCAGCATGCGCATGTCGCCGTTCAAGACCTTGTACTGATCCTGCGCGAAGTATTCGCTGAGCACGTTGTGACCCAGCTTGACACGGCCCGAGGTCGGGGTCTCGTCACCGGTCAAAAGGCGAATGAGGGTCGATTTGCCTGCGCCATTGACGCCCACTAAGGCGATACGATCTCCACGTTCGACGGTAAAGCCAACGCGATCAAGTACCTGCTTGTCCCCGTATAGCTTGGACAGGTTCTCAGCTTCCACAACGGTGCGGCCGGAAGGCGGAGGCTGAGGGAACTTGAAGTGAATGACCGGCTCTTCCTCGGGGATTTCAATCCGCTCGATCTTTTCAAGCTCTTTAATCCGGCTCTGCACCTGTTTCGCTTTGGTGGCCTGGGCACGGAAGCGATTGACGAATGCTTCGAGATGCTCAATCTGGATCCGCTGGTTGCGGTAGGCGGATTCCAGTTGGGTGCGCCGCTCGTCTTTCTGGCTCAGATACTTGGTGTAATTGCCCTGGTAAATGTTCAGGCTCTTGTTCCAGATCTCGACGGTGCGGTCGATGGTGACATCGAGAAAATAGCGGTCGTGGGAGATGAGGATGTACCCGAACGGATAGCTCTTCAGATAATCCTCGAGCCAGTTGCGGGTCTCCAGGTCAAGGTGGTTGGTGGGTTCGTCGAGCAAGAGGAGATTGGGTTTGGCGAGCAACAGCTTGGCCAAGGCGATGCGCATCTGCCAGCCGCCGCTGAACTCCTCGGTCTGGCGCTTCCAGTCTTCCTTTCCAAATCCGAGGCCAGTGAGCACGCCGCCAACCTGTGCATCGAGCGCGTAGCCGTCCAGGGCCTGGAATCGCTCCTGCAGCATGGAAAATCGTTCGGCCGCCGCTTCGTACTCTGGCCCGGAGTGCTCCAGGATGCTCAGTTGTTCGGCCAATCGCTCGATCTCAATTTCCATATCGCGCAGTTGGTCGAAGACGGAGAGGCATTCTTCAAACACGGTGCGGCCGGTGAGGCTGAGCCCTTCCTGTGGCAGATAGCCCAAGCTCATGCCGCGTGTCTGCTGCAGACTCCCGTAGTCCAGTGACTCCAGCCCGGCGAGGACTTTCATGAGGGTTGACTTGCCCGTGCCGTTCGCGCCGACCAGCGCGGTCTTCTCCCGCGAGCGGATCAGCCAATTGGCCTCAAGGAAGAGAACGCGCGGTCCAAATCGCTTGCCGGCATTTTGCAACGAAAGCATACACACCTATTTTCGCAGAGCGCGGACCGGGGCTTCTCGCCCAACGCACAGGCCCGCGTCACCTTCCGCTCCGAGGTGGCTCCAATTCGACCTCATCGATCCGGGGAGGCAGCATGGTTTGGCCAGAGCCCATTCAAGCCCTACAATAAGGCCAGCATCCGGGCCTGTAGCTCAACGGTTAGAGCAGGGGACTCATAATCCCTTGGTTGGGGGTTCGAATCCCTCCGGGCCCACCATATCCGCATCCTGACCGTGTCGTTCCAGCTTGAGCCCCATGATGGACTTGGGGGGCTCCCAATCACATGGGCATATCATCCGGAGTCAGGCATGGGGGTTTGACCCAGCTAGGGTGAGGCTTTAGGATGGGGCGCGACTCCTATGCGCAGAACAACCAGGACCGCAGCCTTCTTCGTTGCATTTCTTCCTGCATTCACCTTCGCCCAACCCGGCCGGAACCCGGTTGTGATTTCGGTCGATGCCGCTCTCCCCGGAGCGGCGATTTCTCCGTCGATGTTCGGCATCTTCTTCGAAGACATTAACTTTGGCGCGGACGGCGGACTTTATCCGGAGCTCGTCAAGAATCGGTCGTTTGAGTTCCAGGAGCCGCTGACCGGTTGGCATGAAGTGATGGGCTACAGCGAGAAGGGAATCGACCGTCCCAAGGGTGAGCTGGGCGTACATTCGGAAGACCCGCTGTACCTCACGAATCCGCATTACCTGCGCGCGCGGGCGTACGAACCCGGATACTCGTTTTACAACACGGGTTTTCGCGGCATGGGTGTAGAGAGCGGTGCGGAATACCGGTTCTCGGCGTATGTCAGGAGCTCTGGACCGAAGGCGTTGCGCGCTACCGTGACCGATGAGAAGGGCAACGTCGTGGGAAGCGGAACCCTGGAAGGTTTCGACGGGCATTGGAAGCACTACCAGACGGTCATCCGCATGAGCACGAGGGAACCGCATGCTCGCCTGAACCTGATCGTGGAAGAGAAGGGTTCGATCGATTTGGACATGGTGTCGCTCTTTCCGCTGGACACCTGGAAGCACCGCGAAAACGGATTGCGCAAGGATCTGGTGCAACTCCTTGCCGATATGCACCCCGGGTTTCTCCGTTTTCCCGGCGGCTGCATTGTGGAGGGCCGGCTGTTGGCGGGGCGTTATCGCTGGAAGACCACAGTGGGCGATATCGCCAAAAGAACGACGATCATCAACCGATGGAACAACGAATTCGACCAGAGGCCGGCGCCGGACTACTTCCAGTCCTTCGGACTGGGGTTTTACGAGTACTTCCAACTGGCGGAGGACATTGGCGCAAAACCATTGCCGATTCTCAACTGCGGCATGGCCTGCCAGTTCAATTCAAGCGAAACGGCGGCTCTCGACCAGCTCGACGAGTACGTTCATGATGCACTCGACCTGATTGAGTTTGCGAACGGCGATGTGGATACCCCGTGGGGCAAACTGCGAGCCGAGATGGGACATCCCGAACCGTTTCACCTGACCATGATCGGGGTGGGGAACGAGCAGTGGGGACCACGCTACGTGGAGCGGTACAAGATATTTGCGGCGGCGTTGAAAGCCAAACACCCGGAGATCAAGCTGGTTGTGGCCGCCGGACCCGCGCCATCTGGAGAGCCGTTCGAAAGCATGTGGTCCACCTGGCGGGAATTGCACGCGGACATCGTGGACGAACATTACTACATGAGTCCGGAGTGGTTCCTCTCCAACACCGGCCGCTACGACCACTACGACCGGTCCGGTCCCAAAGTCTTCGCGGGGGAGTATGCGGCGCAAAGCGTCCAATCGACGAGTGCTGACAACCGCAACAACTGGAAGACGGGTATTTCGGAAGCGGCGTTCATGACCGGGCTGGAACGCAACGGCGATGTGGTGCAGATGGCCTCATACGCGCCCCTGCTGGCGCATGTGGATGCGTGGCAATGGAAGCCGGACGCGATATGGTTCGACAATCTGCGTTCCTTCGGCACCACGGATTACTACGTGCAGAGGGTGTTCGCCAGAAACGTCGGGAACCGGATTGTGCCGGTTACGCCGGAGGGCGTCGACGGACTGTACACGAGCGCAACGCTGGATGAGAGCAGGCACCAACTGATCCTGAAAGCCGTCAACTACGCGGCGAGCGCCCGGTCGACGGAGATCCGAATCAACGGGATCGAGCCGTCCGGAGTCATCAAGGTCACAACGCTGGGAAGCACCGATCTCGGCGCCGAGAACAGCTTCGAGCACCCGACAGCGGTTTCGCCGGTGGACTCAAACCTGGAGGTGCATGCGGGGACCATTCCGGTGGAATTGCCCGCCTATTCAGTCACCATCTATCGGATTGCTTTCCAATAACTGAATAGAGACCCCGGCCGGAAGTGGCACTCAGATACGCAGGAAGATCTTGCGGCGGTACATCCAGAACAGGATGAGCCAGTAGGTGAGCATGACGGCGATTCCCAGCATCAGGGGTTCCAGTCCTGGTCCGAAGATCTGGAAGAGGCGATCTCCCAGGTTGATGTGCAGGCTTTCCTTGATGAAGTCTTCCCAAAGATGGGCGATGAGGTAGGCGGCGATTGAGTTCATGCCGACCACCACGAGCGGGAAGGCCCAGCGGCGGTATCCCTTCACGTCGATCACCCAGGAAAATGCAGCAAGAAAGAAGAAGCACACGCCGCCACTAAAAAGCGTCCATGCGGGTGTCCAGATGCGCTTGACGATGGGGCAGATGCCGGTGAAATGCAGTAGCAGCCCCGCCGCTGCGAACAGGACAGCGGCGATCAGGAACTTCTTGACGGGAATCTTTGGGGCGGCGGCGCGAAACCACTCACCGGCGCGAAGGCCGAGCAGGATGGTGCCGAGCGTGGGAACGAAGCTGAGCGTGAGATAACCTCCGCTGTTGTAAGCGAAGCGAGAGGCACGGGGCAAGAGGTTCAGGAACCAGACGTCGAACGCCTGGCCGAGGTTGCTGTTCTTGTTCCAGTGGGAGGCAAACCCAGTGAAGTTGTAGCGCCAATCGGCAGGAACTCCAACCGCAGCCCAGTTGAAGTTGGGACCCGGAGCTGGATAGAGCGCCCAAGCGAGCCAGTAGGCAAAGAGGATTGCCCCAAACGCGGTCCATTGCCAACGCGGACGACAGTGCGCCAGCAGAAACGCGAACGTGTAGCCGAGGCCAATCTGGGTGAGCGTGTCTTCAAACGTGAAGTTGGTCTGGGTGCTGCCCGTGGAGCGAAGGAAGAAGCCCAGGAAGATGAGCCCCAGGCTGCGCCAGATGGTGTGCAGCAACTGCTTGCGGAAGGATTGCCCCTTGCTAGTGCGGCTGGCGATGGAATACGGAAGCGCCACGCCCACCAGAAAACTGAACCCCGGCTGAATGGTGTCGTGCAAGCTCATTCCCGACCATTCGACGTGCGTCTGGTTGTAGGCCAGGATGCGCCAGAACGTGCTGTTGGGGAAGGCTTGCCACACCTTCCAGAAGTTCATCACCTCGCCCATCATGAGCAGCATGACCAATCCGCGGTAGGCGTCTACGGCGATATTGCGCGGCGAAGCGGAGTGTGTGGGCTGCCGTGTCTCAACTTTGTCAAGAGGCTGTGGGCTTATCGTGGCCTGCATGGTGTCTCACTCCGTGCCGGAGGCACGTCTTCTGGAATCTCGTGGGAAGCGCATCCATTCGTCAGCCGAGGATGCAGAAGAACGTTAGCACAGGGAGAATCACGAAAGCCACAAAACTCTGGCGAGATCCACCTTGCACGAGGATCCCGGAGGCGACGCGAGGGCAGGTTGACGCAAGTGAAACGCTGTTCTAGACTCGGCACAAATCAAACACGCCTGCTCTGGGTCAAATCTGCGCGCAACGACCTATCTGAGTTGTATCCAACCGCATCTCTTGCCCAAAGGATCTAACCAGGAACTCATGAGCAATCTGAACCCCGATCCGACCATCGATCTTTCACGCAGGGATTTTCTGCGCTTGGGCGGAATTGCCGCCGTTGGCACCCACCTTCCGAGTCTTCACGCTGAGGCAGCGGAGTCGCATGCGGCCACGATGATCGGCGTGCCTTTCGCGGCTGTAAATCCTCGGATTGGCCTCATCGGTACGGGTGGACGTGGGACGAGCCTGCTCGAGAACCTGCTGGCCGCTGACGTGCGCGTCCTTGCCCTCTGCGATGTAGTAAGGGAGAAAGCGGAACACGCGCAATCTCTGGTAGTAAAAGCCGGGCAGAGTTCGCCAGAGCTCTATACCAGTGGCGATCACGCCTTCGAGTCCCTGGCTGCGCGCGACGACCTGGATCTGGTAATCGTTGCCACGCCGTGGAACTGGCATGTGGAGATGGCGGTCTCGGCCATGGAGCACGGCAAGCATGCAGCCGTCGAAGTGCCGGCGGCCACGACAATCGAGGATTGCTGGAAGCTCGTCGATACATCGGAGAAGACACGCCGCCACTGCATGATGCTGGAGAATTGCTGTTACGGCTACAACGAGACGCTAATTCTGCGCATGGTCCACGAAGGCCTTTTCGGCGACCTCTTGTATGGCGAAGGAGCCTACATCCACGACCTGCGCGAGGAGCTTTTTTCCAACAAGGGTGAAGGGCTGTGGCGGCGCACCGTGCATACGCAGCGGGACGGAAACCTGTACCCTACCCACGGGCTCGGGCCGGTGGCGAACTACATGGGCATCCAGCGCGGCGATCGATTCGATTATCTGGTTTCCGTGAGCACACCGCAGCGCGGGCTCGATCTCTATCGAAAAGCGCATTTGACGGAGTCGGATCCGCGGTGGGCCGAGCGCTATTTGGCGGGCGACATGAATACGTCAATCATCAAGACGGGAAATGGGCTGACCATCACGGTCAAGCACGATACGTCGAATCCGCATCCCTACGATCGCATCAACGTGATCGCTGGAACGAAGGGCGTCTTTGCCGACTATCCGCCGCGGATCTACTTCGATGGCCAGGCGGGCGACGAGGCATGGGCGGGAATTGATGCGTGGAAGGAACACCAGCATCCGCTTTGGAAGCGGGAAGGCGAGATTGCCAAGAAGCTCGGAGGCCACGGCGGCATGGATTACATCATGCTGTATCGGCTGATGCAGTGCATGCGCGAGGGGCTGGTTCCCGACATGGACGTGTACGATGCCGTGACGTGGTCGGCGCCCGGCCCGCTGAGCCGTGCCTCCGTTGCGTCCGGAAGCGCGCCGGTGCAATTCCCCGACTTTACACGTGGCTTGTGGAAGCAGCGCAGCGTGTCGCAGATTGCCACGCAGGTCTAAACAGTGTAGTCCCGGGCTTCATGGGTTTCCCACCCATTCCCGAGAACGAAGCGGAATGGATGGGGCACGGAGGTCTACAGCAAAAGGAAAAAAGCCCGAACTGCCGCCGGGTGTCCCCAGTCTCTCGCTCGCGTCTAGGGACCGGGGGACTCGCAGTTTTTCGTCTCACTCCATGCCGGCAAAGGGTTCTTCGAGCGAGGGGCTTTGCGGGGTGAAAAGCTCAGCCCCGGATTCAGTCACCAACAGATCGTCTTCGAGGCGAATGCCAAACTCACCCTTGATGTAGATTCCCGGCTCGTCGCTCAAGACATTTCCGGTCTGCAAGCGCGGGCTCAAGTCATAGCCGAACATGTTGTTCTTCACAAAATAGGGCCATTCGTGCCCGTCCATGCCCATTCCGTGGCCGAGGCGATGGGAGAAGTACTTGAAGCCCGGACCGTAGCCCCCGTCGACAATGATCTTCCGCGCCGCCGCATCCACGTCTGCCGTGGGGACGCCGGGACGAGCGGTTTCAAGCGCGGCGGCCTGCGCGCGATGCACGAGGTCGAAGACGCGCTTCATCTTGTCGGTAGCCTTGCCCAAGACGAAGGTGCGGGTGATGTCGGATGTGTAGCCCTCGACCAGGCAGCCGTCATCGAGCATGAGGATGCTCCCTTCCCGCAAAGTCTGCTGTTGGCGTGAGCCATGGGGAAGTGCAGTGAACTCGTCGATATTGAGGCTTGCCTCGCCTTCAAAGCCGACGCGTTCGTAAGCCGCATCGATCAGAGCATGGACATCGGCTGTTGTCATGCCCGGATGCAGCGACTTGGCCACGGCGCGATAGACGAGCAGGGTGGCATGGCAGGCAAGCCGGACGCACTCGATCTCATGGGGGTCCTTGATCATGCGGCAACCCGCCGTGACCGGCGAAGCACTGACGATAGTCAAATGCGGATTGGCGGCGCGAATCCCCTCAGCGAAGACGAACTTCATGTTCTCATCGAGGCCGACCGTTCCAGAGGAAAGGCCGCGGTCGGCAAGTCCTTTGCCGAGCGCGACAAAGGGACTCTCATCTTCCTGCCAGACGAGCACCTCCGCATCCTTGCCAAATGGCCCGGCATCGAGGATCTCGCGGGCCCGGCCTTCCTCGAAAGCGGGACACACCAGGAAAGGTTTGGCCTTGGCTGGCATGACCAATGCCCACAGACGCTCGCCGCCATTGAGCCGCAGATCGGCAAAATAGAGGGACGATTCGGTGCTGTTGGCAAGCACGATGGCGTCAATCTTGTGAGCGCTCATCAGCTGCTGCGCGCGCTCGATGCGGGCGAGGCGCTCCCCGTTTGTGAATGACCGGGCTTGTCCGGAGAGCACCGGGAGGGCGGCAATCGCGGGGGGCACGGGTATTGCCCCTTCGGCGCGGGCCACGCTTCTTCCACCTCCTGCCACGGAAACTGCGACGGCGGATGAGGCACTCAGAAAGCTGCGGCGAGAAAGCACATTCAATGGGATCATTTTCCTCCGTGGGGTGACGTGGGGAGTCGTCGTTCATTCAGAGTAACGCCCCACGGACCGGAAAAAGCGGCGCTGAACCCTTTCTTTCCCTCGCGAAGAGGCTCCCCGCTTAAAAGTGCCTGGCCCTTGTTCTCGCGAGGAAGACGCCCTATATTTTTCTTGCCGAAACCAAAGTGGCTGCGAGAATAGTGAAATGGCGCTCGAATTCACAACCTCATTTCTGAAGGATTCGCTGGCTGTATTTCGTTACTACAAGAGCCTTGGAGAGCATGCGATCGCCCAAGTCCCGGACGAACAATTGCTGGCCACACTGGACGAGGAGTCAAATTCCATCGCCGTCATTGTCAAGCACATGACGGGAAACATGCAGTCTCGCTTCACCGACTTCTTGACGAGCGACGGAGAAAAGCCCACCCGGCAACGCGACCTTGAATTCATCGAGCCGATTCGCGAGCGGAGCGATTTGATGAAGTCCTGGGATGCTGGTTGGGCGGCCCTGTTCGCCGCGCTTGAGCCGCTCCAGGACGAGGACCTCACAAGCACTGTGACCATTCGCGGCGAGGCCCACTCGGTAATGCAGGCGATCAACCGTCAGCTGGCGCACTATGCCTATCATTGCGGCCAGATCGTCTTTCTGGCAAAGCACCTCAATCACGCAAACTGGAGATCGTTGACCGTACCTCGCGGCCAATCGGAAGAGTTCAACCGTCGGGTGCGTGCGGGCCACGCGAGTCAACGATAGAGGCTTGCCGCGGACAGGCGCGGCGTGCCGAGTTTGGCAACAGGCAGCTTGCATCCGGCGGCGAGGGATCTCCATTTGGCTGTACCCTAAGCTTGAGATCCAAGTCCAGGGACCCGGAATGCCGGAACCGAGCGCGCCGTTCATCAAATCGCATCCCGAATACATCTACGGCATCGACCTGATTCGGTTTGCCTGTGCATTCGGCGTGGCTGCTTTTCATCTGACATGGAAGACGCCGGAAACCGCATGGTGGATGCCCGTCGGATGGGTGGGAGTCCAGGTATTCTTTGTGATCTCTGGACTGGTGATTGCCAACTCCGCGCACGGGGCAACTCCGCGACAATTCCTGACAAGCCGCTTTTTGCGCCTCTACCCTGCGGCGTGGTGCGCGGCTGCCATTAGCTTTCCGCTCCTGGTGTGGCAGTTTCCGAAGATGGGCGATCGACTGGAGCGGCTCTACTTTTCGCTCATCCTCTTCCCCGGTCCGTTCCTGGCCACTCCCTATTGGACTTTGCCGATCGAACTGGCCTTCTACTTCGTCGTGTACACCGTTGTGACGTTTCGCGGATTCAGGCATGCTCAATGGCTTGCGGCGCTCCTAATCCTTTGGGGAGTCCCATGGGGCTTCTGTTCTGGAATGAATGCATTCGGCCACACGCATTGGGCTTGGGTCGACTTCGAATACCTTTGGGGTAACATGTCGTTGCTGCGCTACGGGCCTTATTTCGGGCTGGGTATCTTGATCTGGCTTTTTAAGGAACGGCGGATCAGGAAATTGGGGCTGTTCCTGGCCGGCGTGGCAGTGTGCCTTGCCTTCATTGAGATTTACACAAAGACAATCTCGGTTTTGCCGGGTTTTGCGGTCGCACCCGAAGCCAACGAGACACCGTGGAAGCACTTAGCCGCGACTTGCTCCCTGGTCTTTGTCGTTGCCGTGGTTGCGATTCTTCTCGCGGTCAAGCTGAATGCGCGCTTCCCGCGGAACGCTGTGCTGCGGAGGATTACACGGCTGCTTGGCTTGGCGACGTATCCGTTCTACCTGTTGCACGAGAGGGTGGGTGATTTTGCAATTTACCAAGCCAATTGGGCGGGACTCGGACATCTTGCGAGCGTGATCGCTGCGCTGGTAAGCGTTGGAGCCATTGCGCTGTTGATCGCAAGATTCTGCGAGCCCGCACTGCGCCGGTTGTTGCAACACATTGGCCATACCCTGGACCCGACGCCGAAGGAGCCGGCGCTGGAAGCTTCCTAGATCCAACGACTCACTTCACTTTCGCTTCCGAAACCGAGAAAGCAAAACCAAAGCCCACCCTTGACCAGCGGTGGGCTTTTCGTTCGAGTCCTGGTTCTGCGTCTATCCGTTCAACTGTTCCTGCAGCTTGTTCAGGGTGCGATGCAGGTCCTTGTCGGCGCGGCGCTGTTCGTCGATTTTGCCGATCGAGTGCATGACCGTGGTGTGGTGCTTGTTGCCGAATTGGCGCCCAATCTCCGGCAGGCTCGCCTCTGTCATTTGCTTGGCGAGGTACATGGCGATCTGCCGCGGCACAACCACATTGCGTGAATTGTTCTTCTGCTTCAAGTCTGCGACGCGCATGCCGAACTGTTCGGCGACGGCGCGCTGAATGGCCTCAATGGTGATCTTGCGCACCTGCATGTCGATGAACTGCTTGAGGCATTGCTGGGTGGAGGCCAGCGTAATTTCCATGTGATTGAGCTGACACCAGGCGATGAGGCGCACGAGCGCGCCTTCGAGTTCGCGCACATTGGTACGCACATTCGAAGCAACGAACAGAGCGACATCCGTGGGTAGTTGAACTTGCTCGCTCTCTGCCTTCTTTTGCAGAATAGCGACCTTGGTTTCAAGATCCGGCGGCTGAATGTCGGCGATGAGACCCCACTCGAAACGCGAGCGAAGACGATCTTCAATTTCGGTAAGCTCTTTAGGCGGGCGATCGGAGGCGATCACGATTTGCTTCATGCTCTCGTGGAGAGCGTTGAAGGTATGGAAGAACTCCTCCTGGGTGCGCTCCTTCTGGGCGATGAATTGAATGTCGTCGATGAGCAGAACGTCCACGGTGCGGAAGCGGTCGCGAAAGCTGGTCATGCGATCGTTGCGAATGGACGTGATCATCTCGTTGGTAAACTTTTCCGCGGAGACGTAGGAGATGCTGGCCATGGGCTGGCGGCGCTTCACTTCGTGCCCGATGGCGTGCATGAGGTGGGTCTTGCCCATTCCGACGCCGCCGTAGAGGAAGAGCGGGTTATAGGCCCGCGAAGGCCGCTCGGCGACGGCGAGGGCGGCAGCGCGCGCGAACTGGTTGCCGTTGCCGATGACAAATGCGTCAAAGGTGTAGCGCTGGTTGAGCTGAGCCGCAGTGGACCAGTCGAACCGCTCCTGCTGTGGGTTGCGGGCAGGCGCGGGTGGAGGGGCCGTGGGCGCATGGGAAGGCACGGGACCGAATCCGCCATCGCGACGCTGCGGCGGAATGGAAGGGTCTTCTTCCGCAGTGACAAAGCTGACGTCGTCGAATTCCAGCGACTGCATGTCGATGGCTTCTTGAATTAAATCGCCATATTTATCGCCGATGTGTTGGAACTCGGGGGAGGGAACCCGCACGTACAGAGTGCGGCCTGCCGCGTGGCTGTATCGAGTGGGTTTGAGCCATGTTTCGAAAGACTGACGGATCACCTTTTTTTCGAGGGCCGCCAGGATTTGAATCCATGGATTAAGCATCGTTGCCTGGGGTGTTGCAAATGCCATTTGATTGAATCCTTGCCTGCGTCGCCTATTGTTTTTGCGGACTGGTTGATCCATCGCGGCTTGGCAATAAACCAGGGATGGCGCAAAGGGGTTGCTTTGCGTCCAGCCGCGAAAGTTCGATTGCTTGATGCCTCTGATCGGCCCCTGAAATCTTGGGTCCGGGACGTGGATAAAACCAATCCGTGGGACGCTGGGAAACTTTTCTTGAACGGTCCCGATAGTAGCACATTTAGACATCGTTGCAATGTCTCATTCACAGAACTTTTCGACTCACTTAGATAGTTGCACCACGCGTGGTGAAACTCAACTTTTGTAACTCTGCAGAGGGCTGCATGGGGATGATCACGATGGCGAAATCGCGTGGTTGAACCTCCCAGAGAACTGAAACGCGCGGCGCTAGCAATGGGCCAAAGTGTGCCCCTTTTTCGTGGTTGGATGCATGTTGCGCGTCAGGGCGCATTTCAAAGTTGGAAAGTCGGGTCGAGCGCAGGGCCGGAGGTGGCGTGGGGACAGGGCTGGATTCTGCGCGCAACCTGCGGTATACTTAAAACTTGCCGTCAAGGCGCAGATTTTCAAAAGACAAAAAAGACAACAGGAGCGCATTTCCATGCCCAAGCGCACATTTCAACCGAATCGCCGCAAACGCGTCAAGACTCACGGATTCCGCGCGCGCATGAAGACCAAGAGCGGCGCAGCCGTGCTGAGCCGTCGACGCGCCATTGGCCGCAAGCGTGTGGCCGTGAGCGCTGGTTTCCGCGACTAGGCTTTACTTGCCGTCCTGTTTGGGCCGGGAGGGAAGGCTGCAACTTCCATCCCAACTCAATTCTCCTTCCGGCACTCGCATGAGCCCTCCCCTCCCCGACGCGCAGTCTGCATTGCCCTCTCCTCCTTCCGTGCCCCTGGCGCCGACCCGCTCCATCTCTCGATCCGGCAAGTCTTCAATGACTGCGGTGCGTTTGAGAAAGCACGCGGACTACCAGCGGGCCTATGCGGGCAGCCGCAAACGTCAATCTTCCTCCATGAGCTGGTTTCTCGCGCGACAAACTCCTGCATTCTCAGGTGGCTCCCTCCCGGAGGGTCCACGCGTCGGACTGACGGCCGGCAAGGTACTGGGTAAGTCACATGAACGCAATCGCATCAAGCGCCGTGTGCGCGAGGCGTTGGGGAAGCATTTCGACTTGCTCACTCCTGGGTTCGATCTCATTCTGCATCCTCGGCGGATTGTGCTGACCCTTGAATTTGCGAAACTCGAAAGCGAGATTGTGCGTATTCTTCACCAGGCCGGGACGGAAGCGGCGCGCATGCCTTCGGACATGACGACGCCGTCAGGCCCGGGAGCGGTATGACGCGCGTTCTGCTTTCCCTGCTCGGCTTTTACAAACGCTGGCTTTCTCCTGCGCTGCACGCGCTGGGCCCAGGCGGATGCCGCTATTTGCCGACATGTTCGGACTACGCGGCAACAGCGATTACCCGCCATGGTCCGTTCCGGGGATCGGGCATGGCGATTTTACGGGTGTTACGGTGCCATCAGTTTGCCCGCGGAGGGATTGACGAAGTACCCCCGAAACGCGCCAACGCAGAGCATTCATCCATGAAGCCTTACGAACCATTACCATAGACAGAACAGGGGCCTGACGGCCACCTGCCCCAAGCGCCTGTAAACGGGCACTCGACGATAGGAAGTCATCTTTGGCAGAAATTCGCAATCCCAATCTACAGACACAGGGTCCTGGCGGCAGTCCCGGCGGCGGCGGCGGCGACATGCGCACCACCGTGGGTTTCTCACTCCTGCTGCTGGTGGTCCTGCTCGGCTATCAATACTTTTTCAAGCCGAAGCCGGTGACGACGCCGGCAGCAACGCAAACGCAGGCACAGACCGCGGCAACCGGACAGGGCGCCGCAGTCCAGCCGCAGACGGGTGCGGGCACACCGGGCACCTCTGCGACTCCTGCCGTTGCTGCGGCGTTGGAGACAGAGACCACGGTTGAGAACGAGCTGTACAAGATCGTGTTTACCAACCGCGGCGGACAGGTGAAGCACTGGATCCTGAAGAAGTACAGCGACACGGCGGGCAAACCGCTGGACATGGTGCAGCCGCAGGCGGCGGCCCAGTTCGGCTTGCCGCTGTCGTTGTTCACGTACGAGCCTGCGTTGACTTCGCAGTTGAATCAATCGCTTTACCAGACCACTGTGACTGGAGCGCAACCCTCGGCGACAGGGCTTGTTCTGGCTCCTACAACGCTCACGTTTCACTATGCCGCCAACGGCCTGGATGTGGTGAAGACCTTTCGCTTCGACTCCAGTTACGTGATCGACATCGAGGCTCAAGTTCTGCGCAATGGCAGCCCGGTTCGTTCATTGGTGCAATGGCCTGCGGGTCTGGGGGACATGGAGGAGTTTCTTCCTTCGTCCCTGACGCGGAGCCAGATACGGACACAGTCGTATTTCGCCTGGTCGCTCGACGGCAAGCAGGATTATGAAGCGGCTTCCAAAGTCAGCGGCAATGCCACGCTGGATCAGCCCTACGCGTATGCGGCGATCACAGATCTCTATTTCGCGTCGTCCTTTCTTCCTGCCGAGCCGGGTCGGGCTACGGTGGTGACGTTGCATAACAGCATCAACCTGCCCACCGACCTGAGCGATCCCAACAGCCAGAAGAAACCTGCCGACGTGCTTGGACTGGCCGTGGGCGACTCCAGTGGATACAACAAGCTGCGTTTGTTCGCTGGTCCCAAGGCGATGGATGTGCTGGCATCGATTCATGCGACGGGCGCGGACGGCAAGGCGACCGGGCAATCGCTGCAGCCGTTGATCCAGTTCGGCTGGATGACGATTCTGGCCACGCCTCTCTACTGGGTGCTGCGTTTTCTCAACGAGCATGGCGTTCCAAACTGGGGTTGGGACATCATTATCGTCACGGTGATCTTCAATCTGCTGATGTTGCCGACGCGGTTGATGATGATGAAGTCGTCGTTGAAGATGATGCGCATTCAGCCGAAGGTGGATGCGCTGAAGCGCAAGTATGCGCACCTGAAGGTCAGCGACCCCAAGCGCGCCGAGATGAACACGGAGATGATGGCGCTCTACAAGCAGGAGAACGTCAACATGTACGGCGGCTGCCTGCCGCTGTTGATCCAGATGCCGCTGTTTTTTGCTTACTACCGCGTGCTGGCGAACGTGATTGAGTTGCGCCAGGCCCAGTGGTACTGGCTGCACGATCTTTCGGTGGCCGATCCGCTGCACATTCTGCCGATTCTGATCATCGCCAGCATGTTCCTGGTGCAGTTCATCACGCCGTCGCCGGGGATGGATCCGAACCAGCGGCGGATGATGGCGATCATGATGCCGGTGATCTTCGGCTTCTCGATGTGGCACTTTGCTTCGGGCCTGGCTCTTTACTGGGGCACGGGCAACTTGATCAACCTGGGGATTCAGTTGACGATCAACAAGTCAAAGATGGGCCAGGAGATGCATGAGATCGCCGCAAAGCGTGCGGCGCGCAAGATAGGCGGCAGCGGCGGCGGACCCAAGACGATTGCCGGCAAACGCTAGCACCGGCTCGGCTTTGGGCCGCTTTGTTGATGGTGGATGTGAACAGCTCCACAGATTCACGAGAACCGTGAGTCTGTGGAGTTTGTGTTTGCAGGCTGTTGATGGGGAGCGGTTTGAAGGGCGCTCCACTCTTTCGCAGGCGAAAAGCGCGTTCGTTCTTTGCGATGGACGATGTTGGGTTGCGGACCGCGGCGGAGTGAAAAGCTACCGCAGATCCTTCTCAGGATGACAGGTTCTTGGAAATGTCAGCGACACTCTTGGTCATTAAGAAGATTGTGCTCCCTGCGGCCGTAATCACCGGCAACGTAGAGGGCTTTTTTTTTGCGCGGGTGAAGTGGCTGACCCCAAAGGGAAAGAAAGGGTGGTCGTCAGGCGACGGTGGCGGGTTGCTCCACGGGCCGTTTGATGGAGGACTCGCGATAGCCTTCTTTGGCCAAGTGTTGGCCCATCTGGGCATACATGGCGGGGTCCGTCGGCTGCCAGGTGCCGAGGCCGTCGACATAGCGGTTGTACATACAGAAGGCGGAGGCGATCAGAACGGTATCGTGAATCTCGAGATCGGTGGCGCCCTGGCGGCGAGCGGCCTCGATATCGGCGGTGGCCACGAGCTTGCCGTCGAGCTGCACCTTGCCGGCAATGACCAGCAGGGCCTTAAGCTTATCGCTGACGGGCGCGGATTGCGGGTCGCTCTTGACTTGTTTCACCACATCGGAGTCTCCGAGATGGCTGGCGGCTGCCGCTCCATGGCTTAACTGGCAGAACTGGCAGTTGTTGCGCGAGGAGACATAGGTGGCGATGAGCTCGCGCTCGCCGGGGGTGAGGGAGCTGGGCTCGTGGAGCAGGATGTGGGCAAGTTGGCGCATGGGCGCGGCGGTCTCCGGGCGGAAGGCGAATCCGGCGCTGATGCCGGGGAGGCCTTCGGGAAGTTGGATATGGGGCATGGAGTTCTCCTTGATCGATGGGGTCTTGGTTTCCCCGGTCTGAGAATCCAGACCGGGCGCACCCGACACACTATGCGTGGGCGGCTTCGGCGTGGGCGGCGAGGTACTCTTCGCTGACGGTGACATAGCCGTCGCGGGCGACACGGCGGCCTCGTTCGCGATAGAGAGCTTCGTCATCGGGCTGGTCGGTGCCCAGGCCATCGACGTAGCGGTTGTACATGCAGAAAGCCGCGGCGATGAGGACGGTGTCGTGAATCTCGAGATCGGTGGCGCCAAGCCGGCGGGCAGCTTCGACATCTGAAGAAGTCACCAGCTTGCCATCCTGCTGAACTTTGCCGGCGATGGCGAGGAGCGTCTTGAGTTTGGGGCTGATGGCGGCCTGGGTGAAGTCAGTCTTCACCTGCTTCACCAGCGCCTCGTCGCCGTTGAGGTGGGCCGCGGCGATCATGCCATGGATGCTGTGGCAATAGGTGGTGCAGTTGCGGCTGGAGACGTAGGTGGCGATCAGCTCGCGCTCGCCGCGGGACAGGGTACTGGGACCGGTGAGAAGGATTTCGACGAGAGCATTGAGGGGGCGGGCAGTTTCCGGGCGGAAGGCCATGGCGCCGCGGATGCCGGGCAGGTCGGGCGGGAGGGGAATGTGGGGCATGGGTTCTCCTTGATGGACGGGGTTCGCGATTTCCCCGCCTCGCGGCAAGAACAAAGGCGTCGCGAGGATGGGGCACCCGATACCCGGCCATGGTATCGAGTGCGACAGGAGGCGGCATCGACCTTTGGGTTGAGGAGTGCGAACCGATGGACGATGAAGTTCCGGGGAGCTTGAAGCTGGGATGAACCGATGCATCCCCGCAGAGTGGTGTATCGTCCAATTTATATGGCTACCGAGGTGAAATCGCCCACGATCAACGCGCCGCGCCCTGCGCCGGAGGCCGAGGAACTCTACCGCCGCTGGCTCCAGTTTCTTGACGATGAGTTTGTGCGGCATTGCGCGCCGGAGCGCCGGGCGGAGATTGTGCGCGACCAGCTCTACCAGATTTATGTAGGGCGCCCGCACGGGGGCAAGCTGAACCTGACGTTGACCAGCGAGCTTCCGGGCAACATTCTTGGTTTAGGCCTCGACTCCGCGAATATCACGCTGGAGGCGGAGTATTTCCAGGATGTGGACCGCGAACGCTATGCACGGCGCAAGCCGCTGCTTTGGTTCTGGCAGATGTTCGACCGTTCGCCGCTGGGATTGAACTTGTGGCTGGGTTTGCGGTTCCGCTGCATGCTGGGGCGGCACATCTTCGAGCACATGGGCACGGGGGTGAAGATTTTTCACGGCGTGGACCTGACGTATGGGTACAACCTGAAGATCGGCGATGGGGTGACCATCCGCAAGGGCGCGTTGTTGAACGACCGGGGCGGGATCACGATCGGGAAGAACGTGGTGATCGGGTCGTTTGCACGGGTCTATTCGCACACCCATGCGCCGGACAACTACGAAAAGGTGACGCCGGTAGCCACGGAGATCGGCGACGGAGCGCGGATTGGCAGCCATGCCATTGTGCTGGCCGGGCAGCACGTGGCGCCGGGCGAAACGGTGGGCAGCTTCCCCGCAGACCGCGTCTGATCGTGACGGTCTAAGCGTGCTAACCTGAGCTTTCTACCCGTGGAGAGAACAGGTTGCAACAGTCCGACTTTATCAAGGCCGTATTCGAATTTGTGATTTTGATCTTCTCGCTCTGCGTGCACGAGTGCGCGCACGCTTGGACTGCTTCCTATCTGGGCGACCAGACGGCACGGCTGCAAGGCCGGGTCACGCTGAATCCGATCTATCACGTGGATCCGGTGGGCACGCTGTTGTTTCCGGGGCTGGTGATTTTCGGGCCGTTCATCGGGCTGGGGTTCTTTAGCGGGATGCTGGTGGGCTGGGCCAAGCCGACGCCGGTGATTACGCGGAACTTCACCAAGATTCGGAGAGACGACAATCTGACGACCTTGGCGGGGCCTTTCTCGAACTTGCTGATTGCGCTGGTGGCATTTCTGATCCTGGTTGGGTTGTCCTTGTCGGGACCGGAAGGGCATCGGGCGGTAGTCTCGTCGTTCATCGGGGCGCTTTCGCCCGGAGGAGCGGCCATTTCAGAGCCGCTGCCTTTGCTGTGCAGCCTGGCGATCCTGATCAACCTGATGCTGTGCATCTTCAACCTGTTTCCGATTCCGCCGCTGGACGGCAGCCGGCTGGTGCGCAACGTCCTTCCCTACAATGCAATGCAGGCCTACGACCGGGTGCCGATTTGGATAAGCTACCTGATCATGATTTTTGTGGGGGGCTACATCATGCGTCTGATCCTGGGGCCGGCATTGGCCATTGTTTACTTTGCGCTGCGCGCGGTGTAAGGGACGGGA
>Ga0302319_10004209_pt1 | contig 29676 bp, 22 predicted proteins | sample Bog_T0_2_FD_203319 | JGI IMG/M metagenome (GOLD analysis project Ga0302319, IMG submission 203319) | Peat permafrost microbial communities from Stordalen Mire near Abisko, Sweden - Bog_T0_2 | ecosystem: Environmental > Terrestrial > Soil > Wetlands > Peat | place: Sweden: Abisko, Stordalen Mire... | reverse complement strand
GCGGTCGCCGATGATCGCGTTCTACGCCGCCGGGGTCGGCGTCATGTTCCTGCTCTTCACGGCCAGCGCCACAGGGGGCTCCCTCCTCGACGAGGCCGAATGCGGCGCCCTGGACCGCATCCTGAGCGCGCGCGTCAGCATGACGACGCTCCTTGCCGGCAAACTGACCTACAACTCGCTTCTGGCCTCGTCCCAGCTCGTCATCATGTTCCTGTGGGCGGCCCTGGTCTTCCACCTGGACCTGTTCACCCACCTGCCCGGCTTCTTTGTCATGACGATTTCAACGGCCGTGGCGGTGGCCTCGTTTGGATTGTTGCTGGCGAGCCTGTCGCGCACCCGCGCGCAGCTCGGCGCCATCGGCACGCTGCTCATCCTGACGATGTCGGCCCTGGGCGGAAGCATGTTCCCGCGGTTCCTCATGCCTGAGGCGATGCAGAAGGTGGGCCTCATCACCTTCAACGCCTGGTCGATCGACGGCTACACCAAGGTGTTCTGGCGCGACGAGCCCGTGACCCACCTCGGCCCCCAGGTGGGCGTGCTGGTCGGCAGCGCCGTCGTCCTGTTCCTCCTCGCACGCCACTTCGCGAAGCGCTGGGAGCACACCTGAACCCTCACGGCGTGGCGGCAGGTTCACTCCGCCCTCAGCGCCACGATCGGATCCACCTTGGTCGCCCGCCGGGCCGGGATGAGGCAGGCCGGGGCGGCGACGGCACCGAGCACCACGACAACCGCCGCAAAGGTGAGGGGATCCGTGGGGCTGATGCCAAAGAGCAGGGAGGCCGTGAGCCTCGAAAGCAGCAGCGCCCCACCGAGACCCAGGACAGCCCCAATGGAGATCAGCAGCCCACCGCGGGCCAGGATCAGCCTGAGCACGTTCCCGGTCTGCGCCCCAAGGGCCATCCGGATCCCTATCTCCCCCGTGCGCTGGGTCACGGCATAGGCCATCACGCCGTAAAGGCCTATCGAGCACAGGAACAGGGCGACGGACGAGAAGACGACCAGCAGGTACATCGTGAATCGCTGGCTCGAAATTGAATTTTCAACCAGGTTCCCGAGGGATTGAACGCCGTCCACCGGCAGATCGGGATCGACCGATGCGATCGCCGTGCGGACAGAACCAGCGCTGGCCATGGGCGAGGCCTGCCCTGTGCGGAGGACGATGGCCATGAAGGGGTAGGGCTGCTGGTCAAAGGGCTCGTACATCTGGTCCGGTGCCTCTCCCGACAGTCCGTATTGCTTCACGTCGGCCACCACGCCCACGATTTCCCTCCATGCCTGGGGTCCGCTGTCGATGTTGATCCTCTTCCCGACGGGGTCCTGCCCCGGAAAGTATTCCCGGGCGAGCTTCTCGTTGATGATCGCCGCGCGCGGAGCCTTGGCCGAGTCCCGCTCCGAAAAGAACCGCCCGCGTATCAGCGGGATGCCCATGGCCCGGAAATAATCCGGCGTGATGGCGTAGTAGTTGGCCGACTGGTTATCGCCGGGTCCCGGCGGGGGCCTGCCGAAGATTTCAAAGGTGAGGACGTAATCGCCCGAGAAGGGAATGACGTTCGAGGCCCCCGCATGCTCGACGCCAGGGAGGGCGGCCATGGCCGACACAGCCTGCCGCAGGAACTGGGCCTGCAGATCGTTCGAGCCGTATTTCTTGCCGGGAAGCGAGAGCTGGACGAATTGCGCGTGCTCCGGCTGGAAGCCTGGTTTCACGTGCTGCAGCGCCACGATGCTCCGGACAAGCAGCCCCGCGCCCACCAGGAGCACAATGGCCAGTGAGACTTCAGCGACGACGATGCTGTCGAGCAGGGCATGCCGGCGACCGCCCGAGCCACGGACTCCCTCCTTCAAGGCTGAATTCGAGTCGACCTTCATGGATTGCAGCGAAGGCGCCAAGCCAAAGCCCAGCCCGGTCGCCAGGGCAAGGAGGCTCGCGAACCCGAGCGCCATGCCATCCAGGGACACTTCGCCCGTGCGGGGCAGGTTTCCCGGGGCGAAGGCGATCAGGAGCTTCAGCCCCCACTGGGACGCGAGAACCCCCAGGCCCCCCCCGGCGACCGATAGAAGCAGGCTTTCGGTGATAAGCAGCCTCAGGATGCGCCCACGGCCCGCACCCAGCGCCGTCCGGATCGCCATCTCCTTCGAGCGGGTGACGGCCCTTGCTATGAGGAGATTGGCCACATTGGCGCAGCTGATCAGCAGGAGCAGGCCCACGGCCCCGAAGAGGATGTAGAGCGACGGTCGAATGTCGCCCACCACGGAGTCGAGGAGCAGGCTGGGCTTGGCGCTCCACCCCTTGTTCGTATCGGGGTACTGCGTGGCCAGCCGCGCGGAGATCACGGCCAGCTCGCTCCGGGCCGTCTCAAAGGTCACGCCGGGCTTCAGGCGACCCAGCGCCGCCAGATAGTGGCCGCCATGCTGCTGCCTTTCCCCGGCCCCATAAACCGCGGGCATGTAGACTTCCGGGCCGTATCCGATGATGTAGTGGAAGCTCTTGGGCAGGATGCCGATGATCGTCACGGGGCGGCCGTCGAGGTGGACCGTGCTTCCGACGACCTCGGGGCGCCCCCCAAACCGGCGCACCCACACTTCAAAGGGAAGGATGGCCACGGCGTCATGGCCCTCGCTTTCCTCCTGGGGGAGGAAGTCCCGGCCAATGCCAGGATGCACTCCCAGTGTGGCGAAGAAGTTCACGGTGACGAATGCCGTGAAGAGCCGCTGGGGATCGCCCGAGCCCGTCAGGTTGACCGTGCCGAATTTGAGGGCGGCGAGATTCTGGAAAACCGTGCTCTGGCTCCTCCAATCGAAGAAGTTGCCGGGTGCCACCGAGAATTCCGGAAACTGCGGAGGGTCCTGCTCCCGGATCAGGATCAGCTGGTGGGAATCCGGATAGGGCAAAGGCCGGAAGAGCACGCTGTTGATCACGGAAAACATGCACGTGCAGGCACCGATGCCCAGGCCGAGAGTGAGCAGGGCCACGGCCGTGAACCCGGGGGATTTGAAGAGCTGCCGGATGGCGAATCGAAGGTCGGAGAGCATGGGGGAGGGTAAGTAGCCCGGTTACTGTTGCAGCCGGCATGCCAGCCCTGTGGCGCCTTGCTATCATATTATCGATGAGAGGATTAAAACCATCCGCGGTAGCCCCGGTGGCGGCGGCTGTGGCGAAATCGAGACCGCGGCATCCCATAAATGGGAGGACGGGAGGCCGTCGCTTGACGGCCCTCCAAGATTGTGACACATTGTGTCACATGACAAGCATCACGATTCGGCAGCTCCACGAGGCAACCGGCCGCTGGGTGGCGAAGGCGGCCGAATCGGGCGAACTTCAGGTCACGAAGCGGGGGCGGGTTGTGGCGAAGATCCTCCCCGCCTCGGCGCCGGCCGAGATTCCGTATTTCGCCAGGCGCAGACTCCTGCCGGCCTTCAGGGCCGCCAGGCTCCGGGGCGGCCGCGATTCAACTTCGGGCATTGCCGAGGAGCGCGACCAGAGGGTCCCGTGATCTATTTCGATACAAGCTACATAGTCCGCCTCTACTTTGAGGATCCCGGGTTCGAGGCGGTGAGACGCCTCGCATCCTCCGACCATGTCTGCTGCGCCGAACACGGGCAGGCCGAGACGATGGCGGCATTTCACCGCAAGTTTCGGGAGCGGGCGATCACCGCCAGGTCGTACCGGGCGCTGCTGGCCCAATACGAGGAGGACAACAGGTCGGAGGCCATCCGTTGGCTGCCTGGCGGCCTTGATGCCCTGTCGAGGGTCCGGCAGGCCTACCGGGACCTGCCTCCCGACATCCCCCTCCGGGGCGCGGATGCCCTACACCTGGCGGTCGCCGCCGTGAGCGGTCAGCCGGCCGTTTTTTCCAACGACTCCCATCTGCTCGCCGCCGCGAGGTATTTCGGGCTGACGGGAGAGAACGTCATCGCGAAACAATAGCCTACCGCGCCTGGCCGATCTCCGCGAGCAGCTCCGCAAACCAGGGCGTCTTCGGATCGAAGGGCTTTCCGCCCTTGATCCTTCCGAATTCGATGGCCCTGAGCACCCCGCCGCGGTCCTCGTCGTGTCCGATGACACCGCTCTCGCGCCGCAGGGCGCATTCGACGGCGAGGTCCACGCATCCCTTGATCAACCGGAGATCCTCGGCGTTCGCGGCGGCGGCCCGCGCGTAGTATCCGCTCTTCTGCACGAGCACCTTTTCCGCGCCGATCATCCTGGCAAACTGCTCGCCGAACCACTTTCCCGGGTTGATGGCGTCGAGCTTCACATGCCCGAAGGCGTCCCGCGGCACCTCCTGCCCCTTGGCCTGCATCTCAGCGACTATGCTCGAGACACCGGCCCCCTCGGAAACGAAGAGATTCACATTGTCCAGGCGCTCCATGACGGCCTTCAGGCGGGCGGCTTCCGCCGGCACATTGAGCTCCATCTCGGGGATGTAGACCCCGTGGACGTCGAGCCTGTCCCGGGACAGCCCTATTCCCGGCACCCACTCCTGGCGGGCGAGCAATTTCCGGTAATCGCGCGCGGTGGCGGCCGTGAGCCAGCCGCAGTTGCGGCCCATGACCTCGTGAACGATGAGCATGCGTGGGTTGGCCCCGTGCTCGGCCACCACGTTGGCGAAAAAGCCGGCTCCCTCCTCGGCCGCGGTCCACGCCCCCAGGGACTGCCGGATCGGGTAGACGTCGTTGTCCACGGTCTTCGGCAGGCCGATCACCGTCAGCCCGTAGTTGTTCTTCGCGAGGAATGCCGCCAGGTCGGCCGCCGCGGTATTCGTGTCGTCCCCCCCGATCGTGTGGAGGACATCCACGCCGTCCTTCACGAGCTGGTCGGCCGCCACTTTCTGGGGATCCTGTCCTTCCTTCACCAGTCCCCGCTTCAGGCAGTCCTTCAGATTCGTGAGCTTCACCCTGCTGTTCCCGATCGGGCTGCCGCCGTGCCGATGGAGCACGCCCGCCCTGGCGCGCACCTCCGGGGTGACCTTGTAGGAGTCGCCGAGCAGGAGGCCCTTGTAGCCGCTGCGGTAGGCGATGATCTCGATATCCGGCGCAATTTCGGTGTAGCGTTCGATCAGTCCGCCGACGGCGGAACTGAGGCAGGGGGCGAGGCCGCCGGCCGTGAGGAGCGCGACTTTCCTGGGAGGGACGGGTTTGCTCATGCTTGGGAGGATTTGAGGACGTAGGTACCAGCAGGGATTCTTCAGCCCGCGGCACCCAAAGTCCAGCCGGAGGGGGTCGCGCCGCTACTTGTTAATTCCGTTAACAAGCGGCGCCGCGTCCCCTTATTCCCTTGTTCTGCCGCCTTGGGCTGCGGCGGCACGGTCTTGTCAACCGCGACGATTTCAAACCATTTTTCCCGCGAAGGCGCGAAGCTCGCGAAAATGTTCTGGTTCGACCTGAGCCCCTTATTCACTCTTTTGCCCGATCCTCAGCGCGAGTGGCCACGAAACCAGCCTTGGCGAAGTCACATCGCCCCAGACCCCCGTCAGGCTGTCCGAAAGGGGCCCGAGCGGGTTCCTCCCCGTTGCCTTGATGTACCGGTTCGTCGCGGACCACGTGCTGAAATACCCGACCAGCTGCTCCAGCGACCAGCGGGCCTCCATGCGGAATTCCGGGGAGGGCAATTCGTCGAAGGGGAAGGGGATCGATCGATAGCCCTCCTCCACCAGGCTGCGCTGCGGCGGCCAGTAGGGCCCGACCGTGTTCGCATAATAGTCCTGCACGATCCGGTCGACTCCCTCGCCTTCCACCCGGTTGATTCCGTAGGCCCACACGGCGAGGACCCCGCCGGGCTCCAGCACACGCCTGACTTCCGCGTAGAACTCGTCCAGATCGAACCAGTGCAGGGCCTGGGCCACCGTGACCAGAGACACGCTCCGGTCCGCCAGCCCGCTCTGTCCGGCCGGCGCGACCCGAAACTCGATCCTCGGGTGGGGCTTCGCCGAGGCGATCTGCTCCCGGCTGGCATCCGTTCCGATGACCTGCTCGAAGTGTTTTGCCAGGCCCACCGTGGCCTGGCCGTTGCCGGCCGCGCAATCCCACGCCATCGAGAGCCGCGGCGCCACGGTGGCCAGATGATCAAAAAGTTCGTCGGGATAGTGGGGACGGAAGTCGGCGTAGCGGCCCGCGAAGCTGGAAAAGTGATCGTGAAACTGGTTTGCCACTGGGTTTGACGGGGTCGGCTCCTCCACTGGGCTGCGAATACGCGGTCTTGTCAAACGCGGCTATCTCAAACCATTTTCTCCGCGAAGGCGCAAAGCTCGCGAAGCAATCCAATACGGCGAAACCATGACGGACGCGGAGCGTCCGTCATGGTTTCGCCGTTTTGGCACGGAGGAAAACAGGGAGCGGTTGATGGCCCGAGATCGGTCCATGGAGCCAGCCATCTGGTGGGGCTCGCCGTCCCCGGCGAGCCGGGTTCCGCGTTTTGCTCCGCCTCAGTCGGATTCACTCTTCCGTCGGGAGTGGTCCAGTTCGGCTGCAACGACTCCCTTCGCGGGAAAAATGGTTTGGGAAATCCGGGCAAATCAAATGCATCGCCGAAGCCTGCTGCGGCCGCCATACAAGCCTTGAAATCTTCCCCCTCGGGTCCATCGTCTGGGGCCCGCCGCGACCATCGAACCTCAACCGCCCCTCCCCATGATTGCCAAACCTGGAAACGTCGGAAATCCAAAGGTCACCGCCAGTCCCTACCTGTATTTCGGAGGACGATGCGACGAGGCCATTGAATTCTACGAACAGGCGGTCGGCGCCGAAGTCCAGTTCGTCTTCCGCTACAAGGACGGCCCGGACCAGTCGATGACGCCCCCAGCGGCGGGCGACAAGGTGATGCACGCCAGGATCCTCGTCGGCAACACTGTGATCTTCGTCTCCGACGGACACTGCGAAGGGAAGACCGACTTCAAGGGATTTTCACTCTCGATCGCCGCGCCTTCGGAGGCTGATGCGGAGCGCATTTTCGAAGCGCTTGCCAAGGGCGGATCCGTGACGATGCCCATGGGCAAGACCTTCTTTTCCCCGAAGTTCGGCATGGTCGTCGACAAGTTCGGGGTGCCCTGGATGGTCATCAAGGAGGAGCCGGCCTGACCGGCCGGCGACACCCTGTTAAATAAGCCGCTTGCCCGGCTTGGCCGGAGGGCTTTGATCCCCGGACCCCATGGGCACGCCGTTTCTCTACGCCGCGACAGTCCTCATCTGGGGGACCACCTGGATAGCCATCACCTACCAGCTTGGCTCGGCGGCGCCCACGACTTCGGTCATGCTCCGGTTCGGACTCGCGAGCGTTCTCCTCCTCCTGTGGTGCGCCGTCCGTCGACTCCCGATGCGGTTTACGGCGCGGCAGCACGCCCGCGTGGCCGCCCAGGGAGCCTGCCTGTTTGGTGTCAACCTCCTCCTCGTTTACATGGCGGAGCGCACTATATCGTCGGGAGTCACCTCGGTGCTCTTCACCGCGATTGTCCCCCTGAACATAGTCGGCGCCAGGCTTTTTTTCGGGACGCCGGTCTCCGGGCGCACCTGGATGGGCGCGGCGCTGGGACTCGCAGGGATCGCCCTCGTGTTCCTGCCTGAGATCGAATCCATCGGTTCGCTGTCCGCGAGCCTGGCAAGTCTGAACTTCGCCCTCCTCGGCACCGTTTCGGCGAGCGCCGGCAACCTGATTTCCGCCAGCAACCAGCGGGCGGGCCTGCCGATCGTCCAGACCAATGCGCTCGGGATGGCTTACGGCGCCGCGACCGTCGGCCTGGTGGGGATCCTATTGGGCCACTCGTTCCACGTCGACTGGAGCGTTCCCTATGCGCTGTCCCTCGGCTACTTGGCTGTCTTCGGCTCGATCCTCGCCTTCGGAGCCTACCTGACACTGATCGGCCGGATCGGCGCGGGCCGGGCCGCCTACACGGGCGTCCTCTTCCCGCTCGTCGCCCTCGGCATCTCCACCGTCTGGGAGCATTATCACTGGACCCCCGGCGCGATGCTGGGAATGGGATGCTGCGTCGCCGGCAGCGCCCTCATGAACCTGCGCTAGCAGGGTGTTGAAAAACTACGATGAGCCGTCGTAGTTTTTCAACACCCTGCTAACGGCGCAACGCCCTCAGACCTGGATCTGCGGCCTCGTCGGCTTGGGCCAGTCGAGATGGAAGAACTTGCCCCGGGGCTGGTCGACCCGCTCGTACGTGTGCGCGCCGAAGTAGTCCCGCTGGGATTGCAGCAGGCTGGCGGGCAGCCGGGCCGAGCGGTAGCTGTCGTAGTAGGCGAGGGCCGAGCTGAAAGTGGGGGCCGGCACCCCGCACTCGGCGGCCAGAGCCACCACCTTGCGCCAGCTGGCCTGGGCGTTCTTGAAGATCTTGTTGAAGTAGGGATCGAGCAGCAGGTTCGCCAGGTTCGGATTCCGGGCGTAGGCCTCGGTGATCTTCTGCAGGAAGGCAGCCCGGATGATGCACCCCCCCCGCCAGATCTGGGCGATCTGGCCGAAGTTCAGCTTCCAGTTGAACTCCCTCTGGGCCTCGCGCATCAGCTGGAAACCCTGGGCGTAGGAGCAGATCTTGGCGCAGTAGAGCGCGTCATGGATCGCCGCCACCAGGGCCTTTTTCGATCCGCGGTATTTCTTGGACGGGCCTTTGACGATCTTGGAGGCGGCCACCCGCTCCTCCTTGATCGCCGAGATGCAGCGGGCGAAGACGGCCTCGGCGATGGTCGGCGCAGGCACGCCCATGTCCAGGGCGTTGGTCGAGGTCCACTTGCCGGTGCCCTTCTGGCCGGCGGTGTCCAGCACCACGTCGACAAAGGGCTTCTTCGTGACGGGATCCTTCTGCTGGAGGATGTCGGCCGTGATCTCGATGAGAAAGCTGTCGAGCGCCCCCTTGTTCCACTCGGTGAAGACCGCGCTGATCTCCTTGGGCTTGAGCCCCAGGAGGCCGCGCAGCAGGGCGTAGGCCTCGCAGATCATCTGCATGTCGCCGTATTCGATCCCGTTGTGCACCATCTTCACATAGTGCCCGGCTCCGTTCTCGCCGATGTAGGCAGTGCAGGGCACGCCGCCCACCACGGGCTTCCCGGGCGCCGCGCCCGGGATGGGCTTGCCGGTGGCGGCATCCACCTTGGCCGCGATCGCCTCCCAGAAGGGCTTCAGTTCGAGCCACGCGGCGGGGTCGCCGCCGGGCATGAGGGACGGGCCGAAGCGCGCGCCCTCCTCGCCGCCCGAGACTCCGCTGCCGATGAAGCGCAGACCCTTGTCCCGCAGGGCCTTTTCTCGGCGGATCGTGTCGGTCCAGAGCGCGTTGCCGCCGTCGATGATGATGTCGCCCGGCTCGAAGAGCGCGGCCAGGCCGTCGATCACGGCGTCCGTGCCCTTGCCGGCCTGCACGAGGATCACCGCCTTGCGGGGCTTGGCGAGCGACTTGACGAACGCCTCCAGCGTGGCGCAGCCCACGACCCCGCCGGGGGTGTTCGGATTGTCGGCGACGAACTTGTCCGTCTTCTCGGTTGTGCGGTTGAACACGGAAATCTGGAAGCCGTGGTCCGCAATATTGAGGGCGAGGTTCTGGCCCATGACGGCCAGGCCGACGAGTCCGATGTCAGAAAGAGGTTTGGTCATAAAGCGGGCGGCACTCTACCCGCAATCCAACGCAACACCAACCGTTTTTGAGGGATTCCCCCCGGAATCAATCGGTCCTGCCCTCCGGGGCCGACCGCCAGACCGCGTCCGCCATGAACTGGGCGTGGAGTGAGATCGCGCGCTGGTTCGGCCGGATGGCGGCGCGGACATACTCGCCGCTGCGGCGCAGGAAGAAGGTGTTCTGGTTGTCGTGCAGCTCCGTCGGGAAGAAGTCGTGCCCCATCCAGAGCTTGAGCGAGGAATCCGTGACGGGGAAGACCACCTCCACCCGCCTGAAGAAGTTTCGCGGCATCCAGTCCCCGCTGCCGGCGAAGAAGAGCGGCTCGCCGCCGGCGTTCTCGAAATAGAACACCCTGGCGTGCTCGAGGAAGCGCCCGACGACGCTCCTCACGCGGATGTTCGAGCTGAGGCCCGGCACACCCGGCACGAGGCAGCAGATGCCCCTCACGATCAGTTCGATCTTCACTCCGGCCTGCGAAGCCGCGTAAAGCGCGTCGATCGTCGTCTTGTCGACCAGCGCGTTCATCTTCGCCACGATCCGCGCGGGCTTTCCGCCGTTCGCGTTGATCGTCTCCTGGGCGATCAGCTCGTTCATCCTCCGGTGGAAGTTGTAGGGAGCCACCAGCAGGTTGCGGAAGGAGGGGGACCGCCCGAATCCCGTCAGCGAGTTGAAGAGGCGCGCCACGTCGCGCGTCAGCTCGGGCCGCGCCGTAAAGAGGCTCAGGTCGGTGTAGAGTCTTGCCGTGCGGGGATTGTAATTGCCGGTGCCGAGGTGGGCGTAGTGCCGCAGGCTCCGGCCCTCGCGCCGGACCACCAGGCAGAGCTTGCAGTGGATCTTCAGGCCCACGACCCCGTAGACCACGTGCACGCCGGCCTCCTCCAGCTGCTTGGCCCACTGGATGTTGTTCGCCTCGTCGAAGCGCGCCTTGAGCTCGACCAGGGCCGTCACCTGCTTCCCGTTGCGGGACGCCTCGATCAGGGCGTGGACGATGGACGAGTCCCCGCTCGTCCGGTAGAGCGCCTGCTTGATCGCGAAGACCTGCGGATCGCGCGCCGCCTGCTCCACAAAGTCCACCACGGGGGTGAAGGAGTCGTACGGGTGGTGCAGGAGCACGTCTTCCGTCCTCAGCGTCTCGAAGATCCGCGACGGGTCGCGCAGGGGCGAGAGATTGACGGGCTCGAAGGTCGGGAACTTCAGGTCCGGCCTGTCGATGTCGGCCAGGCTCGCCAGGCGCAGGAGATTCATGGGGCCCTTCAGCCTGAAGACGAACTCCTCCGTAAGCTTCAGCTGCTCGCAGAGCGTCCCGAAGATTTCCGCGCCGACACCGTCCTCGATCTCCAGGCGCACGGCGGCCCCCCGGCGGCGGTTGCGCAGCTCCTCCTCGATCCTCTTCAGCAGGTTTTCCGCCTCCTCCTCGTCGATGTAGAGGTTGCTGTTGCGGGTCACCCTGAAGGCATGGGCCGACTTCAGGCGGTAGCCCGGGAACAGCTCCCCTGCGAAAAGCTTTATGATGTCGCTCAGGAAAATGAACCGTTGCGGGCCAGCCCCCGCGGGCGCTATGGCCACGATCCTGGGCAGGATCCGCGGCACCGGGAGTATCGCCAGGAAGGGCGCAGATCTCCCGGTGGAGGGGTTGTCGAGCGAGACGACCACATTGAGGGTCATGTTTCCCAGCTGCGGGAAGGGATGGGCCTGATCCAGGGCGAGCGGGGTCAGTACGGGATAGACCTGGTTGCGAAAATATCCCCGGACCCATTTGAGCTCGCTCCCCGACAGCTCCTGGGGCGTCCGGATCCGGATGCCTTCGGCGGCCAGGGCGGGAACGAGCTGATCCTGCCAGCATCTCTGCTTGGCGTTTATCAGCGCGACCACCTCGGCGCGGATCATGTCCAGCTGCCTGCGCGGGGACATCCCGTCGGGGCCCGGCTCCTTAACGTCGGAGTCGATCTGCTGCATGAGGCCGGCGACCCTGATCTCGAAGAATTCGTCGAGATTTGAGCTGACGATTGACAGGAAGCGCACCCTTTCCAGCAGGGGATGCCGCTCGCTCTGGGCCTGCTCCAGGACCCGCCTGTTGAAGGCCAGCCAGCTTAGCTCGCGGTTGAAGTAGACCGGCTCGGCGTCAAAACCCTTGGAGGCCCTTGATTTGGGCCTTCCCCGGGACTTTTTCTTCCTCTTGGACACGGATGGATTGTTGTTTTGCCGAAAATAGGCTCCGGCAGGACCCAATGGTACTAACAGGGCCCGTGAAAACTACAATGGCCGGCAAACGGCGAAGCCGTCCCGCGCCATCGCGAGCGCACCGAGCACGATGCAGAAAACTACAAAGCGCAGGGGTCTCGCCACCCCAGACCGATACAGGCCGCCCCTCGGCCGGGTCAAACGCTTTCCAGGATCTTATAGAGTCGCTGTACCATCCGGTTGGGATCCTCGAGGAGCCCGGCCGAAATGAGGGCATTGTCCAGGATCTGCTCCGCCACGAGCTTGCCCAGGGCGGCCTTATCCCCGTTTCCGCCGGCGTCGGCGAACTCGGAAAGCTTCTTCATCACGGCATGCCTCGGGTTGATCTCCAGGTTCACCCTCGCCGGGGCGTCCGCGCCCTCCTTGTTCATCGCCTTCATCAGGCGGCGCATGTGGGGCGACATCGACTTGTCGGAATTGAGCGCCAGCGCCGGCGAGTCGACCAGGCGCTCGCTGGCCTTCACGTCGGCCACGCGCTCCCCGAGCGTCTCCTTGAGCCAGGAGACGAGCTTCTTCGTCTCGTCCTCGCCCAGCGAGCCCTCGGTGGGCTTCGGCAGGTCGGCGAGCTTCACTTCGCCGTGGTCCGCCGCCACGAACTTCTTTCCCTCGAAGTCCCTGGCGTTGTTCATGACAAATTCGTCCACAGACTCGTAGCAGAACAGCACCTCGATGTTCCGCGCCTTGAAGGCCTCCAGGTACGGGCCGGCCTCGATGGCGGCCCGGTTGGGCCCCCCGAGATAATAAATCTCCTTCTGGTCGCCCGTGATGCGCGAGACGTAGTCGGCCAGCGAAGTCGTCTTGCCCTTCTCGGTGAGTGAGGACTCGAAGCGCAGCAGCTTGGCGAGCTGCTCCTTGTGCGTGAAGTCGAGCGCCGCGCCCTCCTTCAGGTAGATCCCGAACTCCTTGTAAAATTCGGCGTACGCCTCCGCATGGTTCTTGGCCTCATCCTCCAGGAACTTGAGGAAGCGCTTCGTGATGAGTCGGTTGAGCTTCTCGATCAGCGACCGGTCCTGCATCGTCTCGCGCGAGATGTTCAGCGGCAGGTCCTCGCTGTCGACCACGCCCTTGAGGAAGCGCAGCCATTCCGGCAGCAGGTCCTTCGGCCGGGCGTCGATCAGCACCTTGCGGCAGTAAAGCGCCACGGCGGGTTCCGTCCGGGCCAGCCCGAGCTTTTCGGTGTTCTCCTTGGGCACGAAAAGCAGGGCGTTGATCGCGATCGGCGCGTCGGCGCTGAAGTGCAGCCGCAGCCTGGGCTCCTCGAACGCATGCGCCTGGAACTTGTAGAAGTCGGTGTACTCCTCCTCCTTGATCTCGTTCTTGTTGCGCAGCCACAGCGCCTGGATGGCGTTGATCCGCTTGCCGTTCAGGTTGATGGGAAAGGAGACAAAGGCGCTGTAGCGCTCGAGGATCTCCTTGATGCGCCAGTCCTGGGAGAATTCGCTGCATTCGTCCTTCAGCTCCACCACGATCTTCGTGCCGCGGCGCTGTCCCTCGCTCTCCTCGATTTCGTAGCTGCCGGACCCGTCGCTGGTCCAGACCTGACCGGGCTCGGAAGTCTTCCACGAATGCGTGTAGACCTTGACGGTCTTGGCCACCATGAACGCCGAGTAGAAGCCCACGCCGAACTGACCGATGAGCCCCGTGTTCTTCTTCTCGCTCTCCCCCAGCGCCTTGAGAAAGGCCTTGGAGCCGGAATGGGCGATCGTCCCGAGGTTTTCGACCAGCTCCTCCCGGGTCATGCCGAGCCCGAAGTCCTGGATGGTGAAGGTCTTGGCCTTGTCGTCCGTCGTGATGTTGATCTCGAGGTCGAGGTTCTCGTCGTAGATGTCCTTCTCGGTGAGCTTGAGGTGGCGCAGCTTCTCGAGCGCATCCGACCCGTTGGAGACGAGCTCGCGCACGAAGATCTCCTTTTCCGTGTAAAGCGAGTGGACGACGATATCCAGCAGTTGCTTGATCTCGGCCTGGAATTCGAAGGTCTGCGGAGTGGCTGTGGGCATGGGTGTGTGATTGGAGGAGTGAGGATATTTGGCATTCGCCGGAAAAAATCAATACGGGCCTCGGCTTTTACCAGACCCCTCCCCACGCCGCGGAGTTCCCGCTCAGCGCAGGCTGGCAAAAAGCCAGACCGCCACCGCGCCCATGCTCAGATTCGGGAGCCACGCCGCGAACCCGGGATCTATCCACTGCTTGGTCGCCATCAGCTGGGCGAAGCTTTCCATCACAAAATAGATGAAAAAGAGCCCGATCGACTTGGACACCCCCACGGCCGGGTTCACCCGGACGCCGACGATCGAGAATGGGATCGCCATGGCGATCACGATCAGCGGCCCGAGGATGTCGGCGATCAGGCTGTCGTAGCGGACCTCGTAGGGGATGCCCTTGACCCTGTTTCCCACCGCAAAATAATCCATCAGCCTCCGAAGCTCGAAGAACGACAGATCGATCGGCCGCCGGTCGATGAGAAGCATCAGCTGGGGATCCTCGTCGAAACGGGCAACCCGCTCCCGGGTGAACGGCCTGGAACCGATATTCTCGCCCGTGTCGGGATCAAACGTCAGCTCGCGGCCATTGTGGAAGATCCAGCCGCCGGCCTTGTCCTGCCAGGCCTCGGAGGCGACCCAGCGCGCCGTCTCCCGCCGCATCGGGTCCATTTCCGACACGGAGACGCCGTAGCCCCTCTGGGTGAATTCGCTGTACCGGTTGAAGAACCACATCCGCCGGGCGCGGCTGTTTTCAAACGCCACGCTGTAGACCGCGCCGATCTGGTCGGGGGGCTGGGTCTTCGCCTCCTTCCGGAATTCCAGGGCCTCCTTCTGGGCCCGGGACGCCTGCACGGACCAGGGGACGACCGTCGAGTTGAGCCACGAGGCGACGCCGCAGCAGAGGACGCCGACAACCCACAGGGGGGCGGTGATCCGCATCAGGCCGACGCCTGAGGCGCGCATGGCCGTGAGCTCGTTCGAGGCGCGCATCTTCGTCAGCACCCACTGCACGGAGAGGAGGAGGGCGACAGGCAGGACGACAGCCAGGAAGCCAGGCATGGTCACAATCGCATACCGCCAGAAGTCCAGGCCGCGGGCGCCCGCCTCGCGAAGGTTCCGGAAGTCGTCGATGCAGACCTGCACGAAGAGCATGCCGCAGGCGGCCACCAGGACCAGGCCGAGGATCGTCAGCCACTCGCGCAGCAGGTAGCGGTCGAAGAGATTCACGGCGCTATCGCCTGCAGGAACTTGAACTTGCCGTTCTGGACGGTGATGATGACGGCGGACTTGGTCGCATTGCGCTCGGCGTCGATGGTGGTGTTGCCGGTCACCCCCATGTAATCCCGGGTGGCCGCGATCGCCTCACGCAGCTCCGGCCCGGTGGTGGTCCCCGCCCGGCGGATCGCATCGGCAAGCACCATGGCGGAGTCGTAGCCGAGCGCGGCCATCGCGTCGGGGGTCTCCCCGTCGAAGCGCGCGCGGAACTTGCGGACAAACGCCTGCACGGCGGGTGTCTGGTTGTCGGGGGAGTAGTGGGTCGAATAGTAGCAGCCCTCCACCGCCTTGCCGCCGATCTGTATGAGCTCATCGGCCTCCCAGCCGTCCCCGCCGAAGAAGGGGATGTCGATGCCCAGCTCTCGGGCCTGGATGCAGATCAGCGCGTCCTCGGTGTAATAGCCCGGCACAAAGACGCCGTCCACGGCCGCGGCCTTGATCGCCGTGAGCTGCGCCTTGAAGTCCTTGTCGCCCTCGCTGTACTTCTGCTCGAGGACGACTTCGCCGCCGTCGGCGGCGAAGCGCTGCTTGAAGTACTTGGCCAGCCCCACGCTGTAGGCGGACGAGACCGACGTCAGCACGGCGACCCTGCGGACATTGAGGGTATCCTTGGCGAACTTGGCCATGGCCGTTCCCTGGAAGGGGTCGATGAAGCAGACGCGGAAGATGTAGGGGCCGGTCTGGGTCACCTTGGGATTGGTCGACGACGGCGAAATCATCGGGATGTGCTCGAATTGGCAGATCGGGGCCATTTCCAGCGAGCGGCTGGAGGCCACCTCGCCGAGCACGGCGACCACCTTGTCGCGGGCGATGAGCTTCTTGACGATGGTGGCCGACTCGCCGGCCTTCGACCCGTTGTCCTCGGTGTGGAGGGCGATCTTCCGGCCGAGGACGCCGCCGGCCGCGTCGAGTTCCTCGACGGCGAGGAGGGTGCCCTTGTGGGACGACTGCCCGAAGGCGGCCTCCTTGCCGGTGAGCGAGGCGACCTCGCCCACGTCTATGTCCGCCTGATGTCGGGCGCAGCCTGCGGCCGCCACCAGAAGCGTGCCGACCGCGATCCGAAGCGTGAGGGACAGGGGATGTGTTGGCATGTCGCAGGTTGAAACAACGCTACCTGAAGCAGGTTTTCAACCAAAACGGCCGGGAAGGGGTCGTGCGACCCCTTCCCCTTGCATTTTGGTCGTCATTTGCCCGGAATTCCCTCGAAACTGCCGCCGCGATCAATGCCAGAATTCCTCCAGCAATTGCTGAACGGCCTGTCCCTGGGCGCCATCTATGCCCTGATCGCCCTGGGGTACACGATGGTCTACGGGGTCCTGCGCTTCATCAACTTCGCGCATTCCGACGTCTTCATGGCCGGCGCCTTCATCGGGTACTACCTTGCGCGGCTGGTGCCCACCGACACCCTCTTCGGCGGCCTGGCGGTGCTGGCCGGGGCCATGCTGGGCTGCGCCGTCCTGGGCATCGTCATCGAGCGCTTCGCCTACAGGCCGCTGCGCGGCGCGCCCACGCTCAACGTCCTCATCACCGCCATCGGCGTTTCGCTGCTCCTTGAGTACTCGGGTCAGGTCTTCTTCGGGGCCGCGCCCCGCACCTTTCCGCCGATCTTCCCCGAGAGGATCTTCACACTGGCCGGGGTTGTCGTCTCTAGCAACGAGCTCGCTGTCATCCTCGTCGCCGCGACCCTGATGGTGGCGCTGCAGTTCATCGTCCACAGGACCAGGATCGGCACCGCCATGCGGGCCCTCTCGCTCAATCCCGAAGCGGCCCAGCTGGTCGGCATCAACAACAACGTCGTCATTTCCTTCACCTTCGGGCTCGGCTCGGCCCTGGCCGCCGCCGGCGGCATACTCTACGCGATGAACTTTCCGTCGATCGACCCGCTCATGGGGGTCATGCCCGGGCTCAAGGCCTTCGTGGCGGCCGTCCTCGGCGGCATCGGCAGCATCCCGGGGGCGGCGCTCGGTGGGCTGGTGCTGGGAACCGTCGAGACCTTCGTGGGGGGGAGCGCCCTCTCCACCTACAAGGACGCCATAGCCTTTGCGGTCCTGATCCTGATCCTGCTCTTCCGCCCGGGCGGACTCCTGGGCAAGTCGACGGTCGAGAAGGTATGAGATTCCTGCCGAAGCCCCATCTCTTCCTGCTGGCCGCCCTGGCAGCCGCCTTCGGCATCTCCCATTTTTCGGACAGAATCGATCCCTACTATCTGGACGTGATGACAGGGGTCGGGATCAACGTGATCCTCGCCGTGTCGCTCAACCTGGTGACGGGCTACACGGGGCAGTTTTCGCTGGGCCACGCGGGGTTCATGTCGGTGGGGGCTTACCTCTCGGCTGCAGTGACAATGTTTCTCGGCCCGGCGCTGCTCGGGGACAGCGGGGGCACCGCCCTCCAGCAGGGGCTCCTCTTCCTGGGAGCCCTGGTCGTGGGAGGGACAGCCGCGGCGCTCACGGGCCTTCTGGTCGGGGCGCCCTCGCTCCGGCTCAAGGGCGACTACCTGGCCCTGGTCACGCTCGGCTTCGGCGAGATCATCCGGGTGACCTTCCAGAACATCGACGTCCTCGGGGGCGCGCTCGGGCTGAACGGCATTCCTCCCTACACCACCATCTTCTGGGTGCTGGCCTTCGCCGCGATCACAGTGTTCGTGGTGCTCTGCCTGGTGCATTCCACCTACGGGAGGGGCTTCCTCGCCACCCGCGACGATGAGATCGCCGCGGAGGCCGTGGGGCTGGACACCACCCATTACAAGATCGTCGCCTTTGTCGTCGGCGCCTTCTTCGCCGGCGTCGCCGGGGGGCTCTACGGGCACTTCAAGATGACCATCACGCCCTCGGGCTTCGACTTCACCAAGAGCATCGAGATCGTGGTCATGGTGATTCTCGGGGGCATGGGCAACACGATCGGCGTGATCCTCGCCGCCGTGCTCCTCACCCTGCTTCCCGAGTTCCTGCGCCCCGTGGCGGAATACCGCATGGTGATCTACTCCCTGCTGCTGATCGTGCTCATGATCGCCCGGCCGCAGGGGCTCTTCAATTTCCGGTTCGGCAGGCGGGGAAGGGTCTGAGCCGAACGCCATGCCCGCCCTGCGACTCGACAAGGCCACGATCCGCTTCGGCGGGCTGACCGCCGTCAATGCGGTGGACCTGGCCGTGGACGACGGCGAGCTGGTCGGCCTCATCGGCCCCAACGGGGCGGGCAAGACGACGGTCTTCAACCTGATCACGGGGGTCTACCGCCCGACGGAGGGCTCGGTCACCTTCGGGGGCACGGATCTCGCCGGGAAGCCCGTCCACGAGATCGTCGGCATGGGCATCGCGCGCACCTTCCAGAACATCCGCCTCTTCGGCCAGCTCTCGGTCTTCGACAATGTGCGCGCCGCCGCGAACCTCCACCGCGGGACCAGCGCCTTCCAGTCGCTCGTTCGCATGGACGCGTTCCGCTCCGATGAGACGGCGGTGGCCGCGCGCGCCGAGAAGCTCCTCGACCTCTTCAACCTGGGCAGGTTTCGGGACGCCCCGGCCCGCAGCCTTCCCTACGGCGAGCAGCGCAGGCTCGAGATCGTCCGCGCGCTGGCGACCCAGCCGAGGCTCCTCCTGCTCGACGAGCCCGCCGCGGGCATGAATCCGGCCGAGAAGGCCGAGCTGGTCCGGCTCATCCACCGCATCCAGAAGGAATTCGGGCTGTCGATCCTCCTGGTCGAGCATTCCATGCGCGTCGTCATGGGGCTCTGCCGGCGGATCGCCGTCCTCGACTACGGCGTGAAGATCGCCGAGGGCGATCCCGCGGCCATCCGGAACGATCCCAAGGTGATCGAGGCCTACCTAGGCGAGGACCAGGGGACGAACCTGGCCCACCACTGACCGCCATGCTCGAAGTCACCGACCTCGCAGTCTCCTACGGGGCGATCTCCGCGCTGAACGGCATTTCGCTGAAGATCGGGCCCGGCGCCATCGTGACCCTGATCGGCGGCAACGGCGCGGGGAAGACCACGACCCTGCGCACGATTTCCGGGCTGCTGCGGGCCAGGTCGGGCAGGCTGACCTTCCTCGGCCAGGACATCACGGCGCTTCCGGCCCACCGCATCGTCGCCCGCGGCCTCTGCCATGTGCCCGAGGGCCGCATGGTCTTCGCAAACCTCACCGTGGAGGAGAACCTCGCGATGGGCGCGTACCTGCGCCGCGACAAGGCCGCGATCGCCGAGGACAGGGACTACGTCTTTGGGATATTCCCGCGCCTGAGCGAGCGGCTCTCCCAGGCCGCCGGCACGCTCTCCGGCGGCGAGCAGCAGATGCTGGCGATCGGAAGGGCGCTGATGGCGGGCCCCAAGCTGCTCATGCTCGACGAGCCTTCGCTGGGCCTCGCCCCGCGGCTGATCAGCACGATCTTCGAGAAGATCGTCGAAATCAACAGGACCAAGGGAACGGCCATCCTGCTCGTCGAGCAGAACGCCAGGCTCGCGCTGGAAATCAGCAACCACGCCTATGTCCTGGAGACCGGCCACATCGTGATGGAAGGTCCCAGCCGGGAGCTTAAGGACAAGCCCGCCCTCAAGGCCGCCTACCTCGGCGGCTGATTCAACCCAGCTTGAAGCTCGCGCTGGCCGTGAAGATCGCGTTCACGATCGCGAAGGCGATGAAGCCCACCACGATGAACACCACCATCAGCACCGCGCTGGCGAAGACCTTCGTGAACAGATTCAGCTGGTCGGTGATCACCTTCTGGTAGGTTCGGCCGATGTCCTTCAGGCTCGGGGCGACATTCCCCGTGTTCTCGCCCACCGCCAGGCGGTCCAGCACCAGGTCCGGGAAACAATTGGTCCGCGCCAGCGCCGACGACAGCGCCTCGCCCTCCAGCACCCTCGCCGTCGCCGCGGCGAATGCCTTGCGATGGACCCGGTTCTCGATCTGGCGCTCCGTCATCTGCAGCGCCTCCGACGCCGTGATGCCGTTCTCCAGGAGCACCCCCAGCGTCTGGCTGAAGGAAAGCACCGTTTGCCCCACGATGAACTGGCGCACCAGGGGCACCCTGAGCAGCCAGGCATCGGTCGCGTTCCGGCCGGCCTCGGTGGAGCGCCAGCGCAGGAAGGAGGCCACGCCCAGGATAAGCCCGATCCCGATGAATATCCCGAAGTGGATCGCGAAGTAGGAAATCCCCACCAGGATCTGCGTCGAGAGCGGCAGCTTGCCGCCGAGGGAGTCGAGCAGGGACTGCAGGCGCGGCAGCAGGAAAAAAAGGAAGAAGAGGATCACGCCGCTGGCCACGAACACCATCAGCACGGGGTAGGCGAGGGCGGCGACAAACTGGCGCCGCATCTCCCGCTGCTCCTTCAGGTGGGCGATCAGCCGCGTCAGGGTCTCGTTGAGCGAACCCGTGGCCTCGCCCGCCTTGATCAGGTTGACGATCCCCGTGTCGAAGGTGTCCGGGAAACCCTCCATGGCGCGCGACAGCGGCACGCCCTCGCCGATCTGCTCCCAGAGCTTGCCCGAGAGCCCCTTCAGGCGCGGATCCTTGATCCGGACCGAAAGCAGGCGGACGGCCTCGCCGGCCGAGAGCCCGCTCGTCGTCAGGTCGTGGAGCGCTTCCAGGAAGGGCAGGCGCTCGTTTTTCCGCGAGAGCTGGGTGCCGGTCTCCGGCGCCTTTTCCCGCTTCCGCGGCTTGCCCCCCGACGCCTCCTCCACCCGGACCGGCTGGAGGTTGCGGGCGGACAGGAGCCTCAGGGCGTCCCTTCTCGTGGGCGCCTCGATGGCGTCCGAGACGGTGGCCCCGGAGCTGTTTCTGGCGGTGTAGTCGAATCGGGCCATTTTGCCTGCGGCAGGGTCACGTCGCCGCGACGACGCGCAGGACCTCCTCCAGGGAGGTGTGCCCCAGCTTGATCTTCTCCCATCCGCTCTGGCCGAGCGTGCGCATGCCGTTCCTGCGGGCGCATTGGGTGAGGGTGCGCGTGCTCTCGCGCTTGAGGATCAGCTCGTGGATCTCGTCGTTGAGCCGGAACATCTCAAAGAGGCCGATTCGCCCGCGGTAGCCCGTGCCGCGGCAGCGGTCGCAACCGATGGGGGCCTTGAGTTCGGTGACGGTCTCGGCCTCCTCCGGCGGGCATTCGAGGATGGCCAGCGTCTCCCTCAGCTTGAGCTTGTTCACCGGCTGGAGCTTCGAGCACTGCGGGCAGAGTCGCCGGACCAGCCGCTGGGCGATCACCATTTCGATGGCCGAGGCCACCAGGAAGGGCTCGATGCCCATGTCCACCAGGCGCGTGATCGCGCCCGGCGCGTCGTTGGTGTGCAGCGTGGAAAACACAAGGTGGCCCGTCAGGGAGGCCCGGATCGCGATCTCGGCGGTGTCCTTGTCGCGGATTTCGCCGACCATGATCACGTCGGGATCCTGCCGGAGCATGTGCCGGAGGGCGTCCGCGAAGGTGAGCCCGATCTCGGGGCGCACCTGCATCTGGTTGGCGCCGGGCACCTCGTATTCGATCGGGTCCTCGATCGTGAGGATCCGAAGCTCCGTCGAGTTGATCTTCCTCAGGAAGGCGTTCAGCGAGGTGCTCTTGCCCGAGCCGGTCGGCCCGGTCACCAGCACGATGCCGTGGGGAAAGTCCAGGATCTGCGCGATCTGCGCCTGCTCCTCGGCGCTCATCCCGAGCCTGTCCATCGAGTAGGCCTCCTTCTTCTGGTTCAGGAGGCGCAGCGAGACCGACTCGGCGTAGATCGTCGGGATCGTCGACACGCGGATGTCCAGCGTGTCGCCGTTGATCTTGAAGTTGATGCGTCCGTCCTGCGGCAGGCGCCTCTCGGAGATGTTCATCCGCGCCATGATCTTGAGCCGCGAGATGATCGCGTCCTGGAAGCGCAGCAGGTTCTCGGGCACGGGCACGGGGGTCAGCAGCCCGTCCACCCGGTAGCGGATGCGCAGCTGGTTCTCCTGCGGCTCGAAATGGATGTCCGTCGCCTGGTCGCCCACGGCCTGCGTGATGACGTCGCTGACGAAGCGCACCACGGCGGCCTCCTCGTCCACGACCTCCTCCTCCTTCTTCTGGGCCTCCGGCGCCACATAGTCGTCGTCCTCCAGGGAGCCCGAGCCCACGCCGAAGTTCTCGATGATGAGCTGGTGCACCCGCTCGGGCACCGCCAGGTGCCACACGGCGGGCCTCGGCGTGAACGTCGCGAGCCAGCCCCTGATGACCGGGTCGGGCGGCCACGCCGTCGCCAGGTTGATCGGCGCCAGGGGGTCGGGGGGCGGCTCCGCCTTTGGCTCCTCCGCTCCGGCGGCCTTCGCCACGATCGGGATCACCTGGTAGTCGTGCACCAGGCGCGCCGGCAGGAGTCCCCTCGAATCCGGGTCGGCCTCGAGGTTGGCCGCGACCGGCAGCCCGCAGGCCGAGGCGAGCGCCTCGATGGCCTCCGCCTCGGTCAGCCCGAGCGAGCCTGCGAGCGAAGCCAGGCGCGCCCCGCGGGGCAGCTCGCCGAGGGCCTGGCGCTGCTGGTCGTTCAGGCGAGCCGCCAGGGACGCGGGCAGGGAATCTTCTACAAGCGCGGGCATGGCGGATGGCGCGGGCGGCGCGTCACTTGAACCGGTCGAGGAAGTTTTGGACCTTGGAGTCGTTCTCCTTCGTCTGCTGCGAGGGATCCGCCAGGTACTGGTCGACCTGCTTGGAATTGGAGAGGACCTTGATGTCCTTCGTGGTGTCCGTCGTCGTGCTCGCCAGCTGGATGATGTGGGGCCGGATGAAGAGCAGCAGCTCCGTGCGCTCCAGGTCGTCCGTGTGCCCGCCCAGCAGCTGGCTGATGATCGGAATCTCGTAGAGGAACCCCAGCTTGTTCTGCGACTCGGTCTTCTGGGTGCGCTGCTCGCCGCCGAGCACCACCATCTGGCCGTCCTGGCAGCTCACGAACGAGGTCGCCTCGCGGTGCCCGATGATCGGCTGGTTGTTTCCGTCGACCGTCACGTTGCCGATGACGTCGTCGACCTTCTGGTCGATCGTCATCTGCACATTGCCGTCGTCGCCGATCAGCGGCGTCACCTTCAGGTCGATCGCGATCGTCTGGTAGGACACCGTCGATGAAGTGATGGGGGCCGACCCGGAGGTCGTCCCGTAGTTCGAGGAGCCCGTGATGATCGGCAGCTGCTCGCCCACCTGCACCTCGGCCGCCTTGTTGTGGGTCGTCACGATGACCGGAGCGGAGAGGATCTTGACCTGGTTCTTCGATCCCGCGCCAGAGGGGTTCAGGGCCGCGGAGAAGGAGAGGGGGTTGACGATGCCGTTGGTGAAGTCCCATCCCGCCAGCGAACTCGGACCGCCCGAGGACGTTGAGACCTGCCCGTTCGTCGTCGTCGAGCTTCCCAACGGCGTGAAGTTCGTGATCGTCGTCTTTCCGGCGGCCGTCTTGCCCACCGTCAGCCCGAGGGCGGTGATGCCGCTCGTGTCGGTGTCGGAGAGCGTCACCTCGGCGATGATCACCTCGATGCGCACCTGCGCCAGGACGATGTCGATCTTGTTGATCAGGTCCTTGATCAGGCGGATGTCGCCCACCGTGCCCGAGACGACCACCGCGTTGCTCCGCTCGTCGGGGAGGATCGTCACCAGGCTGCTGAATTCATTGGAGAGGCTCGCTGCGTTGGGCAGGGCGGCGCCCAGGTTGACAGGCGCGGCCACCGGCGCGACCGCCACCGGAGCGGGCGTGGGGGTGTTCTGCCCAAAACCCGTGATCAGCTCGCTCGGCCGCACCGACTGCGACGAGGACTTCTGGGCCGCGCTGTTCTGGCCCGACACGAGCTGCGAGAGCAGCGTCGCCACGTCCTTCGCGTCCGCGTGCTTCAGGTAGATCACCTCGTTGCGGGTGTTCGGGTTCGACTGGATGTCGAGCTGCGAGATGACCTGGTCGAAGAAGGGCTGCTCCCGCGGGTCCGCGATCAGGATCACCTGGTTCGTCCTGTCGTCCGCGTTGAAGGTCGTGGCGCTGCCGATCTGGGCCTGGATCGGCCCCGTGAGCATCAGGTGGAGCTTGTTGACCAGGTCGCTCGCCTTGGCGTTGTGCAGCGCGTAGAACTTCGGCGTGAGCCCGGCCGTGTTGGGCCTGTCGAGGCGCTCGACGAGGACCTCGATCCTCTGCAGGTTCGAGATCGAATCCGTGACCAGCGCCGAGTTCGCCTTGTCCAGGACCACGACGCCGTTGCCGATGCCGGGCGAGAAGATGGTGTTGAACTGCCCCGTGAAGAACTCCGAGGCCCTCAGGAAATTGAGCTGGAAAAGCTTGGTCGCCGTCTTGCCGCTCGGCGGCAGGTCCAGCGTCGAACCCTCGATGTATTCCGGGGCCTCCGACTTGGCCTGGGACAGCGGCACGATCTTCAGGAACCGGTCGCCCAGGGGCGTCACGCCCACCTGGTTCAGGCTCAGCAGCGTCTCAAGGGCCAGGACCAGCTCGGACTTCGGGATGGGCCTGGTGATCTTCAGCGAATAGTTCGAGGCCGGCAGGGCCTGGGGCCGCAGCACGATCTTCCCGGTATAGGTCTCCAGGGCTCCGATCACCGCGTCTATGTCCCCGTCGCTCAGCTTGAACGACTGGATCATCTCGTCGCCCGGCCGCTGGGCCGGGACCTGGCCAAACGAGCCATTCGGGCGAACGGGATACTGCGCATAAAGGCTGACGGCGGCGACAACGCCAAGGGTGAGCCACAGGCGGGCGAAACGGTGTGTCATGCTGAGGTGGTTGGGGCCGGTCGTCGGATTTGGACGGAACCGGAATGAGATGAGAAACGGCCCCACTTGTAAACGGTGTTGTATAACCCTTCCGAGTCGGGGGAGTTAGGACGGTAAGACGCCTGCGCGGGCCGAAGGTTGCCCACTTCCCCGCGCTTGCACAACCGCCCAAAATGGAGCATGTAACATTCCCCGTGCCCAACACCTTCGGCAAACTCTTTTCGGTCGCGACCTGGGGCGAAAGCCACGGGCCCGCGGTGGGCGTTGTAGTCGACGGCTGCCCCCCGCGCCTGCCCATCGAGGCCGAGGAGATCCAGGCCGAGCTCGACCGCCGCCGCCCGGGCCAGAGCGACATCACCACTCCCCGCAAGGAGGAGGACCGGGTTCGCATCCTCTCCGGGGTCTTCGAGGGCCGCACCACCGGCGCCCCGATCTCCATGCTCGTCCAGAACGCCGACGCCCGCCCGGGCGCCTACGACGAGATGCGCGAGAAGTTCCGCCCGTCCCACGCCGATTTCACGTACCAGGCCAAGTACGGCATCCGCGACCACCGGGGCGGCGGCCGCAGCTCCGCCCGCGAGACCATCGGCCGCGTCGCCGCCGGCGCCATCGCCCGAAAGATCCTCTCCCTGGCCTTCGGCGTCGAAATCCGCGCCTTCGTCATCCAGATCCACGACATCGCCATCCCGTCCGGCGCCCTGGAGGCCTTCCCGTCCCTGGAGGACGTGGAGGCCAACGCGGTCCGCTGTCCGCACGAACCCACTGCCGAGAAGATGATCGCGCGGATCAAAAAGGTGCGCACGGCCGGCGACTCGGTCGGCGGAATCATTTCCTGCCGGATAAGGGGAGTTCCCCCCGGCATGGGCGAGCCCGTCTTCGACCGGCTCGAAGCCGACCTCGCCAAGGCGATGCTGTCGCTTCCGGCCACGAAGGGTTTCGAGGTGGGGAGCGGCTTCGCCGGCACGAGGCTAAAGGGTTCCGAGCACAATGACGCCTTTGTGATGCGCGACGGCCGCGTCGCCACCGCCACCAACCGCTCCGGCGGCATCCAGGGCGGCATCAGCAATGGGGAGGAGATCTTCTTCAACGTGGCCTTCAAGCCGACCGCCACGATCATGCAGTCCCAGCAGACGGTGGACATCCACGGCGACGAGACGGAGCTCGCCGCCCGCGGCCGCCACGACCCCTGCGTCCTCCCCCGCGCGGTGCCCATCGTCGAGGCCATGGCCGCCGTCGTCCTCGTCGACCACTGGATGCGCCACTCCGCCCAGACCCAGGCCTTCAAGTTTTAGACCTGACTCTCTGCGCGGGCGGACCCGATCCGGTTTCGCACGAAGGCACAAAGCGCACGAAGAATGCCAATACCGGCGAACCGATGAACCCGCTCCGCCCGCCTTCGTCCCGCTGCGCGGGCACTACGCCGCGGGAGCGCATTCTGGCGCAACCCGAAAGGCAACAACTCGTTTGGTCGGGAGCAGCCCCGCCTTGCTCGCGACCAAAATTGTTTGTTGCGCCGGCCATCGTAGTTTTTCAACACCCTGTTAGGGCCCTCACTGCTTAGTTCGGAATCGTGCTTGGGCATTGGCGTTGGAGGTCGGAACCCTGACAGGTTCGGGCGGTTTGGGTTTTCGATCGCCAAAGTCCCCGGGCAGCGGTTCTCCGACAACGACTCGGGAGATTCCGTCCTTAAACAGCTCCGACCCGAAATTGATGAGCAACCCAATGCGAATCCCGCTCAACTTCAGGTAGGTCCTCAATTGTTTGTCGAAGACAGTGCTCAAGCTGACGACTGACTTTAACTCCACGATCACGAGGTCGTTCACGACCAAGTCGGCCCGGAACCCATCGTCCACGGTGATTCCGTCAATATTCAGTGTGATCGGCCTCTGCCGATCCACTTTGAAGCCAAGCCGTTTGAGCCTGCCGGCCAGGATGGCCTCGTAGGCCGATTCAAGAAGCCCGGGACCGAGGTCGACATGCATGTGAAAAGCGGTGTCCACAATTGCCTTGGCTACTTCATTCCCATCGGGCGGCTTGTTCATTGGGCACGATAGTAACAAGCCTCCGAAGGAGGTGGTTCGCATTGTCGAAGTCCCGAAGGAGGTCATTAAGGAGGTGCCGGTTGAGAAGATCGTCGAGAAGCGAGTCGAGGTTCCGGTTCCGGTTGTAAAAGAAGTCCCGGCTTCAATTCCTCCTGAATATGTTGAGGCACTCAACATAAGAAGAAAGCTGATCGCCGCCGAAACGGTATCGCGTTCCGGCGCATTGCGGGACGTGCCGACTGTTTCGGTTGAAGTCGACGGGATTGTGAACGACGTTCTTTTCTACAATCATCTTAAGACAGGATAATAGCAAGCGCTGGGGTGCCCATGGCGACGCACGACCGTCAGCCTCAAACCCGCGTCTAAAAAGGCGACGACCCAGGAAACCGCAAACGTCACTTCGATCGGCAATTGTCAGCCCTCAATTGGCCGCGTTTTATCTTCCTAAGGCCCCGACGGGACCGTGACCGTAACTGGGTCATAACCCTGCGCAGCGATCTCAATTCGATCACCAGGGCCGAGGTTGGTGACTGCAACAGACTGTCGCGGGTCGAGCACGCGGCGGACACTCCGATTGCCTCCAACTGACGGCGTAATTGCTATTCCAAGCTCTAGAATCTGGAGCGAATGGTTTTGAATTCGAAGGTCGTAGCCTGGGCCAAAAGGCGCAGGGAAAAGTCGAGTTGTTACGGGTAATCTAAGGGCCTTCTCGGCCAAGGGCTGCATTTGGGAAATCTGCGCCTCTGCATCGGCCAATTTTGTCTTAGCGTCTTGCAGCTGTGCAGAGGTTCCCTGCAATAGTGCAGCGGTCTGGCCGAGTTGCGCTTGAAGGCCAACCAACTGGACCCCTCGGCGATGCGATTGCAGGGCAAAATAGATGGTGGTGCTGGCAGCAAGCGCCAATACGCAGGCCAAGACGATGATGGCTGTCTTGTTCTGACTTGGGGATAAGGCGTCATTCATGAGAGGAGAGATTGTTCAATGGATAGCATGCATCATTGAGCATTGGCAACCGATTTTCCGGACACTCCGTGTGGCCTCATCGATCGAATCACAAACCCAGCGAGGATTGTGGTTGTAGCCTCCAAGCGGGAAACGCAAATGCCTTGATGCTCAGCCGTGGTTCAGCCATGGCTGTCCGTTCTCGATTTCGATGATGAAACAACTGCTGACCCTCGGCCTCGGAGTTCTAGCCGTGGTATTCGGGACGCTCTATTTTCAGGAGAGGAACCAGTCCGCGGGCCGCCTTCGTCGCTCCCTGTATTCCTCCATTCCAAGTGGCGAAGCGATGAGGGACGCTTGCGTCCGTCATCGGTTCGCCGGTTTTGGATTTCTTCGTGAGCTTCGTGCCTTCGTGCGAAAACGGTTTGGGTAACCTGAATCATACCTCCCGCTCCGCCCACAAGCCCCTTGTTCCACCCCACGAGTATCGCTTCCATCGCCATCCCCACAATCGCTTGCGCCCGCCGGCCCGACCTTTTACCCATGTGCGTCCCACATGCCGGAAGAGAAGCCACTCGTCTATTTCATCATCGGCGCCGCCGGATCCGGCAGGCGCGAGATCCTCGCCGACCTCATCCAGGACGGCCTTGCCGAAGGCGACCGGCCGGCCGTCCTCCTCTCCGAGGAGGAGGCCCCCGACCCCTTCGACGCCAAACTCGGCACCATCACACGCTGGCACTGGACCACCGCCGACGGCATCGAGGCCGATCCTCCTCCCTCCTCAACCCACATCTTCATTGTCTCCGACGGCCGCCGCAATCCCGTCGACCAGATCGAAGCCCTTCGCACCTGGCTCACCACCCAGAACGGCGAACTCGCCCGCATCCTCTGCGTCGTCAATAGCGGCCTCGCCGAGAAACACCCCCCGCTCCACGTCTGGTACGACGCGTGCATCCACTTTGCCGACGTGGTCCTCCTCAACCGCCGCGAAGGCGTCCCCAACAAATGGATCGGCGACTTCCAGGCGCGCTACAAAGGCAAGTTCTACCCCTGCATCTTCGACCTGGTTAAGGCCGGGCGCGTGAAGAACCCCGCGCTCGTCCTCACAGCCGGGGCGCTCCGTCTCTCCCAGGCCTTCGACCAATTTGACGACGTGAACGCAACCGAGGAGCCCGAATACGAAATCGGCGGCGACCCCGACGACGAGGGCGACGAGAAAGCCGCCGAGGAGGCGGAGGAAGAGGACGAAGCCAAGGAGGATCCGTATTTCGAGCGCCTCGCCGGCGGCCGGCGCGCCAAGGAGATCCCCGACATCGTCAAATTCCTCTCCTAGCAATTTCCTTGCGACTTTCCGGCCGCCGCTATCTGTTCTCCTCCCGCTTTTGCCCAGGTGGTGGAACTGGTAGACACGCAGGTCTCAGAAGCCTGTGCTTAACCGCATGGGGGTTCGAGTCCCCCCTTGGGCATTTTTTCTTCCGCGTAGCGGAAGAAAAAATGACCTGAGCGAGGCGAAGCCGAGTCGAAGGTCCCCTCAATCATCCAACCACATCCGCTGGAAGGATCCGATTCATGGCTGAGCCAAACCTAGGCAGCCGGCTGCGACGAATGAGGTGAGGAGTTCCATGTTTGTGAGTTCCAAGAAGCCAGACAGGGCTGCCAAGCTCCAATTCTAGCAGCACTTTGAGGGCGCCCCCGGGTTTGCCCGGGAGCAACCTGCTTCCGAGCGCCTCTCTGATAGCGTTAGGCTATTCTCGAAGCCCCGTATGGGGCGTCCTCTATCCAGCCACACCTGCCAGGAAGATATCAAGCAACTCCCCGCTCGCGCCGGCGAGCTGCTCTTTGAGGTCATCCTCCGGCGCTATGAAAACCGCTCCACCATCATGACCTCCAACCGGCCCATCTCC